>Ga0316230_1002001_pt1 | contig 18759 bp, 19 predicted proteins | sample TBH18025metaG_FD_206004 | JGI IMG/M metagenome (GOLD analysis project Ga0316230, IMG submission 206004) | Freshwater microbial communities from Trout Bog Lake, Wisconsin, USA - TBH18025 | ecosystem: Environmental > Aquatic > Freshwater > Lake > Hypolimnion/Profundal zone | place: USA: Wisconsin...
GAGGATCTTCAGACCCAAGTTGGAAGCCGACAGGAACAGCCACCATAGAAGGACCAGGTTGATGATCATGAGAATGGTTGCAACCGTCATGGGTTTTCCTCGGACATGGGCATTCTCGCACTGAACCCGGAAACGGGTAAAAAAAGACATATCATTGAGTTTATAGATTTTTTTGCCATTTCCGCCGGCCCTGGCATGATCGAGGACGCCTTCAAGAGGTAACGTCATCATGGCACAGCCGGAAACCGTCAAGATCGTCCGCTTCCACACGCTCGGTGGACCCGAAGTCCTCCAGTTCGACACGCTGCCGCTCCCGGAACCGGGCCGCGGCGAGGTGCGGCTCCGGGTCAAGGCCATCGGCCTCAACCGCGCCGAATCCATGTTCCGCCAAGGGCATTACCTCGTGGCCCCGGAACTTCCCTCCAAGCTCGGCTACGAGGCCTCGGGCACCGTCGAAGCCATCGGGGCCGAGGTCGATCCGGCCTGGCTGGGCCGGACCGCCAGCACCGTCCCGGCTTTCCCGGCCAACGCCTACGGGGTCTACGGCGAGGTCGCCATCGTCCCGGCCGCGGCCCTCGCCGTCTACCCAACCAGTCTCTCCCACGAACAGGGCACCAGCATCTGGATGCAATACCTCACCGCCTACGGCGCCCTGGTCCACTTCGCCAAGGTCGGCGCCGGCGACCATGTCCTCCTCACCGCCGCCAGCAGTTCCGTCGGCCTTGCCGCCATCGAGATCGTCAAGGCCCAGGGCGGGGCCTCCATCGCGGTCACCCGCAGTTCCGCCAAGAAGGCCGGACTGCTCGCCGCCGGGGCCGATCACGTCATCTCCACCCAGGACGAAGACCTCGTCGGCCGCGTCGCCGAGATCACCGGCGGCAAGGGCGCCCGGGTCACCTTCGATCCCGTGGCCGGCAAGGCGCTCCAGGCCCTCGCCGAGGCGGCCTCCCGGGGCGGCATCATCTTCGAATACGGGTCCCTCGCGGCTGAACCCACGCCGTTTCCCCTGTTCTCCGCCCTCGCCAAGGGCCTCAGCATCCGCGGCTACAGCATCTTTGAAATCGTCTCCAATCCTGACGCCTTCAGCGTGGCGAAGAAGTACGTCTTCGACCACCTCGCCGCCGGCCGATTCAAGCCCCACATCGACAAGGTCTTCGCCTTCGCCGACATCGCGGCGGCGCATCGCTACCTGGAATCCAATGCCCAGGTCGGCAAGATCGTCGTGACCGTCTAATCAGGCACCGGGCCGAACTTGCCGCGGTCCACGTCGAGCATCGCCTGGCGGATCTCCTCGAGGCTATTCATCACGAAGGGCCCGTGCTGCACGATGGGTTCGTCGATGGGCTCGCCCGACAGGATGATCAGGTGGGCGTCCTCCTGGGCCATGATGGTGAGCCGTTCGGCGTCATTGGCGAAGAGCAGGAGCTCGCCCGCGCCCGCGCTTCGGCGGTCCGCCGTCACCCGGCCCTTGGCGACCACCGCGAGCGCATTGTAGGTCACCGGAAGGATGGCGGAAAGCTCCGCGCCGGAAGGCAGTTGCACGTCGAGCATGGTGATCGGGGTGAAGGTATGGGCGGGCCCGTGCTCGCCGGCGAATTCGCCGGCGATCACCCGCACGGTGCCGCCGCCGCCGAGCTTCACGTTGGGGAACTGGCTGGCCTTGAGCGCCTGGTAGCCCGGAGGGGCGGTCTTGTCCCTGCGCGGCAGGTTCACCCATAGCTGCATCATGTGCAGGGTGCCGCCCCGGCGGGCCCACGCCTCCTCGTGGTACTCCTCGTGCAGGACGCCCGAGGCGGCGGTCATCCATTGGGCATCGCCCGGCTCGATCACGCCGCCGTGTCCCGCATTGTCGCGATGCCGCACCGCCCCTTCCCAGGCCAGCGTCACGGTCTCGAAACCGCGGTGCGGGTGCCAGCCGACGCCGCGCTTGCCCTGGGGCAGGGGGGCGAACTCCCTGGGCGGGCCGTAGTCCATCAGCACGAACGGGCTCACCCGCTCCGCCGGGAGCTGCGGGCTGGGGAAATAGGTCGAGACGAAGAAGCCGTTGCCGACCCAATGGAAGGTCGTGCTGCGATGGACGCTTTCTACCCTGCGGACGGTGGCCATGGGACAAGGTCTCCTTGACCTGAACAATATAGGGCCGATCCTCAAGATGTAAAAACCAATTGCTTTTGCACCTCGCGGAGCTAAGTTTGCCTCGGAGGCAAAGTGCAGCGATGCGGTAGAGGTGGGGCATGCAGCGCAGAGCTTTCCTGAAGGGCGCGGGTGTCCTCACCGTCCTGGTCGCGGGCGGGGGGGTGTGGCGCGCCTCCGACCAGGGCGTCTTCGGCTCGGGCGCGGGGCCGGCCTACGAGCCCTGGACGAACTGGCGCAAGGACACCAACAACGGGCTTCTGGCCCTGGTGGGCGCCGCGATCCTGGCGGCCAGCCCGCACAATACCCAGCCTTGGCTGTTCAAGGTGACGGATGGCGCCATCGAGCTGTACCTGGACGTCGGGAGGAATCTCGGGGCGCTCGATCCCTACATGCGGGAGGCTCACCTCGGGATGGGCTGCGCCCTGGAAAACCTGATCCTGGCCGCGTCGGCCAAGGGCTCCGCCTTCCGGATCAGCTTCGCCCCCGGCAAGCTCGGCCCGATTCCCCTGGGGTCCAAACCGCTGCTCGTGGCGCGGGTGGACATCTCCGCCTGCATCCAGCATTACGACGAGCTGTACGAAGCCATCCCGAAACGCCACACCAACCGTGCCGCCTACCTTCCGCAGAAGCCCATCCCGCCGCGGTTCCTGGACAGCCTGAGCCATCTGGCCGATGACGAACCGGATGTCAGGATGTTCCTCTTCACGGCGCCGGCGGATCGCCAGAAGCTGGTGGCGATCAGCGCCGCGGCCAACGCCGAACTCTACGCCGACCCGGCGGTCATCGGCGACAACGAACGCTGGCTCCGGCTCCACTGGGCCGAGATCCAGAAGCACCGTGATGGCCTCACCATCGATGCCTTCGGGCTCCCTCCGCTGGCCGGCGGCCTCGCCAAGATGATGCCGGAATGGATGCTGCGCCGGGCCATGGTGCGCGGCGCGCGGGACGGGTATGCCGGCCTGATGCTGAGCGCGCCGCTGATCGGCATCATCGCCGTGCACGACCGCTATGACCGGGAACAAAGCCTGCGGGCGGGCCGGATCTGGCAGCGGGCCCATCTGCTGGCGACCGTCAACGCCCTGGCCGGAAGGCCCTGCAATGAAGCCGTGGAGATGATCGATCATGAAAAGGCCCTCGGGAAACCGGCGCTGCGGGCCGGCCTGCTGGCCGAGGTCCTGGGCGCCGCCGCCTGGGAGCCGACCTTCCTCTTCTACATGGGTTATCCGACCATGAAGGCCCATGCCAGTCCCCGGCGGCCGGCCGCAAGCGTAACGCTCTGAGGCCCCCCATGAGACCCGCCATCCCACTGAATACCCGGGAGCGCCTGGCTGATCCCCGCCGGAAGCGCGAATTGAACGAGCAGCTGTTCGGCGTGGTGGCGCCCCGTTATGACGCCGTCACCCGCGTGCTTTCCTTCGACCGTGACCGGGTGTGGAAGGCGCGCATGGTGGACGCCCTGCCGCCGGTGAAGGCGCCGGTGTGCCTGGATCTGGCCTGCGGCACCGGCGACATCAGTTTCCTGCTGGCCGCCAAATACCCCGGCGGACAGATCCTCGGGCTTGACCTCACGGAAGCGATGCTCGACCGGGCCCGCGCCCGCGGCGCCGCCCGCCACCTCCACTTCCAGCTTGGCGACATGGCCAGCACGGGGCTGGCTGACGGATCCGTGGATATCGTCACCGGCGGGTATGCCCTGCGCAACGCGGGCGATCTCCGCGAGGTGCTCGCCGAGGTCCACCGTGTGCTCAAGCCGGGCGGGATCGCCTGCTTCCTCGACTTCTCCAAACCCCGGGGACGGTTCCCGCAGAAAGCGGAAAACCTTCTCCTCAAGGCCTGGGGTGCCCTGTGGGGCTGGGTGTTTCACCGCGACCCCGAGGTGTATGCCTACATCGCCGAAAGCCTGGCCGGCTTTCCGGATCGCGCACAGCTGGCCGGGCTGGTCCAGGCCCATGGCTTCGAAATCCGGTCATCCACCTTGCACTTTCTGGGGATTTTGCAATGTCTCACGTTGCGCAAGGCAGACCCGGGCTAGATTGCCCGGGGTTGTTACTTTTGTGTAACAGGTCTTACATTCTATGTAATTATTACAAATAAACATAATAACTTCTCATTCCGGACGGCCGTGGAACGGGCCGGGCCATGGCGAGGCGCTATAATTCAGCTGCGTATCGTCTGGAGGGCACCATGGCTCAATTTGGCAGTGCTACTTGCGATTTTGATGTGGCCGAATCCCACGATGGCAAGCACCGGTTGATCGAGGTCAAGCCGAAGGACAACAATCCGCTGTTGAACCAGGGCACGCTCAGCTTCGAATTGAACCATGAGTTTGAACTGGGTGACGCCAAGACCCTGGCCAAAATGCTCAAGGACTGGATCACGTTGGTGCACTTCGAGAAGGCCGAGTAGTGACCGGCTCGGCAACCGGTCCGGGGCGGGATTTGTGCTAGGTTCATAGCACTGAGTGGAAGGACCCGCCGATGGAAAAGCCGTTCTGCCCGCGTTGCGGCGACCGGGTGGCCATGCTGGTGCGCTACGGCAGTTTGCGCCCGGTCTGCCCCGCCTGCGGCTTCGTCCAGTTCGCCAATCCCCGGGTGGCCGCGGTGGTTTTCGTGACCGACGGGGACCGGGTGCTCCTGGTGAAACGCGGCGTGCCGCCGGAACAGGGCCGGTGGGCCCTGGCGGCCGGCTTCGTGGAGTTCGGCGAGCCGCCCGAAGCCGCCGCCCTCCGGGAGATGAAGGAGGAGACCGGCCTGGACATCGTCATTGAACGGATGCTGGGGCTGAGTTTCAATGCCGCCGACAAGGTCATCGTCATCCTCTACCAGGGCCGGTTCGTGGGCGGAACCCTGGCCGGCGGCGACGACGTGGAGGAGGCGCGCTGGTTCAGCCGGGACGAGCTCCCCGAACTCGCCTTCGAAAGCACCCGGAACGCGGTGCGGGACTGGCTGGAAGGCCGGCTTTGAGCTAATCCGCGGCCTCTTCCAGGGCGGGTTCGTCCCGGAACACCACCTCCAGGGATTCCTCCGGATAGATGTAGGTGACCTTGCCTTCGGGCCGGAGGAAGTAGAGGCGGTGGGCGTTGGCCGGGTTGGGCGAGGCCATGATGAGGGTGAAGCCCAGCGACCTGGCGCATTCGCGGATGGTCTCCTGGTTCATGTCGTCCAGGGTGTCCACTTCGTCGACGAAGATCAGCAGCCGCACTTCGGTCCGGCTGCGGTAGAGGTCGCGCAGCAGGTGGGCCAGGAACACCACCTTGAGGGTGATGGCGGTGCCGGTGCTTTCGGCGTCCAGGGAGGCGTAGACCTCCTTTTCGCCATCCTTGCTCACTTCCAGTTCGACCCGGAACAGGTCGAACAGGCGGAACACCTCGCCCTGGCTGATCCAGTCGCCCACTTGCAGCTTGGCCTTCTCCGCCAGCCCGCGGTCGGCGAACAGCCCTTCCTCCTGGGTGAACTGCCTGAGCACGGTGGTGCGCGCGGTGTTCTCCACCAGCCGCAGCTGGATGCCGGAGAGGTTGGAGACCGAGAATTTGGCCATGGCCCGGTTGAGCCGGGCGACCCGGGCGCCGAGGGTCGCGAAATCCCGCAGCAGGTTGGAGAAGGAGGTCTTGGCGATCACCGCGATGTGCTGCCAGGCGGCGTCCAGCTGGGCCTTCTGATCGGGCAGGCCCTCGATGAGGTCGCGGATCTGCTCGATCCGGGTGTCCCGGTCCCCGGCGATCATGCCGTCCATCTGCTGGTCCAGTTCCTCCATGCGCCGGGCCACGGACTGGTCCAGGCGGGTGGCCTCGAGCCACTCCTCGGCCAGCTCGCCCATGGCGGCGGCGAATTCCGGGCCGGCCATGGCCGGGCCATCCGGATCCAGGTCATCCGGGGAAAGGTCCAGGCCCAGGGTGAGGGCCCGCTGCTCCAGGTCGCCCATGATGGGGCCGCGCAGTTCCTGGGCCTCCTTGGCCAGCGCCGCGGCGCGCGCGGCTTCCACCCGGGCCAGGGTGCGGTTGCGCTCGTGCTGGTCGAGGGCTTCTTCCCGGGTCGCCTCCAGGCGGGAGGCGGTGGCTTCCAGGTCGGCCAGGTGCGCGGTCAGGCCGGGGAGCTTCTGGACCGCCTCCTCCCAGCCGGCGATGTTCGCCAGGGTCTGGCTCAGGGCGCGCTCCTGGGCGTCCAGGGCGGCCAGGGACTCCACCAGCCTTTCCCGGGCGCGGCTGTTCTTCTCCAGCTCTTCCAGGCGCCGGATTTCCCGTTCCAGGTGCTCGGCCTGGGTCTCGAAGTTCTCGATCTCCCGGGACCGGACCGTGGGGTCCTCCAGGGACAGGCCGGGGGAGGGCAGGGCCTCCAGGTTCACCCGCAGCCCGGCGCCCTTGAAGATGCCGTCCTGGGAGGCCGCCGCCACGATGGAGATCAGCCGGCCGAGGCTTCTGGGCTCGACGATCTCCAGGCCGTCCGGCCCTTCGGGCAGCATCAGGATGGCGGGGTTCACCAGCCGGAGGAGCGGACCGCGCTCTTCCTCGGGATACTCCTCCAGCAGCTCGGTCCAGGAGGGGCGCGCGCCCGGCTGGTCCAGGGCCTTCAGCCGAAGGATGGTCTGCAGGCAGGCCTGCTGGTCCTGGCGGTGTCTGGCGATCCGGGAGCGCAGGACGGCGGCGCCGTCCACGGCGCCCTGGTAGGCGGACAGGTCCATGCGCACCTGGGCGGCCTCCTGGCGCAGGTCGCGCAACCGGATTTCCTGCATTTCCTTGGGCTCCGCCAGCAGGTGCGCTTCCAGCGCCTGGGCGTCCTCCAGCCGGCCCTTGGTGCGGCCCAGTTCCTGTTCCTTGGCCTTGATCTCCTGGTCCAGGTTGATGCGGACCTGCTTCCATTCGCCTTCGGCGAGGCGGGCCTCCTCCGCGGAGCGCTGGGCCTCCTCGGCCCGGGCCGTACGATCGGCCAGCCGGGCCGCGGCTTCCCGGTAGATCCGCCGCAGGGCCAGGGGCAGCCTGGCCTGGAGCGAACGCAGCCGGTCGTAGTCGCCGAACAGGTTCAGGCCGATCTTTTCGGCGGCGCGGATCTTTTCATACCGCTGGTTGCCGGCGTAGGCCTTGGCGTAGTCCTCGCCGACAACCGAGCCGAGCGCCACGGTGCCGCGGTTGCGCTCGTCACCGGAGACCAGTTCCAGTTCCACCACGGAGATGAGCAGGTTCTTGAGGTCCTCGGGCCTGCTCTTGCGCAAGGTGAGCAGCTGGCGGAACACCTCGATGAACGTGTCGTAGCTGCCGCCGCCGGGCACCAGTTCCAGCCGGAACCCGCCGCGCTCCCCGGCGGAACCGCGCAGGGCGGCGCGCAGTTGGGCCTGGCTCAGTTCCACGTAGCCGGTGGCCGCCAGCCTGGCCCGCACCGCGTCCCAGGGGCGGGGCTGCAGGGTTTCCGGATCGATGAAGTCGTCCTTGTCGTATGGGCCGTCGAAACCGAAGCGCTGCCAATCGCAGCCGGAAGCCGCGCCCAGGCCGTGGAAGCCCACGGTGCGGATGCCCCACTTGGTGTCGGCCTCCACCAGGATGGTGCTGCGCCCGCCGGGCTTGAAGTAGAACGGTTTGGTCTTGCCCTGGAAGTTGCTGGTGGGGAAGTGCATCAGCTTGATGTCGTCGATGTACAGGAACTGCAGCGCGTTCAGCAGGCTGGATTTGCCGGCGTTGTTGCGGCCGGAGAGGTGGACGCTCTCCTCCAGGTCGATCTCCGCGTAGGGATAGACCCCGGAGTCGATGAGGATGAGCTTGCGCGGGCCGGGGATCGTCGCCATCAGTTGCTCTCCCCGGGCTTAAGGGCGCGCCCGGCCATGTTCAGGATATCCAGCAGCCGGTAGGCGGAGGTGCGGAAGCGCCAGCTGCCGTCCTTGAGCGGTTCGGCGAGGCCGTAGCGCTTCATGGCGTCCAGCACCTTCAGCAGGGCGTCCTCGGTGGTCACGTCCACCTCGGCCATGACCCGCGAGTATTTGTCGTGCTGCAGATGGGGCAGCTTGTCGGGCAGGATCGGCACCCGGGTGAGTTCCTCGTCGAGGTTCACGCCCTGGTCATCCAGGGTCTCCACCAGGATCGCGGTGAACAGGATCATGCGCTGGGCGGTGCGCGGCGCGGACTCGTCATCGAGGTAGAAGAAGCCGCGGCCGTGGCAGACCAGGTTGAGGCCGAGGGCCGCGAACAGGCTCTGGTAGCGCTCCGGGTCGGCGGCCAGAGCCTCGAAAGCGGCACCGTCCTCCAGGCAGATGTGCCGGCCCTTGCGCAGATCGGTGAAGATGGTCTGCAGCATGGGAAGTTCATGAGAGTCCATGGACGCTCCCTTGGATTTCATTGGAGGTGATATCGGCCTCCGGATGCCGGAGCGTCCGCCGTGGACCATCCCGTTCCACCCCGGTGGTCTTGAGGAGGAAGTGATAGGCCCGGAGGGTTTCGCGCAGGCTCGCCCCGGGAAACTCCTGGCGCAGCCAATCGAGCAGGTCGGGCGCGTGCCCGCCCCGGGCCCGGAAGTGGTGCCCCACCACCTTGTCCGAAAGCGGGATGCGGAAGGTCCTGGGCGGCGGCGCCAGCACCAGCGCCTGGGTGTTGGGCCTGCGGTAGTAGGCCTGGGCCAGCCAGCAGGCGATGGCGGTGCCGAACGGCTTGCGGGTGCGGCCCTCGTCCCAGGGATCCATGAGCCCGAACCAGCGGTCCCACTGGCCATCGTCGGGCACCCGGCCCTGGTTCAGCGCCTGGCGATGGTAGGCCGAGATCAGGCTGCTGGCGGCCAGGGCCACCTGGGCGTTGCGCTTGGCCTGCTCGTAGAGCGGCTGCACCTCGTGGGCGGCCTCCTGGTAGGCCCGGAACGCGTAGCTGCCCAGGCGGCGCAGGTAGAAGCGGGCCCACTGGAAGTCCTCGATGACCTTCTGCGGCGCGCTCTCCTCGGCCCGGTCCAGGGCCTGGCGCAGCTTCATGGAGGCCTCGTCGAAGGGCCCGTCCGGCATGAAGATGTCCTGCATGGGCAGGACGTAGCATTCCCACAATTCGCGGATGCGGCCCCAGCGCAGCTTGGAACTGATGGGCGGGCTCTTGCGGTATTCCTCCGTGGCCCGGTGGATGGCTTCCAGGTTGCCTTCGATGGCGTTGTGCAGCTCGTCCACCCGTTCCCGGATGTTCAGCACCAGGTCGGCGACCCGGGTGAAGGAGCGCACCCTCAGGCTGCTCTCCAGCATTTCCCGCAGACCGGCCAGGTCCTGCACCGCCCCTTCGATCAGCTTGGCGTCCACCAGGTGCCGGCGCTGCAGCAGCCGGTCGACGAAGGCCTTGAGATAGCCGATTACGGCGTATTTGCCGTGCACCTCGTCCAGATCGAGCAGGCCCCCCTGGACCAGATCCAGGGGAGTCAGGTGCTTGTCCTTGGCGAACTGGCCGAGCGACTGTTCCACCTCCCCCTGGGTATGGGTGGTGTACAGGCACAGGTCTTCCACCAGGTCGAAGTTCTCGGCCAGGAAGCGGAGGAAGGTTTTCGGACTGGGGGACGCCACGGCGGTTCCTGCGGGAGAGGGTGCGAAGATACGCGAATACGCGTGAACCCAGGATAGCCGGTCGCAGGCTCAGGTTCCGTCCTCGCTTTCCTTCGGTGGGGCGGACATGCGATCCTCCACATGTGAATATTGTTGGCTATTGGATAACGTCATCCGCCAAGGAACCCCATGGCCCGCCTCAAGCTCGATCTGCCCACCGAATTCCGCTTCCGCACCAGCCTCACCGTGCGGGTCACGGACCTCAACTACGGCAACCACCTGGGCAACGACGCGGTGCTGGGCATGATCCACGAGGCCCGGGTGCGCTGGCTCGCGAGCATGGGCTATTCGGAACTGGATGTGGAAGGGGTGGGCATCATCATGGCGGATTGCGCGATCGTCTACAAAGCCCAGGGCTTCCTGGGCGAGGGCCTGACGGTGGCGGTGGCGGCGGGCGATTTCTCGCGGATCGGCTGCGATCTGTTCTACCTGCTGACCAAGGCGAATGGCACCGAAGTGGCCCGGGCGAAGACCGGCATCGTCTTCTTCGACTACCGGACCCAGGCGGCGCGCCCAGTGCCGGCGGGCTTCCGGCGGCAAAGCAGGACGGCCTGAAACCTGATCAGCGGTCCGGCACTCCCCGCGACAGCGGCATGGTCATGCACCTGGGACCGCCCCGGGCCCGGCTCAGTTCGGCGCTGTCCAGCATGATCGCGTACTTGCCGCCGTCCAGCAGGTCGAAGGAGGGGTCCTTGATCAGGGCTTCCGCCTCGAGCATCCGGTAGCCCGCGGCCGACAGTTCATCGGCGGTGGCGAAGTTGCGCTTGTAGATCAGGATCACTCCGGGGGCCAGGGCGAAGGCGTTGGCGCCGTCGGTCCACTGCTCCCGCTGCTGCAGGATCGCGTCGGCGCCGCCGCAGCGGATTGGCTTGAGGTCGAGGCCCACGTCCTTGAGCGCGCTCAGCAGGTTGGGCAGCATCACGGTCTGAAGGTGGTCCTGGCGCAGGTCGAACTTGACCACGTTCAGCAGGGACCGGCTCTGGTCGGTGAAGAAGGGGGGATAGATCAGGCACTCGTCCTGGCTGATCCGGGTGAACACCGTGTCCAGGTGCATGGCGCTGCGGACCCTGGGCATCAGCACCATGAGCAGGGTCTCGAAGTGGCCTTCGCCCCGGTGGTAGTTCTGCCGCAGGCTTTCGGCCAGCATGTGGATGCCGTCGGCCGAGGTGCGCTCGCTGCAGCCCACCGCCAGGACCTTGTCGGAAAGCACCTGGGTATCGCCGCCTTCAAGGCTCTGGGGCAGGCGGATCTTGCCGTTGAGCAGGGGGGTGATCTGGTCGTACAGGCGATCGGATTCCTTCAGGTGGCGCAGCCTGGGGTGGTGGCGGAACACGTAGCTGAGGATCAGGGGCTCGCGCTCCCGGGCCCAGGTGGCCATGCAGTTGATGTTGTAGTCGTGCCCCACCACCGCCGCGGGGTCGCGCATGAACAGGAGGTTGGGGATGGGCCGCACCCGGTAGTCGAAGGTCTGCTTCTGCCAGTGGGCGTGGTGCAGATCGTCCTCCCAGGGGATGCCGGTGATGAGGCTGCGCGCCACGGCTTCGGAAGGCATGTCCCGCAGCAGGTTGCAGGACTCGTCGGACATGTCCACCAGCCGGCGGAAGTCCTCGATCATGGCCAGCTTGACCCCCTCGTCGGCCAGGGATTCGATGAACAGGTCCTGGATATCCAGCACTTCTTCCGCCACCAGGTCCAGCACCTGGCGGAACACGTCGTACTCCTTGCGCGCCAGGTCGCCATACAGGATGTCATCGAACAGCAGGGTCTCCATCATATCGGGGACCATGAGATCCACCTCCCGGCCGGGCTTGTGGATCACCACCTGCCGCAGCCGGTCGATCTCGGAAAACACCGAAAGGTGGATGTCTGCCATGGGGGCCCCGATGTTGGTTGGCCTCCAGGCTATCACTTCCCGGGCGGTTCCGGGGGCGGCGGCACCTGGCCCTGGTAGGCCGTGATGAGCTGCTGCAGCCAGGCATCCTGGGCGAGCAGGTGCTTCTGGATCTCCACCACCTCCGCGAGCAGGGCCTCGGCGTCCTTGTAGGTGTCGATGGCCCGGTTGTCCGAAGCGACGCCCTGGACCTTCTGCCCGACCATGATGATGGACAGCAGGACCAGCTGCAGGAAGGTCTGGGCGATCCAGGCGATCAGCGTGGCGGTGCCGCCCTTGACGGCCTCGGGCAGGCTGATCAGGGCGATGACCGCGAACCCGTAGGCGCACCACATGGTGCCGACCCCGTTGGTGATGCGCACGCCAAGCCAGCGGTTGAAGCGGGCCACGGCGCCGGCATCCGGAGCGAGGGCGTGGGCCACCTTCGGCACTTTCTTCTTCCGCTCCTCGATGTGCGGGTGCGGCCGGTAATCGAAGATCCCGCTCGTCCAGCCTTTGGGCTTGGCGGACTCCAGTCTGGCGCCGCAACTGGCGCAGAAAGCCGCGCCGGCCGCCGCGTCAGCCCCGCAAACATGGCATGTGGACATGGTCCCTCCTCAGGTTGAATAACCTACTGAATGAATCAAACGTTGAAGATAGCAGCAGGGCGAGAGCCGCGCTGGGACTGAGTCTCGACGCGCCCGGGAGGGCTTGATGAAATGCACAGGTTCTGCGGAAATCGCATAAGCCCTTCGGAACCGGAAAGTTGGTCAAGCCATCAATGATATGGCGGGGACTGGGAGGAAACAGATATCAACCATCCTGTCTCGAATCGCTGGCAGAAGCAAAGGTTCATGGATTCTTGATTGATAAGCCTTGTATTTTCAATTAGTTTACGCTAGAAATGCCTACGGGCGAAAGTCTGCCTGGAAGGAACCTTGATGCTCTACCTCGGCGAGATCGCTTCTCTTTTCACCGCCATGTGCTGGTCCACCAACGCCGTCCTGTTCGCCAAGGCCGGGCGGCGGGTGGGCTCCTCGACGGTGAACGTCATCCGCATCGGCATGGCTTTGCTGGTGATGGTCCTGCTGCATCTGGCCCTGGTCGGCAGCGTGTTTCCGGTCGCGGCTGGCTGGGTCCGGTTCGCCTGGCTGGGGGTGTCCGGCCTGATCGGCTTCGCCCTGGGCGACGGCCTGCTGTTCGAGGCCTACGTGCTGCTGGGACCGCGCCTCACCGTGCTGATCTTCACCACCTGGCCGGTGTTCGCCGCCCTGATGGCCTGGGGCATGCTGGGCCAGACCATGGGCCTGCCCAAGGTCTGCGCCATGGTGGTCACCCTGGGCGGCATCGCGCTGGTGGTGCTGGAGAAGAGCAAGGCCCTGCCGGGCCAGGCCCGGCCGCGCCGCTTCACCCTGGGCCTGATGCTGGCGCTGGGCGGGGCTGCCGGCCAGGCGGTGGGCTTCATCTTCAGCAAATTCGGCATGGCCGGCGGCTTCAGCCCCATCAGCGCCAACCTCATCCGGGTCGCGGCGGGGGCCCTGGCCCTGTGGACCTGGCAGATCCTCAGGGGCGAACTGGCGCCCAACTGCCGCAAGCTCAAGGACGGCCACGCGGCCATGCTGATCTGCTACGGCGCCCTGTTCGGCCCGGTGATCGGCGTGGTGTTGAGCCTCTACGCCATCAACCACGCCCACTACCTGGGCGTGGCCTCCACCCTCATGTCGCTTTCGCCGGTGATGATCCTGCCCTTCGCCGTGTTCGTGGAAAAGGAGCGGGTGGGGGCCTGGGCGATCGTCGGCACGGTGGTCTCCATCTGCGGAGCCGCGGCGATGTTTCTCATTTAGCGCCGCGCGGCGCCGGACCCTATATTGGATCACCACCCGTAACCCGCAGTCGCTGCGGGCATCCAGCGGGGGGAGGTGCCGCCATGAGACCGGATCTGACACTGCCCGCTTCCGTGGAGGAACGCCTTTCGGGCTGGATGCGCATCCAGGAACGGAGGGCCGCGGCTCCAGCCAAGGCCCGGCCCCGTCCCTGCGTGACCATCTCCCGCCAGTTCGGCTGCGAAAGCTTCCCCCTGGCCGTGCGCCTGCAGCAGCTGTTCGAACAAGCCAGCGGGGAAGCCTGGTCCATTTTCGACAAAGTGCTCATTGAAAGAATGGCCCAGGACGAGGAGCTCGCCCTGACGCTGCTGAAGAGCCTGCAGGACCCGGCCCGCTACCTGGAATCCTTCGGCTTCCATCCCCGGGGCAATTTCACCAGCGACGAGGCGTTCGCCAAGATGGCCGTTTCCATCCTCCACTTCGCCCAGGACGGCAATGCCATCATCGTCGGCCGCGGCGGGGCGATCCTGTGCCGGAAACAGGAGAATGCCTTCCATTTCCGCCTGGAGGCCGGGCTGGATTGGCGGGTGGCGGGGCTGGCCCGGCGCATGGGCATCGCCGCCAAGGAGGCCGCGGAACTGGAACGGACCCAGTCCCGGCTGCGCGAGCATTTCGTCCGGGAGTACCTGGGGGTGGACGTGGCCGATTGGTCCTTCTACGATGCAGTGTTCAACAATGAGCGACACGGGGTGGAAGCGATCGCCGACGGCATCTTCGCCTATGTCAAGGCCGGCTGGCCGCACCTGATCCATTGAACCGTTCGGCAGCACCATCGTGAGGACCGCCATGCCCGGAAAATGGACCAGCGCCAGCCTGGCCAGGACCATAGACCATACCCTGCTCAACGCGGCCGCCACCCGCGAACAGGTGCGCACCCTGTGCGCGGAGGCCCGGCGCCACGGTTTTGCCAGCGTATGCGTGAATCCCTGCTGGGTTTCCCTTTGCGCCGGCGAACTGGCCGGCGGCGAGGTGCTGGTCTGCACCGTCATCGGCTTCCCGCTCGGAGCCAACACCAGCGTAATCAAGGCCGCTGAGGCCCGCCTGGCGGTGTCCCAGGGGGCCCGGGAAGTCGACATGGTGCTCAACCTCGGCGCCGCCAAGGCCGGTGCCTGGCAGGACGTGGAGCAGGACATCCTGGCCGTGGTCCAGGCCGCCGGAACGGCCCTGGTCAAGGTGATCCTGGAGACCTGCTGCCTCACCGACGACGAGAAGCGACAGGCCTGCTTGGCCGCTCAGCGCGCCGGCGCCCAGTTCGTCAAGACCAGCACGGGTTTCGGTAGCGGCGGCGCGACGGTGGAGGACATCCGCCTCATGCGGGAAACCGTCGGGACCGGCATGCGGGTGAAGGCCTCGGGGGGCGTGCGCACCTGCCAGGACGCCCTGCGGATGCTCGAAGCCGGGGCGGACCGGATCGGCGCCAGTTCCGGGGTGGCCATCATCAACGAGTTCAGCTCGCCTTCTTGGCCATCTTGACGATGGTGTCCGACAGGACCATGCCCGAGGCCTTGACGTTGGCCGGGTTGAGGTAGATCTGCGGCTTGCCCTGCTCCTCGACGATGGCGATGGACCCCCCCGCCTTGAGCCAGGCCAGCTTGGGCACGATCACCAGCTTGCCGGCGGCCTTGAGGCTCTTGACCTCCGCTTCGGACTCCGCCCAGGCCATCTTGAAGCCCGGCGTCACCGCGATGCCGTTGGCCTCCAGCTTGGCCTTGAAGCTCGCGTCGGAGCAGGCGAAACCGAACTGGCCGGTGGAGGAGAGCAGGATCTTCAGGAACTTGGCCTGGGTTTCCGGAGCCAGATCCTGGGCGCCGAGTCCCAGGGTGAGGATGCAAGCGATCGACACGGACACCGCACGGGCCATGAACTCTCCTTTGCCAAACCTCACGCAATCAGCGGTGATCGCATGGAGGTGAGCTCTTTTGCAGATTTCAACACGGAAAGGTGGGATTGGCAATTCGCTGGGCAACGGGTCAAATTTTTTTTTGGGGATCTTGACAGGTTATGCGATGACACTCATATTTTCTTCGCCTGAGACATCTATTTGGAACTCGGGTTAATAATAAAGGAGATACACCATGAACCTCATCCGCACTCGCGACACCCGGGCCATTCCGGTCCAAGCCAACATCCTCGAACCGTTCCGGCTCATGCGCAACCTTCTGCGCTGGGACCCCTACCGGGATTTCAATCTCCCGGAGGACGCCGCCGGCAGCTTCATGCCTTCCTTCGACGTCAAGGAGAAGGCCGACGCCTATGTGTTCACGGCGGACATGCCTGGCATCCGGCGCGAGGACCTGGATATCCAGCTGGCCGGCAACCGGCTCAGCATCAGCGGCCGGCGGGAGGTGGAAAGCTCCGAGCAGGAAGGCCAGATCTACAGCCAGGAGCGTTCCTTCGGCACCTTCACCCGCAGCTTCACCCTGCCCGAGGAAGTGGAGTCGGGCAAGGTGGTGGCGGAACTGAGGGACGGCGTGCTGCACCTGATGGTGCCCAAGAGCCCCGAGGTCCGTCCCCAGAAGATCACGATCGGCTGATCCCGGTCAGGGCCTGGTCGAGATCCGCGATGAGGTCCCGCGGATCTTCCAGGCCGATGAAGAAGCGCACAAGCTGCCCGGGGCGGTCCCACCCTTCACGCATGTGCTGGATCCGGTAGGGCAGGCACAGGCTGGTGGCGCCGCCCCAGCTGTAGCCGAGCTTGAACAGCCGGAGGGCGTCGATGAACCGGTCGGTTTCGGCCTCCGGGTAGGCGGGGTCGAACAGCACCGAGAACAGGCCGCCGGCGCCGGTGAAATCCCGCTTCCAGGTTGCGTGGCCCGGGCAGTCGGGGAAGGCCGGATGCAGCACCTGGCTGATTTCCGGCCGCTGCTTCAGCCAGGCCGCGACCGCCCGGGCGCCGGCGTCGTGGGCCTCGAAGCGCATCTTCAGGGTGGGCAGGGAGCGCAGGATCAGGTAGGCGTCGTCGACCCCCACCCCGTAGCCGAGGTGCAGGTGGGCCAGGCCGAGGGCCCGGAACAGGCCGGGATCGCGGGTGATGACCGCGCCCATCATCAGGTCGGAACTGCCGGACTGGTATTTGGTGAGGGCCTGCAGCACGATGTCCGCGCCGTGCTCGAAGCCGCGCAAGGCCAGGCCCGCCGACCAGGTGTTGTCCAGCGCCACCAGGGCGCCGTGGCGGTGGGCGGCGGCGCAGATGGCGTCCAGGTCCGGCACTTCCATCGACACGGAGCCGGGCGCTTCGGCCCAGACCAGCCGGGTGTTCGGCCTGAGCTGCGCTGCGATGTCCGCCATGGGGTCATAGAACCGGGCGGTGATGCCGAACTTCCCGGTAAGCCAGTCGCCCAGTTCCCGGGAGGGGGAGTAGACGTTGTCCGGCAAGAGCACGTCGTCCCCCTGGCCCAGCAGGGCCAGGTCGACCATGGCGATGGCGGCCAGGCCGCTGGGGGCCAGCAGGCAATGGCTGCCGCCTTCGATCTCCGCCAGCCGCGCCTCCAGCTCGTAGGTGGTCGGGGTGCCGAACAGGCCGTACAGGTAGGTGGATCGGTCCAGCCAACGGTTGCCGCGCTCGCGCAGATCGGCGACGTTCTCGAACAGCACCGTGGAGGCGCGCTGGATCGGGGCGGGGCAGGCGCTGAATCCGGCCGGCGCGCGGTATTCGCCGTGCACGAGGGCGGTCTGGAGGCGTTTCGATCGGATCATGGGCAGGTCCTTGTGGGGAGGGCTCCAGTATGATCCACTACGTCCAGAGACCGATCCCATGAGCGAAATCCAACTCCGTTACGGCTGCAACCCCCACCAGGCCCCGGCGCGCGTCTTCATGAGCAACGTCGACCTGCCCATCGAGGTGCTTTCCGGGGCGCCGGGCTACATCAACCTTTGCGACGCCCTCAACGCCTGGCAGCTGGTCAAGGAGCTCAAGGCCAGCCTCGGCCTGCCCGCGGCCGCCTCGTTCAAGCACGTCAGCCCGGCCGGGGCGGCCCTGGGCTTGCCCATGGCCGATGACCTGAAGCGGGCCTGCTTCGTCGAGGACATGGAGCTGACCCCGCTGGCGGCGGCCTACGCCCGGGCCCGCGGGGCCGACCGCATGTCCTCGTTCGGCGACTGGGCCGCCCTTTCGGACGTCTGCGACGAAGCCACCGCGCGGATCCTCAAGCGCGAGGTGTCGGACGGCGTGATCGCCCCGGGCTACACCGCCGAGGCGCTGGAGATCCTGCGGGCCAAGCGGGACGGCAAGTACCACGTGGTCCGGATCGATCCCGCCTACTCGGCGCCGGAACTGGAGCGGCGGGAGATCTTCGGGATCACCTTCGAGCAGAAGCGCAACACCCTGGTGCCCGGCTTCGACCTGCTCGGCCGGGTGGTGACCGCGCACCGGGAACTGCCCGCGGCGGCGCAGCGCGACCTGCTCCTGGCCCTGATCACCCTGAAGTACACCCAGTCCAATTCGGTCTGCTTCGCCTTCGACGGCCAGGTCATCGGCGTGGGCGCCGGCCAGCAGTCGCGCGTGCACTGCACCCGGCTGGCGGCGGCCAAGGCCGACAAGTGGTTCCTGCGCCAGCACCCGGCGGTGCTGGGCCTGAGCTTCAGGGCCGGGGTCAACCGGGCCGACCGCAACAACGCCATCGACCAGTACCTGGAGGACTGGCTCTCTCCGGCCGAGGCCCGGCTCTGGGCGGAGCAGTTCGACGTGCTGCCGGAACCCTTGGACCAGGCCGCCAAGCGGGCCTACCTGGCCACCAGGAGCGGCGTGGCGCTGGGATCCGACGCCTTCTTCCCGTTCCGGGACAACATCGACCGGGCCCAGGCCAGCGGGGTCTCCTACGTCGCCCAGCCGGGCGGCTCGGTGCGCGACGACGCGGTCATCCAGGCCTGCGACGAATACGGCATGGCGATGTGCTTCACCGGCGTCCGTCTGTTCCATCATTGAAGCCCAGCAGGCGGTCCAGGGACAGGGGGCCGGGGCCGAACAGCAGGACGATGATCGAGGCGAACAGGAAAGTGAAGGGCGCGGCGGCGTAGAACTTGCCCGGGTCGCTGAACACCGCGAACAGGGCTTCGCGGTCCGCGGTCAGGTAGGCCACCAGCATGTTGCAGGTCAGCAGCAGGGCGATGGGGCGGGAGGCCAGGCCGAGGATGAGCAGGATGCCGCCGGCGAATTCCAGGGCGGCCACGCACGGCGCGTTGAGCCCGGGGAAGGGGATGCCCAGGCTGGCGAAGAAGCCGGTCACCTTGGCCAGGTTGTGCAGCTTGCCCCAGCCGGTCATGGTGAACTGCCAGCCCCAGTAGAGCCGCACGCCCAGCAGGAAGAGCGGCTGCAGCATCACG
>Ga0316230_1002008_pt1 | contig 18715 bp, 16 predicted proteins | sample TBH18025metaG_FD_206004 | JGI IMG/M metagenome (GOLD analysis project Ga0316230, IMG submission 206004) | Freshwater microbial communities from Trout Bog Lake, Wisconsin, USA - TBH18025 | ecosystem: Environmental > Aquatic > Freshwater > Lake > Hypolimnion/Profundal zone | place: USA: Wisconsin...
GCTGGCGGCCCTGGCCGAAGGCTGGGAGGGCTTCTTCCCCAAGGGCGGCTACCCGGCCGCCGTGCTGTTCCTGGACATCCCGCCCGAGGCGGTGGATGTGAACGTCCATCCCACCAAGGCCGAAGTACGGTTCCGCGAACCCCAGCGGATCTTCCCATGGGTGAGCCGGGCCGTGCGCGAAGCCTGGGCCCAACTGCGCGGCGACCTGCCCTCGGTGCTGGACCTGCCGCCCCGGCCGCTGGAGCTGGCCCTGGACCAGCCCCTGCGCCCGCCGGCGCCCACCGTGCCTTCGCAACCCCACCTGTGGGCCCGGGAATCCGGCGCGGGCGCCTTCCAGGCCATGGCGGACACCTTCGGCGCCGAGCGGACCTGGAGCGCCCCGGCCGAAGCAGGCGTGGCGGAACCCTGGCCCGCCGCCACCGTGCGCTACCTTGGGGCCTTCGACGCCACCTACCTGTTGGCCGAAGTCCAGGGCGAGCGGGAACCGGAGCTGTGGATCGTCGACCAGCACGTGGCGCACGAGCGGATCCTGTATGAGCGGCTGTTCCTGCGCCGGCACCGCCCCGCGGTGCAGCCCCTGCTGCCGCCCCAGGTGGTGCGGGTGGGCCCCGAAGCCCTGGCCCGGCTGGGCCCGTTCCTGGCCGAATTCGTCCAGGCCGGCTTGGAGGTCGAACCGTTCGGCGAAGACGCCCTGGTGGTCCGGGGCCTGCCGGACTTCCTGATGGAACGCGATCCCCGGGCCTTGATGGAAGACCTCCTGGCACGGCTGGACACGCAGGGCAAGCTGGACCTGGACTTCTTCCGCCGGGAGCTCAACGCCGAATTGTCCTGCAAGGCCGCCATCAAGAAGCACCACGCCCTCACCCCGGAACTGGCCCAGCGGCTCATCGAGGACCTCATGGCCTGCGAAGTGCCCCACACTTGTCCGCATGGTCGTCCGGTCATCAAGAAATTGACCCGCGGCGAACTTGAACGAAGTTTCGGCCGGCGGGTCTAGCGGCGATGAGGCAGACAGAGGTGCTTTCCACGATGAATCCAAGCCAGTCCTTGAAGACATCTTCCCGCGCCGTATTTTTGGATCGTGATGGAGTCCTCATCGAGGATATGGATCAGTTGGTTCGTCCCGACCAGATCCGCATCCTGCCGGGGGTGGCGGAAGCCATCGCCCTGCTGAAGGCGGCGGGCTTTGCCTTGCTGGTGGTGAGCAATCAGCCGGTGGTGGCGCGGGGGTTGGTCGATGAACCGGAGGTCAAGGCCCTGCAGCGGGAGGTGGAGGCGCGCCTAGCCCTGGAAGGCGCCGGGCCCTTGGATGGCTTCTATTTCTGCCCCCACCACCCCAAGGCCACCCTGCCGGCCTACCGCCAGGTTTGCGACTGCCGGAAGCCCCGCGCTGGACTCCTGCTCAGGGCCGCGGCGGAGCATGGGATCGACCTTACGACCAGCTTCATGGTGGGCGACCGCCCCACGGACATCCAGGCGGGTGAACGTGTCGGCTGCAGGACCATCTGGGTGGAGACGGGGCGGCATCTGGCCCCGCCCATCGAATCCAGTGAGCCCCTTCCGCCGCCCCGGCCGGACCATGTGTGCCCGGATCTTCTCCATGCCGCACGGTGGATTCTCGAAGGGAACTGGGTGGGAAGCGTGCGCCGCGCCGCCACTCCTGCCTGATCCTGCCGCAGGGGAGGCCGATGGCCAGGATCAAGGCACTGGGACTGGAGGAGGCCTGGACCCTGGAGCATACTGGCAGGGATTCAGGGGGACCCATGAGTCTGGCTACGATCGAACAGAAACTGCAGAGCCTGGAGACCCTGGGCGGCCCCGAGGAACTGGACGCGCTCGAACTGGTCCTGGCAGAGCGGATCCGCCAGATTGACGGCGAAGGCTGGACCCCGGCCCACGACGATATCGAACGCCGGGAAGGCCAGTTGGCCGCCGCGGGCGCCAGCTATGCCCTCGCCGTGCACCAGAAGGCCCTGGTGCACGCCCGCACCGGCAGCCTGGACGTCAAGCCCAGCGCCCCCCACGCCCGCTGGCCGTTCAGCCCGCTGGCCTGGAAGCCGGCCGGCATGCGCCGCATGACGGTCAAGGGCGCGGCTCTGGTGCTGGCCGAACTGGCGCGCCAGGTCCGGGCCGGGCTGGAGTAGTCACACCCCCGCGGCGGTGAACGCCGCCGCGACGATCTCCTGGGCCTCCTGTTCCAGGGCCTCCAGGTGCGCCTGCCCCTTGAAGCTTTCCGCATAGATCTTGTAGACGTCCTCGGTGCCGGAGGGCCGCGCGGCGAACCAGCCGTTTTCGGTGATGACTTTCAGCCCGCCGATGGCGGCGCCGTTGCCCGGGGCCTTGGTCAGCTTGGCCAGGATCGGCTCCCCGGCCAGGGTGGCCGCGCTGACCTGTTCCGGCGCGAGCCGGCCGAGCACCTTGCGCTGGGCGGCGTTGGCGGGGGCGTCCCGGCGCTCGTAGAGCGGCGCGCCGAAGCGCCCGGTGAGTTCCCGGTAGTGTTCGCCGGGGTCCTTGCCGGTGGTGGCGGTGATCTCCGCGGCGAGCAGGCTGAGGATGATGCCGTCCTTGTCGGTGGTCCACACCGAGCCGTCCTTGCGCAGGAACGAGGCCCCGGCGCTCTCCTCGCCGCCGAACCCGAAGCTGCCGTCGAGCAGGCCCGGCACGAACCATTTGAAGCCCACCGGCACTTCGGCCACCCGGCGGCCCAGGGCGGCGCCCACCCGGTCGATCATGGAACTGCTCACCAGGGTCTTGCCGATGGCGGCGTCGCCGCGCCAGCCGGTGCGGGTCTTGAACAGATACTGGATGGCCACCGCCAGGTAGTGGTTGGGGTTCAAGAGGCCGGCACTGGGGCAGACGATGCCGTGCCGGTCGAAGTCGGGATCGTTGCCGAAGGCGACGTCGTAGCGGTCCTTCAGCGCGACCAGGCCGGCCATGGCCTGGGGCGAGGAGCAGTCCATGCGGATCTTGCCGTCCTTGTCCACGCACATGAAGCCGAAGGTGGGGTCGTAGTGGCCGTTGAGCAGATCGATGTCCAGGCCGTAGCGCCGGGCGATGGGCTCCCAGTAGCCCAGCCCGGACCCGCCCAGGGCGTCGGCTCCCAGGCGCAGGCCCGAGGCGCGGATGGCGTCCAGGTCGAGCACGCTGCCCAGGTCTTCCACATAGGGGGTGATGAAATCGTGCACGTGGACATGGGCCGCCTGGCGGGCGCGCGCGTAGGGGGTGCGGCGCACCTCGCGGTTGCCCCCGCGCAGCAGCTCATTGGCCCGGTTGGCCACCCAGTCCGTGACATCGACGTCGGCCGGACCGCCGTTGGGCGGGTTGTACTTGATGCCGCCGCTTTCGGGCGGGTTGTGGGAAGGGGTGATGACGATGCCGTCCGCCAGGTCCGAGGTCCGGCCGCGATTCCAGGCCAGGATGGCGTGGGAGACCGAAGGCGTGGGGGTGAAGGCTCCGTCCGGCGCGACCATGGTTTCCACCCCGTTGCCCGCGAGCACCTCCAGCGCGGTGATCTGCGCGGGTTCGGACAGGGCGTGGGTGTCCTTGCCGAGGTAGAGGGGCCCGGTGATCCCGGCCTGCCCCCGGTGCGCGCAAATCGCCTGGACCACGGCGAGGATGTGGTCCTCGTTGAAGGTGCCGTCGCTGGAACTGCCCCGGTGGCCGGAGGTGCCGAAGCTGACCAGGCAGCGGGGGTCCGAGGGGTCGGGCCGCACCGTATAGTAGGCGCTGACCAGGGCCGGGATATCGGCCAGGATCGATTTCGGGGCGGGCTTGCCGGCCAAGGGATGCATCGCGATCCTCCCAGGAAAACTGCAGCGATCATACCGCACGGTTTCAACCTTCCGGGGGGTCCAGGCCGGCCCGGCGCCGTTCCGCGCCCAGGTCCAGCCCGAGCCGGCGGGCCGCGGCGTACAGGGCCGGGCGGGCCAGCCCGAGCGCCCGGGCCGCCTCGGCCACCTGGAATCGGTGCCGGTGCAAGGTCTCCAGCAGCAGGCGGCGCTGGAACTGCCGGGTGGCCTCCGCCCAGGCGCGGGGCGGCTCAGGCAGCCGGTCCAGCTCCGGGAAATGGCCGGCCTCCAGGGGGCCCGGGCCGCAGCGCAGCAGGGCCCGCTCGATGGCGTGCTGCAGTTCGCGGAAGTTCCCGGGCCAGGCCAGCCGGGCCAGGGCCTGGGGCAGTCCGGGCTGGAGCGCCGGGGCCGCGTGCCCGGTCTCCTGCGCCAGCCGGTCCACCATGCGCGGGAGCAGGTAGGGGAACTCGTGGCGCCGGTCACAGAGGGCAGGCAGAGTGAGCACCGAACCCTGCAGCCGGTAGAGCAGATCCTGGCGGAACGTGCCGGCGGCGGCCAGGGCGTCCAGGGACCGGTGGGTGGCCGCCAGGAAACGCACATCCACCCGCCGGCCGCGCTCGGCGCCCAGCCGCTTTATCTCACGCTCCTGCAGCACCCGGAGCAGGAGCGACTGCAGGCGCGGGGAAAGGTCGGCCACCTCATCCAGGAACAAGGTGCCGCCTTCGGCGCATTCGACCGCGCCCCGGCGGTCCCTCTGGGCCCCCGTGAAGGCGCCCTTGACGTGGCCGAACAGCTCCGATTCCAGGAGCGACTCGGCGAACGCGGAACAGTTCACCGGCACCAGCGGGCCGGGCCGCCCGGACAGGCGGTGCAGCTCCCGGGCCGCCAGTTCCTTGCCGCTGCCCGACGGTCCGGACAAAAGGATGCACAGCCGGGAGCCGGCGACCCGGGCCAGTTCCCGCAGGACCGAAGCCATCGGCTCGCTGCCGTCGGTGAGGATCCCTTGGGGGGGCAGGGGCGGAAACACCCAACCACGGTGCCCGTTCAGCCCCTGCCCTTCAAGGGATTTTTACCTGGCATCCATGTAGGGCCGGGTCAGGACTTTGTGGGTGGCGATATCGAGGCTGTAGAACCCGTAAAGGTCCACCACCCGGGTGTAGTCGAAGGTGATGGTGCAGGTGCCGAGGTTCTTGCTCCCGGTGGTGGCGATGGTCATGGCGCCATCGGCGGCGGCTTCGGGAATGCCCAGTTCCCCGGCCTTGGCCCGCAGCCTGGCCTGCAGGGCCGGAATCCCGTAGAGCCCGGCCTGGGCAGCCACTTCTTCGGCGGTTTCCACCAGGCTGCTGTTGCTGTAGTAGACCGGAACCACCTTCAGGCCCACGGCCACCGCAGCGGCCAGGGCCAAGAGGGTCAGGATGCAGCCGATCCTGCCTTCACCGCGTTCTCTGGTTCGGGATGGCGCCATGGGGAACCTTTCAAAGGAATCAGGGTTTGAGATCTTCCAGGGCCTGCCGGGCCAGGGGGGCCAGGATCGGCCCGTCCGGCCCGAACAGCGTGGCCTGGGGGTATTTCAAAGCCTGATTGAAGGATTGCAGGGTTTCGGAAAGATAGACATTGCCCATGTGCAGCAGGCAGACTCCGGTGTAGTAGTCCAGGGTGCCTTGGCTGACGCCCTGGACGCCGGCCACCCGGGCGTCGCGCAGGATCTCCAGGGCCTTGTCGTATTCCTTGAAATGGATCAGGGCCAGGCCCTGCTGGAGGCGGAGCAGGCCGGAATCGTCGCCGCTCGAGCCCAGGTAGCGCAGGCGCAGATCGGTGAGGATGAAGGGGTAGCAGAGGTCGGCGGCGTTCACCGGCAGCTCCAGCGCCTGCTGGGTGACCGCCAGGGTGACGGGGGCTTCGCCCTGGCTGACGGTGATCTTGCCGCCGGTGGCCGAAAGCAGGGCCGCGCGCACGTCGGCCACGCTGGCCACGGCCTTGCCGTTCACCTGCTGGATGGCCCGGGCCGGTTTGATCCCGGCCTTCAGGGCGGCGGCGTCGGCCTGCAGGACCCAGGGGCCCTCCGGGGCCAGGTCGATCAGGCTGAGCCCGGCCCAGGGCTCGGTGAGGGTGACCGGGGTTTCGATGCGCGCCACCAGCTGGCCGAGCGGGTCGCTTTCCAGGGGTTTCACCACCATCCGCTCTTCTTCGCCGGTGAGGGTGGTGAGCAGCAGTTCCACCTGGTGGATGGGGTGGCCGGGGACTGGCCGGGCCCGCAGCACCAGCTCGGTTTCATGGGAGGCCTGCAGCCGGGCCAGGCATTCCTCCGGCGTTTCGCCCTTGGCGGCGGTGAGGAAAGCCGCCCGGGTCAGGCGCCCGCCCAGACCGGCCAGCAGGTTGCCGATGCGCTCCCGGCCGGCGAATTCGTCCTGGCCTTCGAACCCGGCATAGGTGAGCCGGGGCATGGGGCGGGCGATCACGGTGGCGGACTTGCCTTCGGCCAGCTCGATCCGCTGGGTGAAGCTGCCCTGGGAGAAGCGCACCTGCAGGTCGTAGGTCTGGGCGCAGACTTCCAGGTCCTTGACCGGGACCGGGCCGAAATCCTTGCCGGACAGGAACAGTTCACCGCCCGGGGCGGCGCTCTGCACGGTCAGGAGGCTGCGCGAGGGCAGCAGCTGGATGGGCTCCAGGTCATGGTCGGCGAACGGGGTGGTGAACGCCTCGCCGATCTCCACGAGCTTGGACTGGTAGCAGGGCAGCTTGAATTCCAGCATGTGCTTGCCGGGGGCCAGCCCGGCGAGGGGGAAGCCGGCGGACAGCTGGTTGGCGGCCACGCCGAGCTTCTGCGCGTAGGCGGCCATGTCCGGCGGCGCCTGGCCCTGGGTGCTGCCCACGCTCTTGCCGTCCAGCAGGAGTTCGGCTCCTGGCGGGGTGGTGAAGAGGGTGATGACCGAAGAGTTGCGGGTGAGCTTCAGGCTCACGTCCCGGGACTGTTTGAGGGCCAGCTCCAGGCGCTGCTCCTGGGCCTCGTAGCCGGGTCTGGCGTAGACGACGGTGTGCGGTCCGGGCGGCAGGTAGCGGGCGACGGCGCCGCCGGATGCCGGTTTGGTCTTGCCGTCGAGGGTGAGGCTGCCGTCCGGGGGATCCAGGGCGAACTTGAGCCGGCCGAACTTCCCCGCCCGCAGGCCGTCGAAGGCGTTCTGCAGCCGGGTGTTGGTGATGTTCCGGTCGATCTCGAAATCGGGGTTGAGGTCGAGGGCCGCCTCCAGGTATCGGGGGGCCTTGTCCCGCTTGGCCGGCGTCCGGTCGTCCAGGATGGCGCTCCAGTTGTAGGCTTCGCAGAGCACCTGGACCCAGGCGGCATCCAGGGTCGGCGCCACCGGTTCCAGGGCGGCCAGCACCGCGCCGAACTTGGCGGCGGCGCCTTCCCGGTCGCCCTGGGTGGCCCAGGCGGCCTTGGCCTGCATGAAGGTGTCCTTGAGCGCCGGGTCCTGGGCGCCCAGGCCGGTGCAGCCCAGCAGGGCGGCGATCAGCACGGGGAACAAGCGGTTTCTGGTCATTAGTCGAGCCGGATCAGCAGGTCGTTGGAACGGTCGGCCAGGATCAGGCCGCCTTGGCGATCCATGGCGATGGCGCGGAATTTCCCGGAGAGCCCCAGGGCCTTGAAGGAGGCCGAGCGCAGCAGGGCGCCGTCCGGGCCCCAGACCGCCACCCCCTCGAAGTCGCCGTCCACCAGCGCCGCCACGTGGCCCAGCGGATCCGAGGCCAGGGCCACCACAGCCTTGAAGGGCGCCGGCAGATCCCTGCCATAGGCCACGGTGATCCGGGTCTGGCCCTGGTCGTCCAGGAACAGCAGGGTCCGGTTCGCGTCCGAGGCGGCCACCACCCCGCCCGTGGGCAGGGCGGCCAGGCCCACGGCGCCGGGCACCGGAATGGACCGGGACGGACCTTCGGGCGGGATGATCTCGATGGCCTGGGCCTTGGCGTCGCTGACCCAGAGATTGCCCCAGCCGTCCAGGGCGGCGCCGCTGGGCGCCTGGAACGCCGCGGCCCCCTGGGTGGCGGCGCCGTCCCTGAACACTCCCTGGCGGGTGACCAGCCAGACCTGGCCGGAGGCGGTGGCGAGCATGGCCTTGGCCGCCTTGACGGGAGGGCCGGCCGGGGTGAGCAGGCCGTCCTTCAGCAGCGAGGCCTGGTCCTGGTCGTCCTGGTAGAGGTAGAGTTCTCCGGCCGGGCCGGAGGCAAGGAGGGTCGGCGTCTTGAGCCACTTCTGCCTCCCCTCGGGCCAGGGGCCCAGGGAGCGCAGGGCGGGTTTCTGGAGGCGCAGCTTGACCCGCACCTTGATGCGCCACTCGGCCTGCAGGCTTTCCGCCGATTGCGGGAACCGGTCGCGCACGGCCTGCAGCATGCGCAGGCAGCCGGTGGTGTCGCCCATGAGGTCGAGGGTCTCGGCCGCCTGCAGCTGGGCCTGCCGGGCCACCGCCGAGGCCGGATCCAGCCGCATGGCTTCGATGTAGTTCTGCAGGGCCCGGCCCCACTGGCCAAGCAGGCGGAAGCTCTGCCCCAGTTCGAAGCGCGCCTGCTGCACGCAGGGGTGGTCGGGAAACAGGTCCGCCACCCGGTTGAATTCGGCCTGGGCCTCCTTGAGCTCCAGCGGCCCATGGCAGCGGGCCGCGAGCAGCTGGCCCCGGAGCAGCATGGCTTCGGCGGCCCACGGGCTCTTCAGGTGCTCGCTCTTGATCCGCTCCAGCAGGGGCAGGGCCGCCTCCGGCCGGTGCTCCACCTCGACCAGGTGCCGGGCCAGGTTGATCAGCGCGTGGGCGGCGAACGGCGAATGGGGCGCCTGCTGGACCAGCTGGTTCCAGTCCTCCAGGGCCTCGGGGTAGGCGCGGGTGGCGTAGGCGCGCTCGCCGGAGCGGAACAGCCGTTCCGGCAGGTCCGCGTCCTGGGCGACGAGCGCCGGGACGATGGCGAGGACCAGGGGGAAACAGCGCATCCCAGTGAGGAACAACGGCATGAGGGCCTCGATAACCATGTGTAAAAACCAGTCTATTCCAATCAAGCGTCCAACGCCTGGATGACCTGTTCCAGGGGGTAGGGTTTGAACAGGATGCCGATCACCCAGGCGGTCCCGGCCAGGTCGCCGATGTCGCGCGAGGACGTGGACACCAGGGCGTGCCGGCAGCGGTTCTGCTGCCACTGCTCCTCCAGCCAGGCGGCCAGATCGCCTTCGGCGTCCTTGCTCTCAGTCAGCACCAGGTCCACCGGGTGTTCGGCCAGGACCAGATCGGCCTCCTGGCGGCTGCCGGCCTCCGCCAATTCCCAGGTCCCCTTGGCCGCCAGCGCGGTGGCCAGGCGTTTGCGGAAGAACGCGCTGGGCTCCAGGAGCAGGATGGAACGGATCGGGGCACGCCGGTTCAGGTCCTGCTCCTCGAGCCCGAGGGCGAGCAGGGCGGTGCGCGCCGCGCTCTTGAGGCCGAGGCCGGTGGCCTTCTGGTAGACCTCCCGGATCGCGTCGACCAGCATCCCGCCCTGGTGGGTCAGGCCGCCGATCTCGCACAGGTGGGCGGTTTCCCGCCACTCGGCCGCGGGCTTGCGGAGCAGGTCCCGGACCAGGGTGGCGAGGTCCCGGGCGATCTGCGGGCGGATGATCAGCTCGGGGTCCTGCAGGGTCTCGCGCAGGGCCAGCAGCGCCTCGATGCGCTTGGGGCCGGAGGCGGGCAGCTTCTGGATCTGCCCCTGGATGGCGACTTCCTTCTGGGCCAGCTTGCCCAGGCTTTCGGCGCGGCGGCCCAGTTCCTTGACCACCAGGGCCACCCGGTCATTGCTGTCCCGGTCCCAGGCCTCCTTGGTGCGCATGTCGAACAGGTAGTCGGAGAACCTTTCCTTCAGCAGCTCATAGGTATGCTGGTCGAAGACGTAGAGATCCTGGGTGGCGAGCACCGCGCGCAGGCGCTGGCCCTCGCCCTCGCGCTCGTCGCAGCAGCGGTCCAGCAGATGCATGAATGCGGGCAGCTGTTCCAGGGGCAGCGGCCGGTCGTAGGCCGGGAAAGCGCTGAGCGAGCCTTCCAGGGCCAGGATCAGCACCTGCGGCTGCTTCAGCGCGGCGGCCCGGGAGAGCAGCCCGAGCGCGGCCTCCTCGGTGCCCAGCTGCTTCAGGGCCCGGGCCAGGGCCACCTGCAGGTTGAGCGGCTTGCCGTCGTGCAGCAGCTGCAGCAGGACCGGCGCGCTGCCCGCGTAGCCGATGTCGGCGATGGCCTCGGTGGCCTCCACCAGCAGGGTGTCGTGGCCTTCGCCCATGAGGAATTCCAGCAGGGGTTCGGCGGCCTTGGCGGTCCGGTTCTCCTTGAACGCCCAGATGGCGATGCGCATCTGGTCGGGGTTGCCCGACTGGAACATGGCCATCTGGGCCGGCAAGCTGGAGGGCAGCTTGCCGAGATGATGGATGGCCAGCTGGCCCACGTCGACGATGGGGTCCTGCACGGCCTTCATGAAGAACGCCGTCAGGGCGTCGTCCTCCCGGGCCCCCAGGGCGTTCAGGTACTGCTCGCGCCTGGCCATGTCGGGGTCCGCCAGGAGTTCGTCCAGGACCTCGGTCGCCCCGGCGGGAAGCAGGCGCAGGAAGGCGTGGACGAACCCCTCGCCGCCGGCCCGGCCGCGCAGGATGGCCGTGAACACGGGCAGCACCCGGTCCAGGGCCAGCGTGCCCGAATCCACCGCGAAGGCCAGCGTCTCCGCCACCTGGTCGCACTGCAGCAGCAGCTGCGCGACGCGCGCCTCGGTGGTCTGGGAGGCCTCGGTGATCATGGCCGAATAGCGCGCCACCTTGCCCTCGGTCACCAGCACGCAGGCGTCCAGCAGAAAGAGTTCCAGCACCCCCTGGGCATGCCGGCGCAGGGCATCCAGGGCCGGACCGGGGTTGCCGTCCTCCTGGGTCACCGCCTGCTGCAGGTGGGCCACCGGCTCCGGCGCCTTGGCCTCGAACCGGGCCGCGATCTGCCGGACCAGTTCCGGCTGCGTGGAAGCCCGCGGCAGGGTGTGCAGGCGGTTGAGCTGGCCCGCGAGCAGCTGGTGATCCAGGAAATCCTGGCGGGTGCGCTCGGCCAGGTCCAGGAGGAAGGCGACCGCCCCGGGCTGGGGCATGAAGCCCAGCACGCGCAGGGCCAGTCTCTGGGTCAACGGGTCGCCGTCCCGGTGGGCGGCGATGATGGCCGGAATATCCGCTTCCCCGGCCAGGGCGGCCACCAGTTTGGCGCCCTGGAACGCCAGGCGGGGATTGCCCTGGCCTTCCATGAGCCGGCCCAGGTGGGTGGCCACCCCCTGCTGGGATTGGAACAGGCTCAGCTCCCGGGTCAGGATCACCTGGTGGTCGGCATCGCTCCGCTGGCGCTGCAGGCCCTGCAGCGCCTCGAGGCAGTTCCGGGTGCCGATGGCGCCCAGGGCGGCGCAGCCGTCGTCGAACACCCCGAGATCGGGCTCCACCTGGAGCCCCTTGACGATCCAGGGCACCCACTCCGGCCAATCGGCCTTGGCCACGCAGCCCAGGATCGCCTTGCGCAGGCCGCGGCCCGAGGCGGCGGGCGAGAGCCGGCCACCCAGCTCCGGCAGGGCCTGCTTCCTCAGTTTCTGGACCATCTGGGCCAGCTTGACCGGGAACGAGGGGTCGTTGTCGGCGTACTCGCCGAGCAGAACCCGGAGCGCATCCAGGGGGGTGAGGGGGGCTTTGCGTGAGAGGCTGGCCATGTGTTTATTGTTATCGGTCCGGAGCCGCATTTCGGAAAGTTCGGCAATATTCTTTTCAGCCGGCCATGGAATTGGCTAGGGTTGCTCCATGCGCCAACCGCTTCGGAGCACCTGATGGAACCCCTCCGGAATCTGTGGGACCGGACCCTCGCCCCCGCCGCCGGCTTTCGCGCCAGGGCGGCGCAGCGCGCGGGGCTGGCCGCGGCCGTGAAGGAGATGCTTCTGGTCCGGACCCTGCCGGCGTTCGCCGGACTCATTCTCGGCTACGCCGCCTTCGCCCAGGGCTACGGCCGGGCCGCGCGCACCGAGGGCCCGCTCTGGGATCTGGTCTGGGCCCGGCTGCCGGACCAGGTCAACCCCGCCGACCTGAAGGCCGCCATGGCCAGCCTGCCCCAGCTGCCCGGCTGGGGCCACCTGCTGCCGTGGCTGGCGCTGCTGGCGCCCGTGGGCGTCCTGAGCGTCTGGCTGCACGACGCCGTCTGGGACCACATGGCCCTGTGGCTGCTGAAGGGCCTGGGCGGGCGCAAAAGCTTCCGTGCCACCCTGGAGGCCGACGCCGAGGCCCTGAAGGTGGGCGGCGTCGGCGCCCTGGCGGGGCTGCTGAAGTACCTCCCCGGGGCCGGTTTCCTCCTGGGGCTGCTCCTGCTGCCGCTGGGGATCTATTTCTGGGTGCTGAGGGGCTACGCCCTGGCCGCGTGGCACGGATGCCCGGTCTGGAAGGGCGTGACCGCGACCCTGCTGCACGCCTTGCTCATGGGCGTCATGGTGTTCGGCACCCTGGCCATGGTGGCGGTGCTGGTGCTGCAGGAACTCCGGCTGGGTTGATCAGCGCCAGGATAAATCGTTCTGTGGCAACCGCCGCCCAGGATCGATGACCCGGACCTGATGCGGGGGTTCCGGCGCCCAATGCCAGAAAACCACATTGACGTCGTCCTCCGTCGCCCCGGAGGCGAAACTGTTCACCTGGATGCCCGCGCAGCCGGCGTCCATGAGGCGGCTGGCCACGGTCCAGCTCGGGGGTACCAGCCCCCGGTCCACCATGCCGGCCCACCCGCACCTCAGATCGGCCAGTTTGATCCCAAGGCTGGCGCGGGCCTCCGGATCGGTCAGGTCGACGATGTCTTCACAATCCACGTGGTAGCCGCAGATGTTCATCGGCTGGGCCTTGAACGGGAAGCCCTGCTGGGCCTCGAGCCAGGCCGTTTCAAACCGCAGCGAGGTGTACAGCGCCTGCGTGCCTATCCGGTTGAAGCGCCCTCCGTGGAAAGCCGCCCCGGCGCCGGAATCCGGCGCGAAGGACCAGCGCGGATGGTGCGCGCGCCACACGGTCTGCTGCAGCCTCACGCGTAACCGCCGACAGCGATCCGGCCGATATAGGCCTTGACCGCCTCCGCCCGGCCCTCCTTGACGAGATCCTCGGGGGTCTGATCGCCAAAGGATGGGATGGGCTGAGCACGATACCAGGCGAACGCCTGCGGCACGGAGCCTGCCCAGGGCAGCACCCTGCTGATGATTTCGGCCACGTCGCGCAGTCTTGTCTGGGTGGCGCGACCTTTGAGCCGCGAGCGCTTGAATACTGCATCCCTGGACAGGCCGGAGGCGATGGCAAGTTCGGTCTTGGTAATCCGCAGGACATGGACCAGCAGGCCGGGTTCAATCTGGCCGTCCAGACCCATGACCTCGCCGAGAAAGGAAACGGGAGGTGTTTTCATTTTTGCCTCATAGAATGCACGACTTCCATGGCAAAGTATGGGGCAATCTGGACGACTGGCATCAACAGAGAGATCCCGGCCGGGCCTGTCCAGCCCTGCCGGGATCCGGTCGAACGGGCGGGTCTACGGATTGACGGTGGACTTGTAGACTTGCTTGCCGCCCTTGATTTCGATGATGACGGCGGACTTCACCGGGTTGCGGTGCTCGTCGAACTTGATCAGGCCGGTGACGCCCTGGTAGTTGGTCTTGTCCATGGCGGCCTGGATGGCGGGGCCATCGGTGGAGCCGGCGCGGGTGATGGCGTCGAACATGATCTCGGTCGCCACGTAGGCCAGGGTCGCGTAGGCGTCGGGCACGGCGCTGTACTTGGTCTTGTAGGCCTTCACGAACTCCTGGACCACCGGCGAGACGTCGTCGGGGGAGTAGTGGTTGGTGAAGAAGCAGCCTTCAACCGCGGAACCGCCGATTTCGACCAGCTTCGGCGAATCCCAGCCGTCGCCGCCCAGCATGGGGCCCTTGAAGCCCAGTTCCCGGGCCTGCTTGGCGATCAGCACCACGTCGTTGTAGTAGTCGGACACATAGAGGACGTCGGGGTTGGCAGCCAGGACCTTGGTCAACTGGGCCTTGAAGTCGGTGGTGCCGGTGGCGTGGCCTTCATAGCCGACCACCTGGCCGCCCAGTTCGATGAACTTGGCCTTGAAGAACTCGGAAAGGCCCTTGGTGTAGTCGTTGCCCACGTCGAACAGGCAGGCGGCTTTCTTCGCCTTCAGATCGTTGAAGGCGAACTTGGCCCCGACCGTGCCCTGGAACGGATCGATGAAGGAAGCCCGGTAGATGTAGTTGCCCACGTCGGTGATCTTGGGGTTGGTGGCGGTGGTGACGATGTTGGGGATCTTGGCGCCCTGGGCGATGGGCGCGCCGGCCAGGCAGACCTTGGACATGACGGTGCCGATGATGGCGCTGACCTTGTCCTGCTCGATCAGCTTGGTGAAGACGGTGGCGCCCTCCGCGGGATCGCCCTTGTCGTCCGCGAACACCAGCTTGACCTGCTTGCCGAGCAGACCGCCCTTGGCGTTGGTTTCCGCAACGGCCATGTCATATCCGTTCTTGGTGGAAAGACCGAAGGTCGCCGCTTCTCCAGTCATGGGGCCCACGCCGCCGATCTTGATCTCCTTGGACTGCTTGTCGCACGCCAGGAAGGTTCCGGCCAGGGTGATGGCGAGAGCCGCTGAAACAAAGGATAATTTCATGATTTCTCCTTGAGATAACGATGAAATAGAAGATTGCGTCCAACAAAAGGGATGGACGGTTTCTCTGTGCAATCGGTTGGGCATGTCTGCAAATCGGGTTCACGGTAAATAATGAAGTAAAGAAACCCATAGATGCAGAACAGGGCCATATTAGCACCGGTGGAACGGGAAGCAACTCCGCCAGGACCCTGAATGGATACCGCTTTCCGGAATTCTCTATAGTTCTGGCCGTAACGCCATGTTGGAGGCAGACCACTGCAATCCTGGAGTTTCTTCTTTATCTCTGGCGTAAATGTGAAATAAGTCCTTGTTTATTCTCTCGCCCGGGTGGCCTGTCGCCTGATGCTGTCCGCGAATCCCCTCCTTGCCGAAGGGAACCTCTGTCAAGATGGTCGCACCTACCCACGGAGCCGTCCGATGCCCTTCCAGGAGATACTGGACAACCTGATTGAACGCGTGCCGGAATCCATCGCCGCCACCTTCAACGACAAGGACGGCGATCCCATCTGCGCCCGCACCATCGAGGTTCCCAACGACGCGCTGCAGCTGCTGGGCGCCTACCGGAACGTGGTGGACCGCCATCTCCGGCAGGCCATCGAGGAGTTCGACGCGGGCGAGGTGGAGCAGGTGACCTTCTGCACCAGCCAGCACTGGATCCTCATGATGGGCGCCATGGAACGCTGCGCCCTGGTCCTGGTGATGCGGCGCGACGGGATCCTCGGCCGGGCCCGGTTTGAAATGGAGAGGGCGCTGGAACGTTTGAACTCGGAGTTGTAGTTTGAGCTGAGCGTCAAGGCCCGGCTGCTTCGCCGGCGTGCTTGGGTAGGAACAGGTCCAGCGATCCCAGCACGGCGCCGGCGACGATCAGGCCCATGGCGCAGGCCGAAAGGCCGGTGAGGCGCCGCCCGCCCACCAGGACCAGCAGCAGGGTCGAAAGCAGCGGGGTGAGGTAGGCGAGCGCCCCGATCACCCGGGGATCGCCCCGCTTCATGGCGGCATCCCAGGTGTAGAAGGCCAGGCCCATGGGTCCCAGGCCCAGCAGCACCAGGAACAGCCAGTCCCGCGCAGTCAGCGCCAGGGGCGCAACCGGCGCCGCCAGCCGCTCCAGGCCGTACAGCCCGAGCGCCAGCAGGCCCGAAGCCAGGCTGAAGCCGCCCACGGCGCCGGTGGGGAAGGGGTGGACCCGCTTGGTCAGCAGGGAGTAGCTGGACCAGACCAGGGCCGCGCCCAGCGCCAGCAGGTAGCCGGGAAGATGGCCCAGGTCCAGGCTGAGCCTGCCGCCGGAGATCACCAGGGCCGCCCCGGCCAGGCCCAGGCAGGCGCCGGCCAGGTGGTGCGCGCCCAGGTGGTGGCCCGGGAGGTACAGGGGCGACAGGACGACGATCAGCAGCGGCCACAGGTACTGCAGGAGGTTGACCTCCACCGCCGGGGCATGGCGCAGGGCCAGGAAGAACAGGGCGTGGTAGCCGAAGATCCCGGCCAGACCCAGGGCGAAGGTCCAGGGCGGCACCCGCCATTCCCGGACCCGCGCCAGGCCCACCAGCCCGCCGATGCACAGGGCCACGCCGGCGGAGAAGAAGGCCGGCAGGTGGTTCAAGCTGGAGCTGAGCAGGGTGAGCGTGCTCCAGAGCAGGATGGTGAACAGCGACAGGACGATGGCCGGCATCAGAGGAGAGATAGCATTCCGGCGATTTCCATGCGCAGATCAGGGATCCCGGTGCCCTTTTCCGCGCTCACCCAGGCGATGTCGCCGGTCTGCAGGCCCAGGCCGGCCGCCACGTCCCGGCGCTGGGCCAGCTGGCGCGAAGGCTTCACCTGGTCGCACTTGGTGGCGACGATGCGGTAGGCCAGGTCCACCGAGCGCAGCCAGTCCAGCATCTGGTGGTCCAGCTTGGTGGGCCCCACCTCCGCGTCCACCAGCACGTAGACCATGCGCAGGGTGGGCCGGCCGGTGAGGTAGCCCTCGATCATGGCCTGCCAGGTGGCGCGCTCCTTGGCCGGGCCCAGGGCGAAGCCGTAGCCGGGCAGATCGACGATCCAGCGGTCCGTGCCGGTGAGGAAGACGTTGATCAGCCGGGTGCGCCCCGGGGTTTTGCTGGTCTTGGCCAGGCTCTTCTGGAAGCACAGGGCGTTGAGCAGGGAGCTCTTGCCGACGTTGGAGCGCCCGACGAAGGCCACCTCGGCGTGGGCGCTCCCCAGCTGCTGCACGCTGGCGGCGGAGGTGATGAAGTGGGCATCTTTGAGGGGCTGGGCCATGGTTTCACTCGTACCTTGATGATTTTACAGGTTCCAGCTTGGCAGCTTTGCCGGCGGGATAGCTGGCGAATGCGAGCCGCCCTGGGCAGGCCGGTATCATGTTCGGTAGCCAACAGGAGGCACCATGAGTTTCGCGACCGATGCCGGGAGCGCCGTTGAAGCCCTGGCGGAGTACCTGCGTCATTCAGAGCGGGGCGATGGCGCGGTGATCTGCCAGCCGCCCATGCGCGACCTGGCGGAAGCGCTCGGACTCGAAAGACATATCGCCGAGGGCCGGCTCACCGGCGCAGCCTTCCGCAGCTTCCTGCAACGCTACCTGGCCGCGACCACCCGGCTGCACCATCCGGGCTACATGGCCCACCAGGTGGCCGTGCCGCACCCCATGGGCGCAGTGGGCTCGCTGATCGACGGGCTGACCAACAATCCCATGGCGATCTACGAAATGGGGCCGGGCGCCGCCACCATCGAGTATGTGGTGATCAACTGGATGCTCGGCAAGGTGGGCTGGACGCCGCAGCCGCTGCCGCCGGCGCCGGGCCAATCCGGCGGCGGAGTGCTCACCCATGGCGGCTCCCTGGCCAACCTCACCGCCCTGATGGCGGCGCGCGGCCGGGTTGATCCGGAGGCCTGGCAGGAGGGGGTGCGCAGGGATCTGGTCGTGCTGGCCCCGGCGGCCTGCCACTACTCCATCGCCCGGGCGGTGGGGATCATGGGGCTGGGGCAGCGGGCGCTGCGGGCGGCGCCGGTGGACGCCGACGAGCGGCTGGCCCCGGACCGCCTGCCCGAGGCCCTGGCCCGGCTGCGCGACGAGGGCCGCACCGTGCTGGCCGTGGTCGCCAACGGCTGCTGCACCGCGGCCGGACTGTACGACCCCCTGCGCGAAGCCGCCGCCTTCTGCCGGGAGAACGGCCTCTGGCTGCATGTGGACGCGGCCCACGGCGCCTCGGCCCTGCTTTCGGACCAGCTGCGCCATCACCTGGACGGCCTGGCCCTGGCGGACTCCATGGTCTGGGACGCGCACAAGATGCTGCGCACCCCCACGGTCTGCGCCGCCGTGCTGGTGCGCGACCACGCCGACCTGGACCGCGCCTTCCAGCAGGAAGCCAGCTACCTGTTCCACGACAAGGACCAGCCCGGCTTCGACAGCATCCACCGCACCGTGGAGTGCACCAAGGCCGGGCTCGGCCTGCGCCTGTTCCTGGTGCTGGCCGCGGAGGGCGAGGCCGCCCTGGGCCGCTACGTCGAGCAGCGGGTGGCCTTCGCCCGGGCCGCGGCCGAACGGATCCGCCGGGAGCCTGGCTTCGAGGTGGCGATCGAACCGGAAAGCAACATCGTCTGCTTCCGGACCGAGGGCAGCGACGACCTGCAGCTCGAGTTGCGCCGGCGCCTGCTGGAAAGCGGCCGGCACTACCTGACCACCACCGGCTTCCGCGGCCGGCGCTGGCTGCGGATCACGGCGATGAACCCGGGCACCACCCTGGAGGACATCGAACGGCTGCTGGCCGAACTCCGGAGTCTGTTGCCGGGTCAAGACTGACGACCCGGGCCGGTCAGGCCCCGCGGTACACCCGCTCCACCCGCCCGTTGATCTGGCAGGTGACCTCGTAGGTGATGGTGCCGAGGGCCGCGGCCCATTCGTCCACGGTGATCTCGGCGTCGCCGCTGCGGCCGATCAGGACCACCTCGTCGCCCACCTGGACCGGGGTGTCCGGGCCCAGGTCGACCATGGTCTGGTCCATGCAGACCCGGCCCACCACCGGGTAGGAGCGGCCGCGCACCAGCACCCTGCCCCGGTTGGAGAACAGCCGGTTGAAGCCGTCGGCGTAGCCCACCGGCAGGGTGGCGATCCAGGTGTCCGCCGGGGCGCTCCAGGTGAGGCCATAGCCGACCCGGGTGCCCGCGGGCACCTTCTTCAGGAACGAGACCCGGGTGAGGAACGACAGGCCCGGCAGCAGCGGGATGGACCGCGGGGTGCCCGGGTCCGGG
>Ga0316230_1002020_pt1 | contig 18656 bp, 12 predicted proteins | sample TBH18025metaG_FD_206004 | JGI IMG/M metagenome (GOLD analysis project Ga0316230, IMG submission 206004) | Freshwater microbial communities from Trout Bog Lake, Wisconsin, USA - TBH18025 | ecosystem: Environmental > Aquatic > Freshwater > Lake > Hypolimnion/Profundal zone | place: USA: Wisconsin...
AAAATGTCAACAATTTCAATATATAATAATGCAAATGCTACAACAAGAACAATAACTGTAGATATTTTTGCAGATTTATGGAGTCAAACAGTTACAAATACCAGTAGTCAAGAAATGGTTTACTACTTCAAATTCATAACAAGTGCAACTCAAACAGATGGTACAAAATATATTCCTGTTCAAGTAACTGGATTGTCTGATTTAGCATTAAATGGAGTGAAACAAAGCGCAACTAATACATCAGCTCCATATGCCTCAATTGATGCTATGATAGAAGATTACACTTACGATTTTATAGAGGGCCATACCGCCAATCAATTTGGAAGCGGATGTAAAGCCCAATTACCAATGAAGTAAAATTAATTTAAATAAAAAGGACAAAACCTCTTGATTATTGAAATATAATTGAGAGGTTTTTTATTTAAAATATAAGGAGAATAGTGTGTACGCAAATTTACAAGATCTAAAGAATATATTACCTTATAATGTTAAAATAGACGATACAAATTATGGCAAACCTAGTCCTGGGAACCCAATAACAAAAAGATCTAATTTAACAACGCAAGAAGCAATTTATTTTATAGATTATGCTTCTAGAGAGATAAATGGTCGTCTTTCGACACAATATTTTACTCCTTTGCGTCGTATTAATTCATTTGAGACAGAAATATTAGAAAATGTTTTACCTGGAGAAAATGTTAGAGTAAGGGTTTGGGATTCTGGTAACTTTTCAAAAGGTCAAACCGTAAGATTACAAAATAAATCATTAATGGAGTCTGAAATAGTTGAAGAAGTAGATCCCAATGATACTAGATATGTTGTCCTTCAAAAGGTTATGTATAGTTATGATGCAGATGAAAGTAAAATTTGTATATTAAAATTCCCTGATCCAGTTACTATACTTTGCGCTAGACTTGCAGTATCTTATGCATTTGAACAATTATTTAATGCAGAACAACAACCAGATGTTTCTCATTATGGGGAAGAACAAAGAAAATTAGCATTAAATTCTATGGATAGTATACTTTCTGGTACAGTTACATTATTTGGACAGGATAAAACAGGTAGAAGATATGTGAAAGGAGATTTGTTGGATGCCTATAGTAATCCTACACCTGATTTCCAATTTGGTAGAGAAAAAGGATAAAAATGGAAGGATTATCAGAATATTTTTCAGATTTAAGTGATAAATTAAAATCTGTGAAAACAGATATAGATATTGCATTATCTAAATTAAATAAAAAAGATAAAAAAGATAAAAAAGATAATAAGAGAATAATTTCTACTACTTCTTTAGAGCCAGTAACAAGATTAAGAAGCTCTGTTAATGAAGTAAATGAATCAAAAGAGAATCCAGAAATACAGTTTATAAAAGATAGAATAGGAGATGTATTTAAATAATGCCAGTAGAACCTCTAGTTGATACGATAATAGAACTTGTTAAAGATAACATTATAGCAGAAACAGATATTACTTCTGATGCTATAGCGGGATCAAATACAATAAGTGTCTATAACTCATTTCATTTTATGCCTGATCAAGAAATTATATTAATTGATTATGATTATAATGTAAGTGGAACCCCTCATTATCAAAGATTTGAATATTCAAAGATTAAAACAGTAAATAATACAACATCAATTACTTTATATGATCCTCTTGAAAGTACTTGGTTAGTTGCTAGTAATTCTTTTGTACAAAAAACAATTGGACATAGCCCTCTCTATGCAAATCAGGTTTTATTTGGAGATAGAGAAATTATACCAGCAGATCAAATGGCAATAACTGTTGAGCCATCAAATATGTCAAATGAATGGATGTATTTACAAGGGGGGTTAAATGAAGAATATAAGTTAAAAATAATGATATATGGCAAGGATATGAAAACAGATGAAGGATTGAGAATTCTTGTTAGATATGCCGATAATGTTGTAGAACTTTTAAATAAGAATATACATATTGGAGCAGGAGAATATTCTACACCTTTATTACAAAATGTTAATATTGGGGATACGCAAGTTATTATAGCTGCTACTCCTGAAAATATAGATAGAATAACAATTACAAACATTGTTCCTCCTATGTTAAAAGATTTAAAGAGAACTTATCAATTACAAGACAATAATGGAACAAGCTGGTGGTTTGGTATAACAAATATAGATATTAGTGGAAATACCATGATATTAACAATGGATATACCTATGACTATGCCATTTTTATTATCGGAATTTGCTGTTATTAGAAAGCCAAAATATTATGTATGGGATTCAAGGGCTGATTCTGCGACATATGGGGTTACACAAAAAGGAAGTGCTATATTAAGGGCAGCAGAGATTGGCTGGTATGGAAAGATGATTAATGAATTTTCATTCCCTCAACCAGCTCTTAATTTGAAGGGATTTAATCAAATTTAGGAAATAAAAAATATAAAGGATATATCAATTCTAAATTAGAAAAATAATAATAGGTATTTGAAAAAGGATTTTAGAATAAATAGATAGAAGAATTAATTTAGGTTAATTTTTAAGAAGGAGATAAAAAATGGCTATACATCCTGGATATATGGGAAAAGTGGTTCTTGGAGGAAGCACATCATTCCGATTTGAATCTGCATCCTTGACTGCAAAGCAAGCATGGGAAACACCTGACATGGTGATGGGCAACTGGGACAGAGCCGCATATCACGCAGGTAAGATTGATGTTAGCGGATCTGTTTCTGGTCCTGCTACTGCGACATTTGCTACTGGTGCTGCAAGTGGAGTTTTTGGTTGGGCTGCTGGACGTGGTGGTTGTGGTCAATTAGCTGCTAAAGATCTCGAATTAATTTATTATTGCGATTCTAACGGACAAGGTGCTGGAACTAGTGGACAAAGTTCAAGAAGTTTTACAAGTGTATATGCTAATCAAGTTTCTTTTTCTTGTTCTGCTGGTGATAATGCTCAGTTTACTATGGATTTAATGTCTGCTGTTGCTCCTACATGGGGAAATGATTCTCCTCTTCCAGTAAATGAAACAATTGAAAAAATTATAACATGGGATGCATGTGTTGTTGAAATTACAAGTGGCGGAATTGTTGTTCCAACAGATGCTCTTTTAAGCAGTTTTGAATTCTCTATAAATAATAACTGCACACCATACTATTCTTTACCAAGTTCTCAATCATATGATGGTGTAAATAATCTAGGTTATTTCCCAACAGCAATTATTCCTGGTTTAAGAACTGTTACTGGAACTTTAACAGCTTATGATCCAGAGCCATTTGATGCCGTATTAGGATATAATGCTCCTGCTTGGGATGCTGATTCTGGAAGATCACAAATTAGTTTTAAAATTGGTGATGCTGCTCCATTTATTCTTTATGTCCAATTTAGCAGAGTAGAGCCTACATTATCTGTTGGTCCAATTATGTCAACAATAGCTTTCACAGGCGTAGGTATTCAGACAGGATTAAATTCTTATAATTTCTAAAAATATAAGAATATTTTATAATGTAGTAGAAATGGAAAGTTAAATTCTTTTTCCATTAATAACATTGTTTAATTAATTTAATCATTATTCGTTTTTAGTCATAAGGGCTAATCATAATAAATTATTTACATTTTCATGTGAAAATTTATCATTTTTTGTATAATAAAGACACAACTAAAGGGAGAAAAATTATGTTCATAGATGTTAATGATAATGTTAATGTTACAGTATATTATAGAAAAGTAGGTATGCATTATATTGCATTATCTGCAAAAGAGTTTGAGAATAAAATCACAGATGAAGATAATAAAAAGAAATTTTCATCAGTTACAGTTCAAATGAGAACATTGACTTGGGGGTTATATAATCAAATTAATGAAGCGGCTGTAGTTAAAACAAATAATAGCGATAGAGATTGGAATTATAAGCTATATAAGGAAAATAAACTAAAATCTATTATTGTAAGTTGGGATGCTAAGAGAAAAAATGAAAAGGGAGATTTAGTTCCAGTTCCAGTAAATCAAGATGCTATTACAAATATGGCTCCTGAAATAGCAGAAATAATTTTAAGCGAATATGATAATATTATGTCTTTGGATGAGGATGATGAAAAAAAATAATGGGCCAGGTGCATAATTTTATAATGAATGGTCGTGGTGCATCTGGTGTAGCAAGAGCAATAATGGAAAACGACTTAATTGAAGAACATCATTGGTTGCCACAGGATATAGCAAAAATACCCTATAAAAGCCTTATGATGTATTATTTAATAAGACGTACAAAAATAAATGCTAGAGATGCTAAACAACAGGTTCAATCTATTAAGAATAAAAACGAATCTAGTTCTAATAGTTCTAAAAAAAGAAGGAGATAAAAATGAATAATGAAGAAAATAAAGAATCTTTAAACGAAGTAAGCAAAGTAAGCAATGTTGTTACAGAAACTAAGGATAATGTAATTGTATTAGATGAAAATTATAATGACATATTTATCACAGAGAAAAATAGATTTACAGTGTCAGTAGAGTATTATAAAGATGAAGGTAATAATATTATAGTTGAAAATGTTGATGATAATTTTGATAAAACAAGAAAAACAAAGAAAATATCTGTAACATTTAAGTATCCTAATCAAGGAGATGTAACTGCAATAGCTAATAATCCTATTAGAAGTAATGTTAAAAGTATGGAAAATTTGACAGTTAATGATTTTATATTATTAGAAATATCAAGATTTATGTGTCTTATAAGAGAATGGTCATTGCCCCAGAAGATTAATAATGAAACAATCATGAATATTAATCCAAAAATAATTAAGGGTATATTAAGTGGCATTAGAAAAGAAATTGGTACAGAAGGGATTATCTAAAGGATTATTTTCAATAATTTTTGAATAATAATCTATGAAAATGACACATCAAGATTTTAATACTTTTACAAAAGACATATTGGAACTATATTGTAAAACTGGCAATAAAACAATTGAATCAGTTTTTATCAAATTGGCAAATATAGAAATTGATGTTTTTTGGAAATGGTTATTAAGAAACAACAGAATTAGAGCAAGTATTATAAACTCATCTGTGTATGATGCATTGGATGTATTATCAAATATTAGAAATTCATTTTCTTATGGACAACCTATAGATAAAAGTACTTTAGTCAGAACTCTTGCTGCAAATCCAAGGAATGCAAAAACAATACCTATTATTATTGCAATGAAGGAATTAGTAGATGATCAATCTGTTAGTGATTTATTACAACCATATAGGGACATTATAGATGAAGTTGCGGAGAGATTTAAAGACAAAAATGCTCTAGATCAAAAGGCTGATATAATAACTGATTTAAGTACGATTAAGAGTTTATATTTAAAGAGTGCTGTAGAGGAAATTGACAATAAGCCAGAAAAGGAATCAATACCTCAAAAAAGAATAAGCATGTTACAGTATTTATTAACTAAGTTTAGTGACGATATTGCTGTTGCTGCTGAATCTTCTAAGATGCCTGAGTTAGCTTCTGCTGTAAGGTCTGGGATATTAGCAAAACCTATTTATTCAGGATTGCATAAATATATAAATTTTGATTCGGTAAATACATCAGACGTGAACATTTGTAAAAAATGGGCTGAATTTGTACTTAAAAAACCTCATTATGAAAGACAATGGGGAGATTATAATCATGATTTAATAGAAATGATGTTTATGAATGCTTCTGGTACTTTAACAAGAAATGATATGACTTCTATTATTAGTGAATATGAGCAAAATATTAATCCAATGAAAATGCTAGAAGAAAGAGATGAAGAATCAATGTATCCTGGATTAAATGTGGCTGAAAAGGTAACAATAGATAATAGATTAAATCCTAAATATTTATTTTTAGTATCTACATTTTTTGTTATCTTTAGAGCAAGGGCTGGTATGCCTACAGGATTTGCTTCTAATGTTGCTTATTAAAAGATAGGGATATTCTAGGATATAATTTATGGCAGATGAAGAGAAAATAATAAAATTTTTAGACGCTGTTGCTGATGCTGCAAGTGGCTTAAGAAAAGAGCTTGGAAACACAGATAAGGCATTTTCTTCCTTTTCTGAAAAAACAAAGAATGCAAAGAATACACTAGAAGCTCTTGCAGTAAAATATGGATCTTTACAAGCTGCTCTTAAAGCAAATAAAAAAGAAGTTGAAGATCAAATAAAATTATGTAATGATGCAGCAAAAGCACAAAAGGCATATGATGAGGAAATTAAAAAGATTATAGGAGATACGGAAGCTTCAACATCAGTCTTTAAAAAAATGACTGGTATAGTAAGTGGAGCTATTGGAAAATTTTCTGGTTTAGCAACGATGGTAGGCGTTTCAACTTTTGCATTTAGGGATATAACAAAGATTGGAATAGAATATAACACATCAATGGTCAATATTCTTAAAACGCAAAATTCAATGGGGAAAGGGCTTCAAAATGCGGATGATGCAATAACAGAACTTTCAAAAAGCACTAATCTTTCAAAAGTTCAATTTGCTCAATTTGCTGAAGTTATTAATTCTGGAATGGCTGGAATAAAAATGTCTCTTTCAGAAGTTGCGGCATTAAGTGAAACTCTTAATAAAATAGGGATTATTGGTTCTGATGCACAAAAGAAAAAAGCACAAGAATTAATGTCAATACAGTCTAAATTTCCATCTTTATACAATGATATTATGAAGGCTCAAAAATTAGCTGCCGATACTGCTGGAGGAGAAGGTACTCAGGCTCAAAAAGAACAGCTTGCACTTTTAAGAGATCATATTATGGCAACTCAAATGTTGACAGGGGTATCAGTAGAAGGGCAAAATTCAATAAGGGCTTCATTAGCAGACGTTTCAAAAGAACAACAAGAATTAAATAAAGCAAAGGAGGAACAAGCAAAGGTTGATAAAGCAATGCAAGATGCTCAAATTGCTCTTTGGAATAAACTTCAGCCTATGGTTATTGCAGTATTAAAAACAATTGCTGCAATTGTAAATTATGCTAAATCTTGGGTTGGACTTACACATATTTCTATAATTGGGGTTATTGCCTTGGTAGCAAACTATGGAAAGATATTTAATACTTTTAGAAAAACTTTTCAAATGTATAAAGAATTTCAAATATTGCAAAAAACGATGAATACTTTAGCAGCGATAAAATTTCTTATAGATGAGGCTGACGCTGTTGCTATGGGAAATTTTGTAGCGGCAGCAGCAGCAGCAACAATTGCAATAGGAGCAGGTATTTATGCTGCTACACAACATAATGATAAAATAAAACAAGGGAATGATGAGCTTGACGAACAAGGGAATAAACTAACAAATGCTCAAGTTAAACAACAGGAAATTAATGCTGAAATGGAAGCCATGTTAGGAATTATTGATAAAGCATCTGGATCTTATAAAACTCTGATTGACATATCTTCAAGATTTGGAACTGTAAACGAAGAAGCCTTAAAAGGTATGATAGTTATGACCAAAGAAGCTGCTAATGAAGCTAAAAAGGGACTTGCAGGACAATTAAATACATTGAAGGGTAAATTTAATATAAATGTTAATTGGGATATGGGAGATTCTGATAAGCTTGCAAGTGCAGTTGTAGAACAATTAGATATTCAAGAAAGAAAACTAAGAGGAATAATCGGATCAGAAGATGATCATAAGGCTATAATGGAAGAAAAAACGAAAATACTTGAAGCACAGAAACTTTTAAGAGAAAGGACAGCAGCAATAGTTGACGCAGAGTATGATAAAGATTTAGCTAGAGTTAATCAGATGGAAGCTTCAACATCAAAGAAAGAAGCGGCTTTACAGACTGAGGCAAAACTTTTAAGTATGATGGGTATGGGTCTTGGTGTTAATATGAAAATGCAAGCAAGATTAGCAGATTTAGCATACAGACAAAAAGAAACATATGATAATACTAATAAAATAATAGATGCAAGAATAAAGAAACAATATGCTTTAACAGATGAACAGGTAGAACAAGTGCATAATTCAGAAACAGCAGAAGATGCAGAAAAAATGATTGCTAGTTGGGGTAAAAGAAAAGCAGATGCACAATATAGTCTAAATAAAGATTATGCTTTATATCAAGATCTTTCTAAGAAGTCAATGGAACAACAAGAAAAAATTTACGAAATAACAAAAAATATTCGTGAAGGATATCTGGATGCAATTAAAGAGATGTCAATTGGAGCAGGAGAATTTGAGAAGATAATTGGTACACAAAATATGGGCGTAACTCAAATAATGAATACCGTTCATAAAATGTCAGGTGAATGGAAACTTAATACATTGAAAGTTGGTGGAGTTAGTCCGGTTCAGCAAGGTATTGGCACTGATACTACTATGAGAATTACAGCAGGTGGAATAGAAGGAGTTGGTCCTCAGGCTAATGCTAATATGATGAAAAGATTATATAATCCAAAAACTAATGGAATAAATGTAGGGGCTGGAGTTGTTGCTGGAAGAAATGATTTAGGGGAATCGCAAATAGCATCAGTTCAAGAACAACAATTAAAAAGTCAAACAGATCAATTATCAGATGCTATATATGGTGGATCAGATGCTGTTGTAAATGCAATAAATGGAAAAGGGAATATACCTTCTGAAAGAGCAAGAATTGGAGTTGATTATGGATTAGGAACACAAGGGCAAACTCCACAAATGCCAGCAGCTTCATTTGTAAGTGCTAGTGTTAATACTCTTCGTAATCAGGCTAATCCACCTCCATTAAATTCAGGTTTACAAATCCAACAATCTGCAAGTTCTCAAGCTGCTCAAAATGCAACAGCGCAGAGTCAAAATGAGGGTGGGGAAACTCAAGAATCTGGAGTAGGAGAATATAGCTCACAGTATAATACAGTACAAAAATACGAAAATAATGTTTCAGATATACAAAAAGAATTAGATAAGTTACAAGATCAATTAAGAGTGGCGCCGAAAAGAGCACAATTAGTAGAGGCAAATTTAGAAATAACAGGAGGAGATTCCAAAGAAGATATTCAGTCTAAAATAGATAATAAAAAAACAGAATTAGCAAAATCAATGGTGAATGCTTGGAAGGAAAAAGATAAATTAAGAGAGTTAGGAGAAAAAGCTTCTAATGTAGGAAAAAGCCTTTATGGAACTGGATTATCTACTCCAGAACAAATTGTGGGGTTAGGTGGCAATACTGGAATTAATATGAAAACAGCAGAGAGTAGTGAAAAACTTTCTCATGCAATACAGCATAGAGATAATATTTCTTCTGAATTAGAAGATCTTTCACGGCCTGTATTAGGAGAAAATAAGGCAGCGAAGAAAAAGCTAATTACTAAACTTAAAATAGAGCAAGAAGCGAATAATAAAATTATTTTAGGACTAAATGACGAACTTCTTGCTCAAAATAATAGTTCTAAAGCACAAGCTTCTACTGCAAGTTCTCAAAAAAATGTAGCCGCTACAGCAGATGAATTAGATAAGTCCAGTAAGGCGTCATTACAAGCAGAAATGGGTGCTGATTATCAAAGATTACAAATAGCGCAACAGCAATTAGATGATGCTAAAGCTCATAGAGAAGCCGAATTAGCTTTTCATAAAGCTGAAAAACAAAGAAGTAAAGAAGAAAAAGAAGCAGCAAGAAGAGAAGCAGATGAGAAAAAAGCAAAAAGACTTGAAGATAGAAGACATAATGCTGAAATGAGAAAACAAAAATCTGAAGAAGCTGCGGCTAAAAGAAAAGAAGCAAAAGATGCTAAAATAGCTGCGGCAGCACAAGCCAAAATAGCAAAAGATGCTAAAACTTCTAGCGATACTCAAGAAAAAGTAGCAAAGGAAACTAAAAAATCTCATGACGATACATTAAAACTAAAAGGCGGTAAACATGGAAAGACTATGGAAGTTGAAGATTTAATAAAGGATTTTCATGATAAAAAATTAAAATTTGCTGGCGGAAAGGGTAAATTTGCTGGAATGAACGCATTAAACGCAGGGGTTTTAAAGCATGTTGATTGGGATAAACCAAAAGTTTCTGAAGTTTTAGCATCAAAAGCACAAATAACACAACACAATGTAAATCCTGCTGTTGAAAAAAATGTAAAAGAACAGGCATCAAGAATACAAGATATAGCTATGGGAACAGGTAAAGGATCTAGTGGAGAAGTTAAGGTAACTATTAGCTTGACAGATGGATTAACTGCAAAAATTGAAAAATCTGATGGTGTTGCTACTACTGTTGCTCAGGCAGCAGCTTCAGCAAAAGGCGCAAATAACGGATAATAGGTAACTATAGAATTATTAATTCTTGCTTGTCTTATTTTGTGAATAAAATAAGGTATAATAAGTTATGTCAACATCATTTCCATATTTAATAAAATCCCCAGGATGGACTCCTTGGCAATATTTAAATACTGCTGAATATGGAAATAATACAATAGATATAGTTCCTTTCGCAAAAATACCAGAAAGTATTCTTCCAGCAAGTAAAATATGGGGACAAGGAGTATCTGAAAATTGCTATCTAACTATTTCAGGATTAAAAGCCATATATGCACTTGGATCTATAAAAGGTATTTATCCTTACCCTCCTCCAACATTAGGATATTGTATAGGTAATCTGTATAAAGAAAATATATATTTCTATATGTATTTAGCATATAGTGACCCTCCATTATTTGATTGTGTTAGTGATGTATTTCAAAGGTCTAATTTAAAAAGAATATATATACAACATGGCAAAATATTATCTTTTACAACAAATAAAAAATCAGGATTATTAATAATTGATTATCAAGGAACTGTTCCTTCATCTATTTTATCTAAAGGGGTTACTGGCAATGTTACAATAACTAGAAAAATAGATGGGAAATCTTATTCTCTTAATATCACTGGTATTAATTCAACTTGGGGAATAATAACTTCTTTACCTCCATCAGGTATTACTTTTAATGAAGGAGATTTTTATCAATTAGATAAAATATGGTGTGTAGAAGATCCATTAATGATGAGTGGACAATGGTGGGGTAATGAAGATGAAAAAGTAACTAATCTAACTAATAGTGGAAATAGTGCTCATATTACAGAACATAATAAACCATATAATGAATTATCTTTTACAGGATCATATATATGGAAAAATAATGTAAATGGCAAATATACAACGGCAATTATATCAGAACAAACTGAATTAGACAGTATAACAGGAGGAGAATGGTTTTGGATTCCATTTAAAAATCCTCAAAATCCATCAGATGCTTCTACCATATATACAACAGATAATAGATTTAAATATGCTTATCAATCTAATGTATCTGCTTCTGCTGCAAATGTAAAAGTATCAACATCAACATCAAATGTATATGCATCTATTACTGGAACAGTAGAGTTTATAGCAGAAACTGGGAATGTGGCTTCTGTTGTACAACCTATAGAAATAAAATTTAAAACTGGAACTACAAGCGATATAACAGATTGGAATAATTTATGGGCAAATAATTCTGATAATACTCAAATTCCATATATTAGAATGGAATTAAATAAAGGTGGAAATGCAGATTATCAAAATTGGCATTCTCCTAACCTTACTAGTTGCTGGTTAATACAAAATGATAGTTATTTTGAGATATTAGGACAACCAGATGGAAATGTGATAGATGTGGCTTTAAGAGATGTTTCAAATACAAAATCAATTGATACAACGGCATTTGCTCATTCAAAAATATTTAATCAATATGCGTGGATGCTTAATAGCCATTATGCTACTGATGATTATAAAGGAATATTTCAAGGAACAATAACAAATTCTCAATATAATCAAGGAAATAATACTACTGTTATTACTATAAATGTAGAAGAAGTGTCTCATTCCACATTATTAAATACAGGTTTTAATGGAACATTTGCCCCAACATTTATTTATCCAACATTCGCTACTAATAGTAATAATACATCATATAATCCTAAATATTTAAATGAAGTTAATAGCTTTTATAACAGATTTAGACTTAATCCAACTGATCAAATTATTAATTCAAGCAAAATGATTCCATTATATGATAAGATGTTTAATTGGAAATTGGTTGGGGTAAATACAACAGCTATATTTAATATTACTAATTTAACATTTTCTGCTTTTCCAACAACATTTAATACAACGTATCAGGCAACAATAACAGTTACTGGATCTTCTAATTTATTAGTTGGTAATGAAGTATATGTAACATTTGATACACCATATAGCATTTCTTTAGCCAATTCTGCTTCTAATGCAACCACATCTGTAACGACAGCAAATATAGCAGGAGATTTTTATGCAACAGCAGATTTATTAAATTCTTCTGAATCTGCAACATCATCTGGAGTCTCTTTAGGTGGAGTAACTTTAGAGGGTGTAACGGCTGGGTTAGCAGCAACATCAATAACTTTACAATCTCAAACTGCTGTTCCTAATATTTGGAATGTTTGTTTAGATTTTAACTGGAGATCTAAGATAATATTACAATATATACCTAGAGGAACTATTGTAGGAGTTTGTGGAGGTAAATTTTGGGGAATGTCAAATGATGGAAAAACATTTGCATTTAGCGAAAATGGAGCGAATTTAGCATTTGCAACTTATGTTGGAGCATTATGTACTTCTGCATTATATAATAATTTTACAGTAGAAGATATGATTGCTTATACTGATCCACATTATAATACAGTAATAATAAGAAGAAGTGAATTAGAGGGAATAGAAAGTCCAAGACGATGTGAAGTAGATATAGGTCAATCTTCTTTTACAGAAACAATTAGTTCTTCTCCTTATTCGTTAAATTCTAGTCAAGATAGATTAAAGAAAATAACATTCGCTATAGAAACTACTTTAAACTCAGGTGAAAATATTATGGTCGCAGTAAAAAATGTTCAAAACATTTATGGGAATATTATTGGAGGCAAGGGAGAAGTAGACTTACAAACATTAAGAAAACAAGGAGTTGCAAATGGAGTTGTAAATGTTAGTACATATAATTTTAATGGGTATGATGCCTCTCCTGTTTATATATATAAAGCAAGTACAGATGCTTGTCTTTATACCAAAAATTCAATTGATGTTGGAATTTCAACAACTGATTCTCCAATCTATTTATTAGGTTCAAGTAATTCTTCTGCATCAAAAATTTCAACAGCTCAATATTCAACAAGTTTATATGCAGAGTATGTTAAGAATAATCAGGTTCTAAGATATAATACTCTTTTTGATGTTTTTAGGACTGAAGATGGAGAAGAAGTTATTGTTTATGGACATCCTGTAAATTCTTTTACTGTAAATAATCAAACTGTGAATGCTGGATTATGGGAAACATCTAATGCTGTTTTCATTACAGGTAAGGGTAATGACAGTAATGAATGGGGATGTCCTTTAATTAAAGCATTACAATATCCTATTAAGATAGGAGGAATTCAATCAACAGATTTTCAATATCCTATGATGGTTTTACCATGTGTAGATTACTTAGGGTCAGTATATCATTGGAAATTTTACACTTTATTTATATTTGTGAGATATTATACTGATGCAACAACTTCACATATTGGTTGTTATACTATTCCATATCTTAGTTTATTAGATTTAGCATATAAGGCTACGAATAGTGGTTATTTGGATTTCTTATATAGGCCATTAGCAATTCCACAATCGGTATTGACAGCTAAATCAAATTATTCACCGATATCAATACAATCTCAGGCTAATTTACCTCAGTCAACGGGAACGATGGTAGATTCATTTTCTCCAGTTATTTTAACAGAAATGGGCACAAATGTTATATTCCCATTTATTACTAAAGATGGGACATTAGCTGCTTTATATGACTCTGTGAATGGGATACAATTAGTATATACAAGAGATGGGTATATATTTAAACAAAGTCCTATTATTATTGCAAGAGGGGCTACAAGTCCATTACTTATTGATAAAGAAATTGTTGTATTTATAATTAATGGGCAAATAGGTATTAAACTATGTATGGATGTGAGCTTATATGATTCAATGATGGCTGGAGATTTAGATCCAACAGAAGGAAATTATCAAAATATTTTAGAATCAATACAATCAGATATTGATGATAATCCTACTATCATGATTGGCTCTGGGAATGTAGTTGATCAAAAACTTACTGGATACAGAACATCAACTGGAGTTTTCAAGATATTCTTTTACACTGGGGATAATACTTTAACATGTATGCAAAGCACAGACATGTATACATGGAAATTTGCCCCAAACTTTTAAAATTATGAAATTATGAAAAATTTAGGCATAGCGAATGTACAGGTTAATTTATATGACGAACTACCTTTAATAGATAGAACATATACTCGTTATAATTTTGACATTAGTGCATTTCAATGGGATGCAATATGCTCTTCAAATTTATTTAGACCTTTATTATTAGATCAAATTCAAGATAATAATTATGGTTTTTCGGCTATACTTCCAGCTATAAGAAAATTATATATAGATAATTATATGAGCACATCAGTTCCAGCTAATATGTCTTCTGGTTCTCTTCCATATATTACTTTTACCCCACTAACAGAAGTTACAGGAGCCTTTAAGGATAAAATAGCTGACAAACAAAATCCATATCCGTATCCAAGTTCTGCGAATCAATCAAAAATTTCTAATCATGTAGGAGCTAGTCAATCTTCTGATACTTCATGGGATGGGCCATCTTGGAGAGATTCTAAAGTACCAAAAGTTGCTATGCCAGACGATGCAACTATAATAACAAATTTTCAGAATAAATTTAATCTTAAAATACCAGCAGGCACAACAAGTCAAGTAATTGATGGATTAAATACAATTAGACACTTAAATGATCCTTTAGAAGGACCAAATACTAATTGGATAAGGCAAACTCAAACGAGAGATGGAATGTGGTGGGGAATAGAATCAAGTGCTTTTCTTACTCAAGATATGCCATTTTGGGTCACTTTTCAAAAGCCACTCGATACCCCATCTTCTAATAAATATCCTACATATCTTGTTGTAAGAATAGGAGAAAAAGATCCTAATAATCAATTTGATATATGGATAGGATTAGATATGAAGCCATTTATTATTGATTATAAAATGCCCCCAACCCCAGATCAAACAGGTGGTTCTACTGTTAATGCTGGGAGTTCAAGCTCAGATACTCCTACTACTGGGCTATATTTACAATTTCAAAGTAATGTCTCAAGAATTATTAATAAAGCAGAATTTGTTGAAATTGGGGTTATGACAATTGCTGGAAGATTGGTAATAATTATTAACAATAATCAATATGTTTATACAAGAATTAATGCTGGATCTCAAGGTAATTCAGTGGATGGAGGAACATTACTTCCTTGTGCAATAACGCCTGGTACTGTTAGAATATATGGAACTAATATGCCGGTAAATATAAATGTTTCTCCTATGATTTTTGCTCCTATGAGCGCAATGGTTCTTCCAATAACAGATTATGTAGATATAGATAATCCAGATGCTGTACAAGATGGTTCTAAATGGAAATGTCAAAATTATGATGCAACAATGGGAGATTTGGAAGTTTGTTGTTTGCCAACTCCACCATCTGTAGCGCAAAGGGTTGGGGTGGATAGCTCTATATTTCATGGTATTGCTTCTGATTATACTCCTAAAAATTCTGATCCATCAATGCATATGAAGGGAATTGTCTATTTTTCAAAGGGAGGATCAACAGATCAGCAAACTCTTGAAAATATTGATTTTTATTATGTAACTATGTTTGCTGGTAATGGAACTATGAAATTACCTAATAGTAATGATTTTACTATACCTTACGGAGGATGTCCTTATTTCTTTCAATTAAAAGGATTATATATTGTATCAAGTGGTCCTGCAACTCCTACTCCGATTGATATAAGTGATTATGTTATTTCAGTATCTGAAACTGCATCTGCGCCAGATTATTTTCATATTGAAAAAAAAGCAACTATAACATTATATAATCCGTTTAATGAGGCAGGAACAGTTTCAGATAATTTATTCCAGTATCAAAAAGCAGTAGATATATCATGGGCATGGGGGGATACTCCAGTAAAAACATTTACAGGACTTATTACAAGTTTAAGCTCTACTGAAATTGCTGGGAAAGAAATATTAACTATAAACTGTGAAGATAGTATGTATGTTTTAAAGAATATTCCTATTATTAATAGCCCATTCTATGATGGAATGGTAGCCTATTATGCCATATCAGAAATAGTTTCTAGGGCTGGGTTTGCAGGAGAAGAGTCGTTTATAAATGAATGGACAAATGCTGAAGAGTATTTTTTACCTGCTGGGCTTAACTATACCCAACCAGCTATGAGATTTGCTGCTTCACAAAAATTGTTTGAATGCGCAATAGATATTATTAAAAGGTTTCAAGCGTTTATGTATTTTGATTCAGAAGGAAAATGCCACTTGTCTAAATTTCCTGGTGGATTATATTCTGTGTTAGATGATGAGAGTCCAATATCATTTTATTCAGACATAAATAATGAAGATTTAAGTGGTCTTATATTAAATGAAAAAAATGTTGATGTAAGTTTTGAATCAACTGTTAATGTTATAGCAATATTCAGCTTGGATAGAGAAACTAAAAATCCTATAATGTATTCAACATCGGCTCCAGATGATAAATTATTATTTAAAAAACCTTTTCTAAAAGAAGAGGCTGCTTACGGAGATATAGGGACAGTAAAAGCTACAGCAGCAGATATAGGACAAAGAGCATTTTACACAATACTAAAAACAAGATTTTTATGTGTAGGGGAAAAGGCTACTGAAGTTATTCCATTGTCATTTATAACAGTAGATGGACAAGCTTTTAGATTAACTTCTATAAAAAGAGATTTTAATGCTGAAACTAACGACTTTAAGGCTTCTTTTGAGGGTGAATGGCTTGGCGGAATGAGCGGATAAGGAGAAATATTATGGATGTAGGTTTTGGAACAATAGGAAGCGTAATAGGAACTCTTGCAGCAAGTGTAAATAGTAATATTGGACCAGTTGTTGTAGCACCAGGAACTATTAGCACTTCTGCTTATAATATGGGTACTTTAGGGTTAGCATCCGCAATACATAACGAACTGGTTACTGCTCCAACTGATTTTTTGTGGACAGTTAATAGATGGGATGATAGAATACATACAGTTGCAAAATAAGGAAAAATATGAAACAGACAACAAATTATAAATTAACATATTATGAGAAGGATGACCTAACAACATCTCAACAAGAAATGCAACGTTGGGAAACCTTAGATAATCAATTAATTGCCCTCTTTAATATAGTAGGTAATGGCGTACTAAATGGATGGAACTTAATAGCCTCTAGTGGCCTTTCTGTCGTAGTAACTGCTGGTTCAGGATTTGTCTATTTCGTTTCTGTTCAATCTAATAATAATGTCTCTATATCCTTAACTGCATCTGCTAGAAATTATATCTATGCATCTCTGTCAAATGACTCTTATTGGACTCAAAATGTTATATTCTCTTCTAGCGTTTATACAAATACTAATGATAATGTCCTGCTATTAGGATATGTAGATACAAATGCAAATTCCATTGTAGATATTAATACAGATGGCAAAACAACTCTAGGATTTATTAACCTTGTAAATCAAACTGTTAAAAATCATAGACATATCGGAGGAACAGAAAATCCATCCCAAATTAACCTTGCCACAGATGTTCAAGGATTAATTAGCCAAAGTAATTTGCCTTCTCTAGATGCAAGCGTTATTCAGTCTGGAACATTAATAACAGATGTAATACCAACTTTAGACCATAATACTAAATTGTCTGATATCGGAACATTAACCCATTCCCAATTAGATGATTTTGTTAATACATTGTCTATCCCAGATCAATCAACAATGGGAGAAGTGTCAACTGCTAACTTATTACAATTAATATTAGCAGTTAAACATATTTATCCAGATATAGATAAATATCTAGTTAATGAAATATCATTTATACCGGGAATTTCACCTAATAGTTATATAGATACTGTTAACACAACAGCAATCGTAGATACAAATACTGCTTCTCAAGGTGGTTTACATACTATTAAAGCTGCTAATTCTACAGGATTTACTACATATACTAAAACATGGGCAACAGAATCTGATTTTATTTCATCTTCTAACTCATATAATATAGTAGTGAATGGAGATTCAGTTACATTAGCCACTAAAGAAAATACTTTTATAATAGATGAATTTAACGATATCTCTCTTTGGCAAGTAGAAATACAAGATCTAAGTTCTATACCAGCAACCTTAACTTCTGACACTTCAACCTATGTAGTACCACCTAATAGTGGAAAATTAACAGTAGGAAATGAAAGCGTAGAAATAATGCTTAAAATTGTTAAAGATTTTGCTGCTCAAGATTGGAGTTCTTATAATTATTTAATATTCTCTATTAATACAACAAGTGTCCAACATGGAGATTTATTCTTCTATTTGAATGATAATACTTATGGTATCCAAAATTCTTATACAAAAGTATTGAGTAAAAATGCTCCTACAATAAATAATGAAACATTAGAAAATGGATGGCAAGAAGTTACTGTAGATATTAGAAACTTTAATAGACAAAATATTAATGAAATAGGATTTTATGTGTCTACTCAAAATGGTTGGGATACATCAAAAG
>Ga0316230_1002030_pt1 | contig 18579 bp, 19 predicted proteins | sample TBH18025metaG_FD_206004 | JGI IMG/M metagenome (GOLD analysis project Ga0316230, IMG submission 206004) | Freshwater microbial communities from Trout Bog Lake, Wisconsin, USA - TBH18025 | ecosystem: Environmental > Aquatic > Freshwater > Lake > Hypolimnion/Profundal zone | place: USA: Wisconsin...
TAACGAAATTTATGGCCAAGGCTGATGCCGACCACTATTATCGATGGCATGAGCATTCCCGTATCGCGATTCCTATTCTGCGCAGGCCTATTGCTGATGGCCGGTTCCGTGGGCCAGAGCCGGGAGACAACCGCCAACAAAGCGGCCACGCCAGGCCTTCTGCCCACCTCCTTCAAGGTGCTGGCGGGGTTCCCCCTTCCCCAAGCCTTCTTCAAGGCCAAGCCAGGCCATGTGCTGGAGAACATCCCGGCGTCGATCCGCGGCATGGACGGCAGGGAGGTGTCCGTTACCGGATTCATGCTGCCCATCCAGATCAAGGACCGGCTGGTCACCCAGTTCATGCTGATGCGCACCCAGAACACTTGCTGCTTCGGTATTCCTCCGGACCTGCACGAGGTGGTGGAAGTGCTCCATGTCAAAACCCCGCCCAAGGTGCTCATGGACACACCGGTGACCGTGGTCGGCCATCTGCACGTGAAGGATCGCTGGGAAGGCGACTTCCTCTGCTCCATCTATCAGATGGATGCTGAATCGGTCACGCTTAACTAGTCAATCCTTGGCGTTCCCTTCCGGAAAGCCGAACGCCACGGCTGGGAAATCCTGATCGTGGATCCTGAGGTTCCTGAAGACGCCCTTGAAGCGGTCCGCTGCCTTCAACCAGTCGGCCCGGGCTTCGAACAGCGAGGTGTCGCCAACGGTTTCTCCCGTCGCCAGATCCGCCACCGGCTTCAAGGCCAGGAGCTTCCGGCCGCCTTGCGTTTCGACCTCCAGGTTCAATTGCCGGGCCGCGATGCGGACGAACCCCTCCATCTCCCCATCGAGGACGTAGGCCCGCAGGGTGCCGGACGCCGGTTCCCGGACCAGTTCGATGGTGAATTGCTCGTCGCCCAACTCGACTGGGGTCCCGTGGTGGGGCGGCACCGCCTGGTGGGGTTTCGGCTGGTCCTTGGCGGATCCCGCGAGGGCCGTGGCGCTGATGCGCGAGCGGATCAGCGCCCAGGCACCACCGGTGAGGACCAGGACGCAAAGCAGGACGATTGGAGCCTTGAGTCGCACGGGAACCTCAGCTGAGTGGAGAAAGGCCTTCGGCCACGGACAGACGGTAGGCGCGCCACGCCGGCAGGACGCCGGCGCCGACGCTGAGGCCCAGCATCAGCAGGGGCCCCCAGACCATCACCGGATTCCAGGCCCAGGGCTCGAACAGCACGCCGATCCGGGTGCGCAGGATCTCCTGCACGGTGGCGGCGATGACCGCGTAGAGGCCGAACCCCAGGGCGCAGCCAAGCAGGCCGATCCCGGCCGATTCACCCAGCACGGCGGCGATCAGGAAGCCCCGGTGGGCGCCCAGGGCGCGCAGGATGGCCAGGTCGCGCTTGCGCGCGCTCATGGAGGAGTAGACCGAGGAGAACACCGAAGCCCCGGCCACCACCGCCACCATGTAGGCCAGCGCCTGCAGGGCCTGCTCGAACCAGGAGAACTTGGCGAACAGGTCGCCGAGGATCGATGCCACCGGCCAGGCCAGGGTCAGCCGCTTGCCCTGGCGGTTGTAGCGGGTATCCAGCATGAGCCCCGCGGCCTTGGCTCCGGGCTTGAAGCGGATTAGCACGGCGCTGAGGTCGGTGAAGGCGGCCGGGTCATGGCCGCCAAGCTTCTGGACGCCCTCCAAGGGCACCCAGATGACCCGGTCGGCCGGCGTGTTGGTGGGGGCGAGCAGCCCGACCACCGTGAAGATCTCGCTGTGCTGGGCGTCGGGGTTGTAGTCCAGGCCATGGAACGGGTGGAAGGTCGTGCCGATGGACCAGCCCAGCTGGTGCGCCGCCAGGCTGCCCACCACGGCCTCCTTCTGCTCCACCTGGAACGGCCGCCCCCCAGGCTCGACCGTGTAGACATGGTCCGGAGCGTACTCGAGGTTCTGGAAGAAGTCGTCGCTGACCCCCACCAGCCGCACGCCGCGGAAATTGTCGCCCACCACGATGGGGATGGCCCGGTCCACCATGGGCAGGGCCTTGACCTGCAGGTAGTCCTCGGCTGTGATGTTGCCCGGGGACGCCTCCTGGTGGAACAGGCCGTTCAGCACCAGCTGCAGCTTGGAGCCGCGGGCGCCGAGCACCGCGTCGAAGCCCGAGGCGGAGCGGGTGAAGGACTGCTCCGCTTCGGCGCGCACCACCCAGACCGAAACCACCAGGCCCATGCCCAGGGCCACCAGCAGGACCGCCACCGCGGTGGAAACCAGATGCTGGCGCAGGCCCCTTCGGATCAACAGGAACAGCATCAGACTTCCTCCTCGCGGGGCGCCACCTGGTTGAGTTCGGCCAGGTCGATGACCTGGTCGAACGCGGCCAGCACCTCCGGGTCATGGCTGGCCACCAGCAGCGCGGAACCCAGGCTTGCAGCGCTCTCCCGCAGCAGTTCGACGATCTTGCGGCCGCGGGCGGCGTCGAGGTTGCCGGTGGGCTCGTCGGCCAGGATCAGGCAGGGGCGGTTGGCCAGGGCCCGGGCCACCGCCACCCGCTGCTGCTGGCCGGTGCTGAGCTGGCGGGGCAGGTGGTGGGCCCGGTCGGCCAGCCCGACCCGCTCCAGCGCCGCCATGGCGGTGCCGGGTTCGGCGCCCTTGCCGAAGGCCAGGCCGAGCATGACGTTCTCCAGGGCCGAAAGCCCCTGAAGCAGGTTGAAGGTCTGGAACACGTAGCCGATCCGTTCGGCGCGCAGCCGGTCCCGGCGGGCTTCGGACAGCCCGGTCACCTGGGTGCCGCCCACCGCCACGAGTCCGGAATCCGGCTCCAGGATGCCGGCGATGATGTGCATCAGCGTGGTCTTGCCCAGGCCGCTTTCGCCCCGGAGGGCCAGCTGCTGGCCGGCCTCCAGCTGGAACCGGGGGAGCCTGAGCACCTCGGCGCGCCCTCCGGACGGCGTGGGGTAGCTCTTGAGCAGGTCCTGGATGAGCAGAGCCGGGGTCGCATCCATGTCAGTGTCCTTCACAATCATCGTGGCCGTGTTCGCGTTCAACGATGACGATGCCGCCCTCCTGGTACTTGCCGACCATGCCGAAGGTCGACAGCAGCGCCTTGTGGGTGAGGATCTCCGCGCTGGGGCCGCAGGCCACCACCCGGTGCGCCAGGAGCATGGTGCGGTCGCATTCGGCGGCTTCGTCGATGTCGTGGGTGGCGAGGATCACCGCCCGGCCCGCGGCCGTGAGGCTGCGCAGCTGGCTCCGGTAGATGGCCCGGGCCGCGCCGTCCAGGTTGGCCGCGGGCTCGTCGAGCAGGATGAGCTCGGCGTCCCGGGCGAAGGCTTGGGCCAGGAACACCCGCTGGCGCTGGCCGCCGGACAGGGCTTTCAGCGGCGCGTCGGCCAGGGCGGTGACGCCCATGACCGCCATGGCCTCACGAACCGCCCGCGCGTCGGCGGCGTCGAACCGGCCGAACAGGCCGTGCCGGGCGAACCGGGCCATGCGCACCACGTCCTGCACCCGCAGCGGCAGCATGAAGCTGGAAGGGTGGAACTGGCCCATGTAGGCGACCCGGGCGGGCCGGGCCAGGGGTCTGGCCCCGAGCACGTCGAGCTGGCCCGAGACGGGCGGCAGCAGGCCGGCGACCGTCTTGAGCAGGGTGGTCTTGCCGGAGCCGTTGGAACCCACCAGGGCCAGCACCTGGCCCGGCTCCAGGCGGAAGGTGATGTCCGCCACCACCGTTTCGCCCTGGTAGCCGACGCAGAGGCCGGCCGCCGCCACCGCGGCGGTCATGACGCCGCTCCGGCAGGCCGGGCCGCGGGCTCCGGCAGCAGCTGCCGGACCGTGAGCAGGATGAAGAACAGCAGGGAGGCCGAAAGGGTGATGGCGGCGCCGGCGGCGATGTTCAGGTGGTAGCTGGCCAGCAGGCCCGCGTAGACCGAGCAGGCGCCGATGCCCGAGGCGGAGAGCACCATGGTGATGATCTTGCGCGAGAACAGGGCCGCCGAAGCAGCCGGCGCCAGGAGCATGCCGAACACCAGGAGCGTGCCCACGGTGCGGAAGGAGACCACCACGGTCAGCGCGATCATCAGCAGCATGATGGCGTGGTAGCGCCGGGGCGGGAAGCCGGAGACCTCGGCCTGTTCCGGGCTGAAGCAGAGCAGCAGGAACGGCCGGTGGCACGCCACGGCCAGGGCCGCGATCACCAGGGTGGCGGCCAGCTGGGTGACCAGTTCGGCCGAGCGGATGCCCAGGATCTCGCCGAACAGGATGCGCACCAGATCGCCGGAGAAGGCGTGCGAGCGGGAGACGATCGCCACGCCCAGGGCCAGCATGCCGACGAACAGCAGGCCGATGGCGGTGTCCGACGACAGGTTCGAGCGGCGCGTGATGAAGCCGATGCCGAAGATCATCCCCAGGGCGCCCACCGCCGCGCCGAGCATGCCCGGCAGGCCCAGCAGCATGGCGATGGCCACGCCGGGCAGCACGCCGTGGGCCAGGGCGTCGCCGATGAAGGCCAGCCCCCGGAGTACCACGAAGGTGCCGACGATGCCGCAGGCGATGGAGACCAGGATGCCGGCCATTAGCGCGTTCAGCATGAACGCGTTGCCGGTGAAGGGGGTGACCAGACAATCCAGGATCATTGCAGGGCGCTCAGGATGGTGCCGGACAGGTCGCGTTCGAAGGTGAAATAGCTGCCGTCCGGGGGCAAACTATGGGTCGCCAGGGTCACGGCCCTGACCTTGGCCTCCCGGGCCAGGGCCTCCAGGGTTCGGGGCGGGGTGCCCAGCTCCGTGAATACCACAGTGACCCGGTTCTGGTTGATCAGCTTTTTCAGGGCTTCCAGGCTGGCCGCCGAACCCTCGGCCTCGGTGGTCAGGCTGGGTATGACCGCCCCCACCAGCTTGAACCCGTAGCGCTGGGCGAAATAGCCCAGGGACTCGTGTCCGGTCACCAGCTTCCGCCGCGGCGCCGGCAGCGCGCCGACCCTGGCCCTGATCTCGGCGTCGAGGCCGTCGAGCCGCGCGTCCAGGTCCGCGCGGCGGACGGTGAGATCCACCCCGAAGCGTTTCTGCAGCTCCCCGGCCAGCGCGTCGACCACCGCCTTGACCGCCAGGGGGTCGGTCCAGAGGTGCGGATCCTCGGCGCCCGCGGCCTGGTCCGGGTCGCCCGAGGGAATGCCTTCGCCCTGGCCCACCCGGCGCACCACGATGTGCTGTGAGGCGGTGAAAAAGGCGACCCCGGCCCGGCGCGCCTGGTCCAAAGCCTTGCCCATGCCGCCTTCCAGCCCGAGCCCGTTCTCGACGATGAGGTCGGCCTTGGTCAGGGCTTCGATATCCTTGGCCGAGGGCTCCCATTCATGCACATCCATGCCGTTGGGGACGGCCGTGGCCACCTGGAAGGCATCCCCAGCCAGGTCCCGCACGGCGGCCCCGAGAACCGCATAGGTGCAGATGATGGTGGGTTTCCCGTGCGCCGCGGGATTTCCCGCCGGGCGGGCCCGGTCACACCCGGCCAGCAGGGCGCAAAGGCCCGCCACCACTAACAGACCGCTCGGCCATTTCAATCCCATGCCACATGCTCCAACGACGATCGTCCCTCGATGACCAGGGCCGCATCTACAACGCTATATCAAATGGAAATCGTTTTCATTAACTAATTGCGCGACCCCATGCCTTGATCCCGGTCAAGGACCACGGGGGCTGGTCCGGGCATCATGGGGCTATGGCATATTCGATTCCCAGCAGTCAGACCATCCGCCGCGGCGTCCAGGGGGCGTTCCTGGCCCTTTGCGCCTGGATCGGCGTCGACTTCGCGCGGTTCCTGCGGGCCGGCCAGGCGGCGCACCCGGCCGGGGCCGAGGGATTCCTGCCCATCTCGGCGCTGCTCAGCCTCAAGTACTGGCTGGTCACTGGGCGGATCCACGGGTTCCATCCGGCCGGGCTGTTCATCTTCATCGCCATCCTCGGTATCGGGCTGCTGTTGAGCAAAAGCTTCTGCAGCTGGCTGTGCCCGGTGGGGAGCTTGAGCGAAGGGCTGTGGCTGCTGGGGCGCAAGCTGTTCGGCCGGAACCTGGCCTTGCCGCGCTGGCTGGACCGGCCGCTGCGGGCGGTGAAGTATCTTCTGCTGGGGTTCTTCCTGTGGGCCGTGTGGCGCATGGACGGGGGCGCGCTGGAAGGCTTCCTGGACAGCCCGTTCAACGCCCTGGCCGACGTGCGGATGTATCTCTTCTTCGCGCGGATCTCGGGACTCGCCCTGGGGGTGGTCCTGGCGCTGGCCGTGCTTTCCATGCTGGTGCAGAACTTCTGGTGCCGCTACCTCTGCCCGTATGGCGCGCTGCTGGGCCTGCTCAGCCTGGCCAGCCCGCTGCGGGTGACCCGGGCCAAGGCCAGCTGCATCGACTGCGGCCTGTGCACCAGGGCCTGCCCGGCGCGGATCCCGGTGCACCTGGCCGGCCGGGTCGCCAGCGACGAATGCACCGCCTGCTACCGCTGCGTGGCCGTCTGCCCCGTTCGGGACACCCTGGAGATGCGGGCGCCCGGCGGGAAGGCGGTCAAAGGCTGGGGGTTCGGGCTGCTGGTGGCGGGCCTGTTCGTGGCCGTGACCGGCCTGGCCATGGCGACCGGGCACTGGCGCACCAGCCTCAGCCGGGCGGATTACCTTCAACTCATGCCCGAAGCGCAGCGCTAGTTGCCGCGGGATCCACCTCTGCTGGCTATTCGATCCTGAACGACGTGCGGATCGGCGCGGCCTTGCGGATCATGTCCCAGACCGGGCACAGCTGTTCCTCGGCCGTTCCCGGCGCACCCATCCGCTGGTACCGAGAATTAATCATAATAATTTCGGTTCGAATGTTCAGACGATTCTTCTCAGCTCCTCCAGCAGCCGGTCAATGTCGCCGGGGGCATGGGTCGAGAACACCGACGCGCGCAGCAATCCGTTCTCCGGCGCGCCGGCATAATTTTTGAATATTGGCAGGATGATCCCCTTCTCCTTGAGGGTGGCCTGGACCCGCTCCATGGCCGCGGCGCTCTCCAGCGCCCAGGCCACGATGGGGAAGGGCGTGGCGTGCAGCTTGAAGCCCTGGGCACGCAGGCCGGCCCGCAGGCGTTCGCTGTTCTCCCGCAGGGTGCGGCGCCACTCCGGATGGTCCCGGACCAGTTCGATCCCCCGGGCCGAAGCGGCGGCCAAGGGTGTGGGGGTGGAACTGGCGCCCTGGTAGGCGCCGAGGCTGCGCTTGATCCGGGCGATGAGGGCGGCCGGGCCCGGGAGGAAACCGCCGTGGCCGCCGAAGGCCTTGGACAGCGTTCCCGCGTAGAACAGCCGCTCCCCTGACACACCGTAGTGGTCGAAGGTGCCGCGGCCATGCTCCCCCAGGACGCCCACCCCGTGGGCATCGTCCACCGCCAGGAGGCCGGCGTAGGGCTCCAGCGCCTGCATGAGCCCGGGCACGGGAGCGAGTTCGCCCACGGCGGGGAACACGCCGTCGGTGATGGCCAGCGGCCGCTGGCCCGGCTTCAGCGCCGCCTTGAGCCGGGCCCCCAGGTCCGCGGGATCGCAGTGCAGGTAGGTGAAGACCGGCTTGCCGGTGCTGCGGATGCCGTCCCAGATGTTGTAGTGCGCGTTTTCATCGACGAAGATCACGTCGTAGTCCGGCGCCAGGCCCTGGGCCAGGAAGAGCCCGTTCATGTAGCCCGACACATACTGGACGCTGGCTTCGGTGCCGAAGAACCCGGCCAGCCCGGTTTCCACGTCGGCCTGGAAGCGGCTGTTGCCGAGGGTCTTGCCCGTGCCCGGATGGGTCCCGGCCGCGAGGAAGGCCTGCATCCCGGCCTTGATCATTTCGGCGTTGCCATGCAGCCCGAAATAACCCGTCCCGCCGAAGTACAGGTATTTCCGACCATTGAAAACGGTCTCGGGGCCTGGCGCGCTTTCCATGAAAAAGGGCTCGGCAGCTGGTTCGGTTGGTTTGCGGCCTGCCATGCTGGACTCCTCGGGTCTGGGTGACGTAAGGATGAATAAAAATTGTTAATTGGTTACAAATAACCCTTGACGATCGCCAATGCGCGTTTCATTATGCACGCCGGTCAACCGCTGTATGCAAACAGTTTGTGGAGACCCTTGCGCCTTGTTTCCTTCGTTTCCCAGACCCGGAATGACCGGTCTGCCCCTCGAAAAAGGGAATTTGATAACTCATTAATTGCAACACCCCAGAAGGAGGTATCGCGATGAACAATCCAACCACTTCTTCGTTCTTCTCGCGGAAGGCGACCTGGACCGCAGCGGTCGGGCTGTTCACCGCGCTGATCGCCTTCGGGGGCGGCCAGGTCCAGGCGGCCACCCCGGCCGGCTCATTGGTGGTGGGCAAGTCCTCGGATCCCCAGAACCTGGATCCGGCCTTCACCATGGACAACAACGACTGGACCGTGAGCTACCCCTCCTACCAGCGGCTGATCCGCTACAAGGTCGAGAAGGGCAAGGGCTCCACCAATGTCGAAGGCGACCTGGCGGCCAGCTGGAAGGCCTCCAAGGACAGCCTGTCCTGGGAGTTCAAGCTCCGGAGCGGGCAGAAATTCGATGACGGCGCCCCGGTGGATGCCGCGGCGGTGCAGTTCACCTTCGAACGCCTGATGCGGATCAAGCAGGGCCCCTCCGAGCCCTTCCCCGAAGACCTCAAGGTCACCGCGGTGGATCCGATGACGGTGCGCTTCACCATGGCCAAGGTCTGCCCCTATTTCCTCTATGCCCTGGCCAATGACGGCGGCTCCATCATCAACCCGGCCGTCATGAAGATGGCCCAGGGCAACGACGACGCCAAGGGCTACCTCGCGTCCCACACCGCCGGATCCGGCGCCTTCAAGCTGACCAGCTGGCAGAAGGGCCAGTCCCTGGTGCTGGACCGCAACCCGTACTTCGGCGGCAAAAAGCCCACCCTCGACCGGTTGGTGGTGAAGATCGTCGGCGAGGCCTCCAGCCGGCGCCTGCAGCTGGAGAGCGGCGACCTGGACGTGGTGGAGACCCTGCCGGTGGACCAGATGGCCGAGGTGGGCAAGAAGCCTGACCTGATGGTGGCGGAGAACCCGTCCCTGCTGGTGACCTACCTCTACCTGAACAACAAGAAGCCGCCCCTGAACAATCCCGAGGTGCGCCAGGCCATCTCCTGGGCGGTGGACTACAACGGCATCATCAAGAGCATCATGAAGGGCCAGGCCAAGCAGATGCGCGGCGCCATCCCCGATGGCATGTGGGGCTTCGACCCGTCCGTGCTGCAGTACAGCACTGATCTGGCCAAGGCCAAGGCGCTGCTGCAGAAGAACCACATCTCCAACCTCACCCTCAGCTTCCTCTATTCCAACCGGGACCCCAACTGGGAGCCCATCGCCCTGTCGACCCAGGCCCAGCTGGCCCAGGTCGGCATCAACGTGAAGCTCGAGAGCATGGCCAACGCCACCATGCGCGAGCGCATCAGCAAGGCCGACTACGACATCTCCATCGGCAACTGGAGCCCGGATTTCGCCGATCCGTTCCAGTTCACCAACCTCTGGTTCGACACCCAGAACCACGGCCTGGCCGGCAACCGCTCCTTCTACGCCAATGCGGAGGTGGACCGGCTGGTGCGCGAGGCGGCCTCCATCTCCGACCAGGCGCAGCGCACCAGGCTGTACCAGCAGGCGCAGAAGATCGTGGTGAACGATGCGGCCTACGTCTTCCTGTTCCAGCGCAACTCCCAGGTGGCCATGCGCAAGGCGGTCACCGGCCTGGTGTTCAATCCCATGCTGGAGCAGATCTTCAACGTCGACACCATCGTCAAGAAGTAGGCGGTGCCCTACCTGCGGATCATCGTCAAACGCCTGGCGCTGCTGCTTCTGGTCGTGCTGGGCGTCTCGATCATCACCTTCGTGGTCTCCCACCTCATCCCCGGCGACCCGGCCCGGCTCATCGCCGGGGACCGGGCCAGCGACGAGATCGTCCTGCACATCCGCCAGACCCTGGGCCTGGACCAGCCCTGGCCGGTGCAGTACTGGCGCTACGTGCAGGGCCTGTGCCACGGCGACCTGGGCACTTCCATCCGCACCTCCCGGCCGGTGCTGGAGGACCTGAAGGCGTTCTTCCCGGCCACCATGGAACTGGCGCTGGCGGCCCTGATCCTGGCGACCCTGCTGGGCATCCCCCTGGGCATCCTGTCGGCGGTCTACCGCAACAAGTGGGTGGACCAGGTGGTGCGCACCCTGTCGGTGACCGGCATCTCCACCCCGGCCTTCTGGCTCGGGCTGCTGCTGATCATCCTGTTCTACGGCAGGCTGGCCCTGCTCCCGGGCAGCGGGCGCCTGCCCGAGGGGCTCGACCCGCCCACCCGGATCACCGGCTTCTACCTCCTGGACTCGCTGTTCACCGGCAACCGCGCCACCCTGGTGGAGAGCTTCCGGCACATCATCCTGCCCGGCTTCACCCTGGGCTTCGTGCACCTGGGGGTGGTGGCCCGGCAGATCCGCTCGGCCATGCTGGAGCAGCTGGGCGAGGACTACGTCCGCACCGCCCGCGCCAACGGCCTGCCCAAGTGGGGCGTGGTGTTCCGCCACGCTTTGCCCAACGCCCTGATCCCTTCGGTCACCGTGCTGGGCCTGGCCCTGGGCGACCTGCTCTACGGCGCGGTGCTCACCGAAACGGTGTTCGCCTGGCCGGGCATGGGCTCGTACGTGGTCAATTCCATCCAGGCCCTGGATTTCCCGGCGGTGATGGGGTTCGCGGTGGTGGTCTCGTTCGCCTACGTCATCCTGAACCTGGTGGTGGACCTGCTCTACCTGGTGATCGACCCGAGAATCACGGAGGCCGGCTGACATGGACACGGTGATCGCCAACGCCGCTCCCCGCGCCGGGCTGGCCCACGACCTGGGCTACCTGTGGTACCGGGTGCGGCAGAGCCCCCTGACCATGGCCGGGCTCGCGGTGATCGTCCTGGTGCTGGCGGTGATGGCCCTGGCCGGGGTGCTGGCGCCCTTCGACCCCAACCACGTGTCCCTGGAGCAGCGGCTGCTGCCCCCATCCGGGGCGCACTGGTTCGGCACGGACGAGGTGGGGCGGGACCTGTTCAGCCGGATCCTCTACGGCAGCCGCCAGTCGGTGAGCGTCGCCCTGTTCGTGGTGCCGGTCTCGGGCACCCTGGGCTCGCTGGTGGGGTGCTTCTCCGGCTCCATCGGCGGCAAGGTGGACACGCTCATCATGCGCTGCACCGACATCGTGCTCTCGGTGCCGTCCCTGGTGCTGACCATGGCCCTGGCCGCGGCCTTGGGGCCGAGCCTGTTCAACGCCATGCTGGCCATCACCGTGGTGCGCGTCCCGGCCTACGTGCGCCTGGCCCGGGGCCAGGCCCTGCTGATCCGCGAGCTGAACTACGCCAAGGCCGCGCGCGCCTTCGGCGGCTCGCGCTGGCACATGGTGAGCTGGCACGTGCTGCGCAACGCCTTCCCGCCCATCCTGGTCCAGGCCAGCCTGGACGTGGGCAGCACCATCCTCATCGCCTCGGCCCTGGGCTTCATCGGCCTGGGCGCCCAGCAGCCCACGGCCGAGTGGGGAGCCATGGTGGCCACCGGCCGCAACTACATCCTGGACCAGTGGTGGTACTCCGCCTTCCCCGGCTTCGCCATCCTGGTCACGGCCACCGGCTGCAACCTGTTCGGCGACGGCCTCCGGGATATCCTCGACCCTCGCCTGAAGGGCAAGTGATGGCCAGCCTCCTGTCCATCGAGGACCTCACGCTGGAATTCCCCATCTACCAGGGCTCGGTGCGGGCCCTCAACGGCGTCACCCTGCGCGTGGAACCCCGGGAGATCGTGGGCATCGTCGGCGAATCCGGCTCCGGCAAGTCGGTGACCGCGATGATGGTGATGCGCCTGCTGGTGGAAGGCAGCTACCGGGTGCGGGGCTCGGTGACCCTGCTGGGCCGGGACGTGCTCCGGGCTCCGGAGGCCGCCATGCTGGAACTGCGCGGCAGCCAGGTGGCGATGATCTTCCAGGAGCCCATGACCGCCCTGAACCCCACCCGCAGGGTGGGCGGGCAGATGGTGGAGGTGATCCGCCTGCACCGCCGGCTGTCCCGGGCCCGGGCCCGGGCCGAGGCCGTGGCCCTGCTCCGGGACATGCACGTGGCCGACCCGGAGCGGATCCTTGGCAACTATCCGTTCGAGCTTTCCGGCGGCATGCGCCAGCGGGTGCTGCTGGCGCTGGCGTTTTCCTGCCAGCCCAAACTGCTCATCGCCGACGAGCCCACCACCGCGCTGGACGTCACGGTGCAGCGCCAAGTGCTGCTGCTGATGCGGGAGAAGGCGCGCGAAAAGAACGCCGCCATCCTGTTCATCACCCACGACATGGCGGTGGTGTCCCAGTTCTGCGACCGGGTCTACGTGATGTACGCGGGCGGCGTGGTGGAGGACGGCCCCACCGCCGAGGTGATGGCCAACCCGCGCCACCCCTACACCCGGGGCCTGCTGGCCGCCCTGCCGGACCGGACCGGCTCCCGGGGCCAGCTGGAGGCCATCCGGGGCAGCGTGCCCGACCTGACCCGGCTGCCCGAGGGCTGCGCCTTCGCCGCCCGCTGCCCCCTGGCCCGGGAGGCCTGCCGGCAGCGCCCGCCCTCGGTGGTCACGGACCCCGCCGGGCGGCACCGGGCCGCCTGCTGGGCGGTCCAGGAGGAGGTCCAGACGCCATGAGCACGCCGCCCATCCTGACCCTGCGGGGGCTAGAGGTGCGTTTCCCGGCCGGGGCCGACTGGCTGGGCCGCGCCAACGAGCACGTGCACGCCCTGAACGGCGTGGACCTGGACATCCGCCCGGGCGAGACCCTGGGTGTGGTGGGCGAGTCCGGCTGCGGCAAGACCACCCTGGCCATGGTGCTCATCGGCCTGGTCAGGCCGACCTCCGGCACCATGGAGCGGAACGGCGCCCGGGGCGGGTCCGCCAACATGCAGATCGTCTTCCAGGATCCCCAGTCCTCCCTGGACCCGCGCCTGCCGGTGTGGCGGGTGATCGCCGAGCCGCTGCACGTGCAGCAGCGCGGCCGGCTTTCCCGGGCCGAGCTGAAGCGGGCGGCGGGCGCGGCGGCGGCCCAGGTGGAGATCCCGCCGGACTGCCTGGACCGCTACCCGCACGAGTTTTCCGGGGGCCAGCGCCAGCGCATCGCCATCGCCAGGGCGCTGATCTCGGAGCCGGACATCATCCTGCTGGACGAGCCCACTTCCGCCCTGGACATCTCGGTCCAGGCCCAGATCCTCAACCTGCTCAACGACCTGCAGCGCCGGCGCGGGCTCACCTACATCCTGATCTCGCACAACGTGTCGGTGGTGCGGCACATGAGTGACCGGGTGGCGGTGATGTACCTGGGGCAGATCGTCGAGCTGGGCACCTGCGACGAGGTGCTGAAGACGCCCCGGCACCCGTACACCCGCCTGCTGCTGGAATCGGTGCCGCAACTGGGCGTTCCGGTGGGCTTCGACGCGGTCTCCAGCAGCACGGAACTGCCCAGCAACCGGCGCCTGCCGCGCGGCTGCTTCTTCCGGGACCGCTGCCCCCTGGCCCGGGAGGGCTGCGAACGGCCCCAGGCGCTGCTGACCGCCACCGGGCCGGAGCACCGGGTCCGGTGCCACGTGCAAGCCCTGTCCCAGCCCTGAAAGGAGCGCGTCCATGGCCCTCTCCCAGCCGTCCGCCCTGCGCATCGAGGAGATGCGGGTCTACCCGTTCGACATCCCCCTGAAGGAGATCTTCACCATCGCCACCATGAGCATCGCCGCGGCGCCCAACCTGCTGGTGGAACTGCGCACCAACCAGGGGCTGACCGGCTGGGGCGAGGCCTCGCCGTTCCGGGCCATCGTCGGCGAGACCCAGCTCATCAATCTCGCCGCGGCCCGGGAACTCAGGCCGCTGCTGCTGGGCCGGGACCCGCTGGCCCTGCACCCGCTGATGGACGAGCTGGAGGCCTACCTGCCGCACAACAACACCCTCAAGAGCGCCATCGACATGGCCCTGTACGACCTCGCCGCCCAGGCCGCGGGCCTGCCGCTCTACGCCTACCTGGGCGGGCAGCGGCGCGAGCTGGAGACCGATCTCACCATCGGCCTGGGCGATCCGGACCGGGCGGCGGAGAAGGCGCTGCTCTACCGCTCCATGGGCTTCCGGATCATCAAGGTCAAGCTCGGGCTGGATTTCCAGGACGACTGGAAGCGGCTGAGCGGCATCCGCGAAGCCGTCGGCCCGGAGCCGGTCCTGCGGATCGACGCCAACCAGGGCTGGGACCGGGTCCAGGCGCGCGACAGCCTGGACGCCTTCGCCGCCCTGGACATCGAATTCTGCGAGCAGCCCTGCCAGGCCGACGACCTGCAGGCGATGGCCTTCCTGTGCCGGACCACGGTCATCCCGGTGATGGCCGACGAGGCGCTGTTCTCCCCGGCCCAGGCGCTCGAGCTGATTCGCCAGGACGCGGCGGCCTATTTCAACATCAAGCTGTCCAAGTCCGGCGGCATCCATCAGGCCCAGAAGATCGCCCACGTCGCCGAGGCCGGCCGCCGGCCCTGCATGGTCGGCTGCATGTCCGAGTCGCGCCTGGGCATCACGGCGGCCGCCCACTTCGCCTGCGCCAACCCGGTGATCCGCTTCCATGACCTGGACTCCTGCCTGGAGCACGCGGAGGACCGCATCGTCGGCGGGGTGGCCTACCGCGGCGGGATGATCGCCCTGCCGGAGACCCCCGGGCTCGGGGCCCATCCGGACCCGGACTACATCCGGAGCCTGACGGCTGGTTGATGTTCTCCTGAGCGGAACCCCGGGTATAATCTCTTCACAATCCCTGGTTTCTGGCAGGTAGCCATCGAGTGCGTCACGACCAGGGTGAAGGACCCTTTCCATGAGCGAGCCCAGAACCATCCGAGTCCTGATCGTGGAAGACCACCCGGTGGTGCGCCTCGGCCTGCGCCACGTGATGGAGCGTGAAGGCCTGGAGGTCTGCGCCGAGGCGGGCTCCATCGAGGCCGCCCTGCGCGGCCCCGCGCTGGCCTCGGCCGATCTGGTGACGATCGACCTTTCACTGGGCGGCGAGGATGGGCTGGACCTGGTGCGGCGGCTGACCCGGGACCGGCCGCAGCTTCCCGTGCTGGTCTATTCGATGTTCGAGGACGCGGCGCACATCGATCGCGCCCTGCGCGCCGGAGCGAAGGGCTACCTCACCAAGGGCGAGACCTTCGAGGTCCTGGCCGGCGCCATCCGCGCGTGCCTGGCGGGCATCCGCTACCTCAGCCCGATCGCCGAGCGGAGCTGGATCGCTTCGGCCGAGGCCCGGAAGGGCCTGGAAGTGCTCAGCGCCCAGGAGCAGCAGGTCTACGCCCTGCTGGGCCAGGGGCTTTCCACCGCCGACATCGCCGAGGAGATCGAGGTGAGCCCGCGCACGGTGGAGAGCTATTTCGCCCGCATCCAGATCAAGCTCGGCCTGGCCGGGATGAAGGAGCTGCGCCAGCAGGCGATCGCCAATCCAATTTAATTTGCTGAATGTAGGGGATTCCCCTCTCAGACAAGGTTGTCCCCGGACGTTAGATTAAGGCTGTTCCCGGTGGAGGGAACGCCCACGCCCGGCTCGATCTGCCGGGCTGGCCCACGGCCTGACACGCCAACACCATTTCATTGGAAAGGGATCCCCGTCCATGGACTACAACGGCTGCAATGCGCGGGAAGGATCGTACCAGGTTCGCGTTCCCAAGGGTCCGCTTTCGGTGCTGGTGGTGGACGACGACGAACTGATCCAGAGCTCCATGGAGGCGATGCTGAACGTGCTCGGCCACACCAGCCGGATCGCCGCGAGCGGCGAGGAGGCCCTGGCCGAGCTTGAAGCCGGCCTGGTCCCCGACGTGGTGATCCTGGACCTGGCGATGCCCGGGCTGGGCGGCGAAAGGACCCTGCCGCTGCTGCGGGCCTTGTGCCCCGACGTGCCGGTGCTGGTCACCACGGGCCGGGCCGATCCGGCGGTATGGCAACTGGTGGCGGCCCACTCCTACCTGATCCTTCTGCCCAAGCCTTTCACCCTCGAGGACCTGCGCGGGGTGCTGGATTCCTGGACCAGGTAGTCAGTACTCTGCGGGCAGTTGATTCAGCTGATCCAGGGTGTACACCGGCCCATCCTTGCAGACATAGCTCTTGCCCGTGTTGCACCGGCCGCACTTGCCCACCCCGCACTTCATGCGGTTCTCCAGGGTGGTGTAGATGCTTTCGGGGGTGAAGCCCAGCTGCTTCAGCAACGGCATGGTCAGCTTGATCAGGATGGGCGGGCCGCACACCAGGGCGATGGTGTTTTCGGGGCTGGGGGCCAGCTGCTCGACGATGAGCGGGACGAAGCCCACCTTGCCGGTCCAGTCGGGGGTTTCCCCGCCGGGATCGACGGTGCACACCAGGTTCACGTCGGGCCGCTCCTCCCATTCCTTGAGCTCGTGCTTGTAGACCAGGTCGTTCACGCTGCGAGCGCCGTAGACGATGGTGATGTCCTTGAACTGCTCGCGCAGGTCCAGGCAGTTCCAGATGACGCTGCGCAGCGGGGGCAGGGCGATGCCGCCGGTGATGAACAGCAGGTTCTTGCCCCGCCACTGGTCGATCGGGAAGACATTGCCGTAGGGACCGCGGAAGCCGACGATGTCGCCCACCTCCTTGTCGGCCAGGCCCGCCGTGACCCGTCCCACTTCGCGGAAGGTGCACTCGATGTACCCCTTGCGGGTCGGGCTGGAGGCGATGCAGAACGTGCTTTCGCCCTCGCCGAAGGCGCTGTACAAGCCGAACTGTCCAGTCTTGAAATCGAAGCTGCTGGCGGCTTCCTCATCGACGAACTCCAGCCGGAAGGTGCGCACGCTGGGAGCCTCTTCGGTGATCTTGGCGATCCGCATGAGGTAGGGCAGGTAGATGTTGTTTTCGCTCATGGTCTCACCCTATGCCTGGGACGCTTCGACGAGGTGCTCTTGCAGATTCATGTCCACCGGGCAGGCGCGGGTGCACTTGCCGCAGCCGACGCAGCCCAGTTGACCGTAGCGCTCCGGATAGGTGGAGAACTTGTGGTAGATCCGCTGGCGCCAGCGGGCGCCCTGGGTCTCGCGCGGGTTGTGGCCGGAGGCGTGCAGGGTGAACATGTGGTAGCCGCAGGAATCCCAGGTGCGCAAACGGCGGCCCTGCCTGGTGTCGGCCTCCTCCTGGATGTCGAAGCAGACGCAGGTGGGGCAGACGAAGGCGCAGGCGCCGCAGCCCACGCAGCGCAGCGACTGCTCGGCCCACAGCGGGCTGTCGAACATGGCCGGGAGCTTGGCGCTGAGGGCCGGCTGGTCGAAGGCCGCGGGCAGCGCCACCAGCATCGACTTGTCGGCCGCCGCCGCCGGGGTGAACAGTTTGGCCGCCAGGGCGACGATGGCCCGGCCCTTGTCGCTCTGCACTTCGGCCAGGTAGCCGGAGGCGGTGGGCGTCAGCAGGATGTCGCTGCCCCTGGTGGAGCCGGGGCCGCCGCCCACCGAGGTGCAGAAGCAGGCGTCGTCCCTGCGGGTGCAGCCCATGCCGATCACCGTGAGCTGCTCCATGCGCGCGTTGAAGAACTTGTCCCGGTAGTCCCAGTTGAACACCGCGTCCAGGGCCTGGAAGCCCGAGGCCTCGCAGGGGCGGATGCCGAACACCACGGTGGGGACGGCGGCCGGCTCCGCGTCGACCAGGTCGACCTTGCCGGGCAGCAGGGTGTAGCTCAGCAGCTGCTCCACCTTGGGGAACACCGCCTCCTTGGCGGACAGGGTGGTCTGGACATAATCCTTGGCCACCTGGCCGAACCGGGTGACCGGGTTGAGCTCGGTCCGGCCGTCCTGGTCGGTGGGGGCGAGGATGCGCCTGCCGGAGGCCGTGATGGCCGCGAACAGGGGGTCCAGGGATGCTGAAGCGAGCTGATACATGTCTGCCATGGGGCGCACCTACCGGATGAAGGTCTCTTTGTCGTCGGGACGGAACGTGGACAGGGCGTAGTCCAGCTTCGAAGATGCGCCGGCCCGCTGGCCGAACTGGGCGTGCACGCTCTCCTCGGCGTTGAAGGTGAGCAGGTGGATGGGGATGCCCACCGGGCAGGCCCGGCCGCAGTCGCCGCATTCCACGCAGCGGCCCGCCAGGTGCATGGCCCGCACCATGTGGTACTCCAGGTTGCCCAGGGCGTGGCTGGGCACCGGCACCCACTGGGGCCGGTTGCAGTCCATGGTGCAGTGCTCGCAGTAGCACATGGGGCAGCTGTTGCGGCAGGCGTAGCACTTGATGCAGCGGGACAGCTCGCCCTGCCAGAAGTCCCAGCGCTCCTGCCGGGTCATCCCGCCGAGCCGGTCCATGAGCTCCCGGTCCCGGGCCGGGATCTGCTGGGGCGACAGCGCCAGGTGCTCCTCCATGGCCTGGGCGGTGGCCAGTTCCTGGACCTGGCCGTCGGCGTCCAGCACCAGGGGCAGGACCTCCTGCTCCTTGATCTGGCGCTCGGCCATGAGCTGGAGCAGGGCGCGCAGCACCGGCGGCCTGGCGGCGACCGCCACCCGGCCCAGCCGCTTGACTTCCTTGCGGGTGACGTAGCTCGCGAGGTTCTGTTCGCCTTCGAAGCCC
>Ga0316230_1002068_pt1 | contig 18389 bp, 15 predicted proteins | sample TBH18025metaG_FD_206004 | JGI IMG/M metagenome (GOLD analysis project Ga0316230, IMG submission 206004) | Freshwater microbial communities from Trout Bog Lake, Wisconsin, USA - TBH18025 | ecosystem: Environmental > Aquatic > Freshwater > Lake > Hypolimnion/Profundal zone | place: USA: Wisconsin...
GCTAGGGATGGATCGCGGTGACCGGATACATCGATCAGAACAGCGATGTAACCAGCGTATGTGAAGGTACGGGAAAACTGAACGACCGCGATTACTACCTGGCGCGCAAGAGAATTACCGGAGACTTCCACGGGCAGGCGCCGATTCTGTGGGCGGCTTCGGCGCTGTTGCGCAAGTAATTCAATTGCGCGTCTGTAGATTGATGAGGCGCTGATGCTTAGGCTCAGCGCCTCCATTGTTTCTATCCATCAAATAAAAATAGCCCCTTCGTGAGAAGAGGCTATGGGTCTTGCAACCGAGTCGCATGAACTATGGAGCCGAAGGCCGGACTCGAACCGGCGACCTGCTGATTACGAATCAGCTGCTCTACCAACTGAGCTACTTCGGCTTGCTCTTCAGATTGTATCGTTGTGCCGGTGGAAGGTAAAGTTAACCCGCATAAATGGTGAGCTCAGCAGCGCTTTTGGAGCAGAAAACCATGGTCAGGCGGTCGAGTGCAGCCTGGCGCTCCCTTCAACAACGAGCTGCATTGCCGCTATACTGCTTGCCATGCAAAACGACCCGCTTGTGGAATGGCAGAGACTCACCCAGCACTACAGCACGATGTACGACCAGGAACTGCTGGAACTGGCCCAGGATTCCGCTGACCTCACTGAGACCGCGCGGCAGGTTTTGCGCAGTGAGATGAAGAAGCGTTGCCTGGACGAGCAGCAGGCGCCAGACAATGCGCCAGTAGTGCCTGTCCCGGTGGTTGCCCCGCAATGGAGCTCCGCTGTGGCGCCCCAAGCCATGGAACCGGCGGACCAGCAGGCCGATAGCCCTCACGATTTCACATGGAAGACACCTCTCTGCGAGTGCGAAAACCGCGAACAGGCATGGCAGATCTCTGAAGTTCTGAAGCAGGCGGGCGTCGAAAGTTGGATTGAGCCCCAGGGATCGTACTCGCCGTATTCGCAACTGGACGCGAGAAGTCCGCGTATTGTGGTGGCTGCCGACCGGCTTGATCAGGCGCGTGAGATTGTTGCCCGGCCGATTCCGCAGGCCATTGTCGACCAGTCCCAAAAGGCAGTACCTGACTTTGAGGCGCCGATGTGTCCCACTTGCGGTGCGGCAGACCCCGCACTTGAGGGTGTGGACCCAGTCAACAAGTGGCAATGCGAGGCCTGTGGAGCCCGCTGGAGCGACCAGGTAGCAGGCATGGTAGGTTCTGGGTAGAAAAGGGCCCTGATGTGCGCTAAAAACGGAAAGAGCCGCCCGGCAACAGGGCAGCTCTCTCCTCAGGGAGAATAGTTCCAACGGAGGCAAAACCATCAGAACTTTCTGGCTGCATAGTAGGAGCGGGGGGAGGTAGTGTCAAGGAGAAATCTTGGAAGAAATAAACCACTATATTTGAATAACTTGCAAAGAAGGGCGAGCCAGAATGCCGCCTTGGCTCTTCGATGTATCTTCGCCTTTACCTTCCCGCCATTCCCCGTCTTTTATGGGTGTTTCTTTGGGTTTATGTCCTGTTTTCCACAGGGTTGAGACACCATTAACCCTTCAGATGCGGAGCCTCAACCTCTGTGCCAGGATCCTTCCATACTTCCCGTAAATCGATACGAATAAACTCTTCGTCGAAGACCGAGGAAGCCGGCTTTCCTCTCGCAATGCGGTACAGGGCCCTGCCGCCGCCCAGGAAGAATCCCAGAAGCAGCGCTGCGCTGCAACCTACGATCACGATCGCGGCGATACCGACCAGCAGTTTTCCGGTTTTTGCCACCTCTGACTCCATTGGCTGGGGAATCGATGTAAGGTCGGCATCAAAATGGACGGCCTCAAGAAGCTTCTGGCTCTCGTTGGGGATTGCGTCGCCGCTTACTAGCGCCACCAACGGGCCGCTGCGCCTCACCTCAAGCGATGCCACGTCCGAATCAACAAGCGGCTTGGGCCAGGGTGGGGTTGCCCGGCTGCCAGCCTTGATGTAGTCACGAATCTTGGTCTCCTGCGCGGCGGCCATCTGCGGTGTGGGGTAGTCGATGATGGTGAGCGTAGCCGGACCTGAGTTCAGGGAATAACCGGCGGTCACGGCCTCTGCGCCGCGGTCGAAGCCCACAACCTCGATTGGCAGCACACCGTTGCCCCCCGCGTAGCCTGCCGGACCCACTGCATAGTGTGTGCTCTGTCCGTTGAGGTGACCTTGTGGCAGGTTAGCCAGGATGGGCGGCGCTAATGCTCTTGAGCCAGCGGGGACAGGTAACTTGGCTGCCAACTCGCGCAGTTCTGAGCCCGACATCGGCCGGATGTGCGAAAAAACTGCGTCTACAAGCGTGTTGCCCTTCCAGAAAAGCACACGATTGTGATTCGATGTTGCGCCGGTGCCGATATCTTCTTTGGGCCAACCGTTTTGACGGTAAAAGGAGTATGCGCCATAGGCGCCGCTGGCATCTTGAAACCGCAGCGCATGAACGCTCAGCGTCTCGCCTTCGCGCTTATAGCTGGCCTCCGCGCCACCGGTAAACGCGTATTCCTTGAGTGCGGCGGCATTGGCGAGGTCAGCCTGTGCTGGGTCAGTGATTGCTTTCGCAGGCTCCTCAGCCTCCCATCCAGCAAAAGAGTCGGGCAGCAGGGCCTTGGGCGAGGGTGGCAGCATGATCGGCATTGCGCCTGTCGGTGTTGCTTTTACCGGTGCGGCCTGTGCCGCGGCGCACACGCTGCTCACTGCCAGAGCGCCACCGCAAACCAGAATTGAAAACCAACGCATCAAAATTCTCCATCCTCACAACACTCAATATTCAGGGTACACTCAGCCGCCAAGCCACCTGAGCCTTCCGCCGGGGTCCTCGGCGTATCCAACCCACCTTCTGTTTGACACTGGAAGACCCGGAAAGGTTCCTGACGGCTAGTGCCTGCTCGCACTCCACGGCGTCTGCCGCGGCAGCCAGCGCGGCACATGCCGTTTGTAACGCGGGTAGTCCTGGGGATGCCGACGCGTTAGGGTCCGCTCCTCATAGAGAAGTACGAACAGGTGGAAACCCAGGGCCACAATCACCGTATAGACTGCCAGATTCCAGCTATTGAACAGTACGGATTCACCAGCAAGCGCCATCAAGTCGCCAATGTACATGGGGTTGCGAACATGCTTGTAGAGACCGCGCACTACCAGTCGCTCAGTTGGCACGTTGGGCATCAGCGTTCCCTGGCCATCATCGATGAAACGCCAAATCGAAGTCAGGAGCGGCAACACGCCTGCAAGAATCAGCCCTGCGGCAAGAAACGTCTGCCATATTGGCTCACTGTCTGGAATGCGGAAGCGCGTAATCCACAGTGGAAGGTAGACCAGCACAATTCCCGGTCCGCCGAAGATAGTAAAGAGCACTGAAACGACGATGCTGCGGCGAAAGCTTGCCATATAGGGATTCTAGTGTGCGGCCCCGTAAATCCTCATGAATAGGCGTAAGTACTCCCATCTGCCTGTGAAGATGGGGCCAACTCGTCAAGATAACCAGCCGTTAATGAACCCGATGGACGAAGTTTCTTGGCCGCATGAGCTGCTCCAGATAGCGCGACTTCATCTGTTGGCTCGCCATCACCTGCTTCACCGGGGGCAGCTTCAGAATCACGCCGAGAATGGCTGCCATGGCGCGGTGGTTCCATTGCGCCTGGTTGTCGAAGATAAGGTTCTGCAGCTTACCCCGCTCTATTGCCATCAACACAGAGCGGTGGGCGGTTGTGACCGGCGTCAGCACCCGCTGCTTGCGAGGGTTGAGCTTGATTGACTTGCTTGGGCAGGCACGCGCGCATACGCCGCATCCCAGGCACAGTTGCTCGTCAAGGCGGGCCTTCTTGCGCTTGGGCTTATGCGGGTCGCCGGCTGCCACCAGCCCCATGGCCTCCACTGGGCAAACGGTAACGCATTTGCCGCAACCGTTGCAGGCTTCAGAGCTTACCTCAGGCAGATAGTTGGTAGTGGCAATCGGATTGAGAACGGCAAAGCGCTTGGCAGCCAGCATGGCTTCGCAGCAGCATCCGCAGCAGTTGCAGATGAAGGCCACCTTGTTCTGCACGTTCTCGCCAAACTGCACAAGGCTATGCTCAATGGCCTTGTCGAGCAGGTCCATGCCTTCCTTCACGTCAACCTGGCGGGCGATGTTGTGCTTGATGAGCGACTGTGCGGTGCCGTTGAAGGTCATGCAGATGTCCATCGGCGCATCGCAGGACTTCCCCAGGTGTTCCATTTTGTGGCGGCAGTAGCAGGACCCGATGCCCATGTGCGAAGCGGTCTGTATTACCTCGCTGGCTCGCTCGTAGTCCATTACATTGAGCGTGTTGTCGGCGGCAAGTGCGCCTTCATTCACAAATACGCGGCCAAGTTGCGTTTCGCCCCCGGCGAAAAGGTTCTTTACAAAATCTTCTTCGACGTTCAGGTATTGGTAGTAGAGTTCAGCCAGCAGCTTCTGGTCGTATCCATTGCCCATGCGCATCATAGAGAACTCAAAGAACCCGGCCATGGGCGGAGGAAGAACGAAGATCTGCTCTCCCTCCATCTCCATGTCGAGCAGCATTCCCCTTGAAGCGAGGGCTTCCAGAATGTTCCGGCACTCGGCAAACGGCTTCTTCCATACATGCACCGCGGCGGTGACGTTGAAGGGCTTGATGGGAAGCAGGGCGACCAGGGCTGCCTCGTCCCTGGTGAAGAGCACTTCCAATATGCGGAACAGAAGCTCTGAAGGAGGCGCGCCTTGCGGAAACAGGTTGAGTCGGTCTGATAGCGACTTGTAACTATTCTTCAGAGTGACGTGCGCCATGGAAGGCCTCTGGAAATGGAAAATGATGTTGGGCAATTATATGCGCAGTTGATAGAAAATCGAGTGACGCATATCTCGATTTGCGGCCAGGAATTCTAACCAGTTTGGCGCTTGGCCCCACTGAGATAAGAGCAAATAAGGACATACAAGAATCTGCGAGTGCGCTGACCTGAGAAGCGCTAAAACACGAGCACCGCCACCTTGTGCAACCCAAGCAAAGTGAGTCGATGCATAGGCAGTTGTCTCTTCGCTTGAATCCCAGCCCGCGTCCTCTGCCCCTAACCCTGCGATGCCCACCAAGCGTCGAAGGCCTCAAGTGAACGGTCGCAGACCATGCGGTGCCGCTCCTTTTTATCGCGCACCTTCTTGCGCAGTTCTTCTTCCAGCGGTTCCAGCAGATCGAAGGTGATGTTCGCGGGTTGAAATTGCTTTGCATCCGCATGAGTAATGTAGTTCACCAGCGAGCCGATAGCGCTTGCGCGGGGAACCGGCACGGGCTCTTGGCCGCGCCCCAGCGATGCCGCATGGATCCCCGCTAGCATGCCGGTGGCGATGGACTCCGTATACCCCTCTACTCCGGAAAGCTGCCCGGCAAACATCAGCCACGGGGCCGATTTGAGCCGCAGGCATTCATCCAGCAGTAGCGGCGCCTGAATATAAGTATTGCGATGAATCTGGCCGTAGCGCAGAAAACGGGCATTTTCGAGGCCCGGAATCAGGCGCAGTACCTTGGCCTGCTCGCCAAACTTCAAATGGTTTTGGAAGCCCACCAGGTTATAGCTGTCGGCGCGCACATTCTCCTTGCGCAACTGCACCACCGCCCAAGGCGTGTTGCCGGTGCGTGGGTCGCGCAGACCTACCGGCTTCATGGGGCCAAAGCGCAGCGTGTCGCGCCCTCTTCGGGCCAGCACCTCAATGGGCAGGCAGCCTTCAAAATAGTCAGCCTTCTCCCATTCTTTGGTTTCGGCGGCTTCGGCGGCCAGCAGGGCATCCAGAAAGCGGTCAAACTCCTCGCGGTTCATGGGGCAGTTGATATAGTCCGCAGTACCCTTATCCCAGCGCGCCGCCATGTACACGCGATCCATGTCAATTGATTCCGCATCTACAATCGGAGAGATCGAGTCATAGAAAGCCAGGTGCCCCGAGCCAGTGAGCCGCTCAATCTCCGCGCTCAGCGCGTCAGAGGTGAGGGGACCGGTGGCGAGGATGGTGAGAGCTGCGCCATCCGCCTCCGGGGCAAGCCGCGTTACCTCTTCCCGGATAACTCGAATAGCGGGCTGGGCCGCAATGGCCTCTGAGATGCGCCGCGAAAACTCTACGCGATCTACAGCCAGCGCGTGCCCGGCGGGCACCGCTGTTTCATCGGCAATCTTGAGCAGTGCGGAACCGGCCCGGCGCATCTCCTGCTTGAGCAGCCACGGAGCAGTGTTGGGTGACTCGCTTTTGAGAGAGTTGGAGCAGACCAGTTCGCCGAAGTCCGTCGTTTGGTGGGCCGGGGTGAGGCGGGGCTTGCCGTCCACCCTGGCTCGCATTTCGTAGAGGTCTACCGTGCAGCCGAGCCGCGCTGCAGTGAGTGCAGCCTCCGGGCCGGCCAGTCCACCGCCAATTACGCGAATCTTCAAAGTGCGCTCTCTGCTTTCTTTTCATCGAGTGTTGCGGCCAGCCTCAGCAGCGCCTCGCCGCTAAGGCGCACATTGCGCCACTCATCAAGGAACTCCGCACCCATGGCGCGATAGAAGTCAATGGCCGGGGTATTCCAGTCCAGGACCTCCCACTGCAGGCGCGGGCAGTTCTTCTCCACGGCGACGGCGGCAACCTGTTGCAGCAGCGCCTTGCCAATTCCGAGCCCGCGAAACTCCGGCTCGACAAAGAGATCTTCCAGGTAAAGCCCGGGCCGCCCCATCCACGTGGAGTAGTTGAAAAAGAAGAGCGCGAAGCCCGCCGGACGTCCGTCTTGTTCGGCCATCAAGCAGTGATAGAAGGGGTTAGGCCCAAAGCCGTCGCGCAGCAGCCCTGCCTCGGTAGCCGAAACAGCATCTGGCTCCCTCTCATACGCGGCCAGCGCGCGGATAAAAAGAAGAATCTGAGGTACATCCGCCCCGGTCGCCTTCCGAATCGTCATAGCCATAGTTCATATTCTAGGCTGGAACGCCTCCCAGGCCGATTGAGACCTCTCGGCCTTGAACGAGCGGCGGTTGAGGCTCGAGCGGACCCTCTAAATAGCCCATAGTGTGATACAGGCCACATGCCGGGACGCCCCAGCGGCACTAACATGGTAAGGTGGACACGCTCGGCGGGTTCAGCGCGAGTTCCCTGTGGCAGGCCAATGCAACCTGCGGCAGGGGTAAACCGTCCACCTTAGCAGGCATGGGTTTGGTTCCCGGTGCGAACAGGGTTGCGTTCCTGGCGAGCCCCCCTTGTGTGGGGTGCTCGATTGGATTTAACTTTGGTTCTGCCATCAATTGCATTCTGCGTCAGGGGTTTCAAAGCCGCGCTGGCTTTCCGGTCGCAGTGAAACAAGGCGTTGGAAATGTTCTGGACTTCCGGCAGGTACTCGCCGTCAAGGTCCGGTCCGCAAGGGTACAAGCGTTGAAGTTGAGGCTTAAGCGCTCTTCAGCGGGTATTGGAAGACACGATTTTTAGAGCTCGCGGGCAGCATCGTTCGCGCCGCTCCCAAGGAGAAGAAGAATGAAACGCACCATTTCGCTTTGGCTGGGCCTGTTGGCTTTCGCCCTCATACCCGCACTTGCGCAAACGCCTGCGGCAGCACCCACGGGTAAAATTCACGGCCACGTGACCAATCCGACCGGTGAGCCCCAGGTTAACGGCACTGTCAGCCTGTCTACGGACGGCGGCGCAACCCTCAAGTTCAGCTTCCCAATCACCCCCAAGGGTGATTACGGCGGCGAAGCGGCTCCCGGAACGTACATGGTTGTTTATCGCGCTCCCGATACACCTCCCGGAAAGCTGGTCGACCTGATCAAGAACGTCAAGATTGTTGTCGGCGAAGACACCCTGCAAGACGTCGACATGTCCCGTGCGGAATTTATCGACAAGATGCCGGCGGAGCAGAAAAAACAGCTTGAAGACCTGAAGAAGTCCAACGCGGAAGCCATGAAGGCCAATCAGGTGATCAACAGCCTGAACGCCGACCTCCGCCTTGTCAACCAGGACATCAAGGACGCCGAAGGCGCCCGCAGCGCCGCTGCCCAGGAACTGGGTTCGGCAGCGACCAGGGAAACCGTTGAAGCCAAGGCTGCAGAGATCAGGGCCGCGAAGTACAACGAGATTGAGACCTTGATGCTGAAGGACTCTGCCGTAAAGCCCGACGAGTCAATTCTGTGGACAAACCTGGGCCGTGCGCAGGTTGGCCTCAAGAAGTACGATGATGCTGAAGTTACCTACAAGAAGGCGCTTGCTCTTGAATCCGCCGCCAAAAAGCCGAAGCCGGAAGTGATTGGCGTTGCCAATGCCGGCCTTGGTGAAATCTATGCGCGCACCGGCAAGGTGAAGGAAGCCAATGAAGCCTTTGACGCAGCCGTCAAGGCCGATCCTTCTCGCGCCGCCTTCCACCTGCGCAATGAAGCGGTCATCTTCTTCCAGGAGAAGAATGCCGATGCCCAGGTTGCCGCCGCCAACGAGGCGCTCGCGGTAGATCCCAATCAGCCCATCCTCTACTACATCAAGGGACAGGGCCTCATCCAGCAGGCAACCATCGATCCAAAGACAAACCGCATCGTCCTGCCCCCCGATTGCACTGAGGCTTACCAGAAGTACCTCACGCTCTCGCCCAGCGGCCCCTACGCCGGTGAGGTTAAGGGCATTCTGGACCAGGCGGGACAGAAGGTCGAGTCCAATTTCAAGGCCCCCAAGGCCGGCAAGTCCAAGTAACTCGGCTTCGAGGTTTCTGACTGAAGGGCGCACCCGGCTACCGGGCGCGCCCTTCGTATTTGCGCTGTGCAGAATACCGCAATCTTTGTAACCTTCTACAATCCATCTCATGAGCTCCCCACTGCCCAACTACGAAGAAGCCGCAGCCGTTGTCGCTGCCTGTGCCGCTCAGGTGGGCCGGACCCGTCCTGTTGTTGAACGGGTTGAGCTGGGCCGTGCGCCCGGCCGCGTCCTTGCCCGGCCGCTCTGCGCCGATCGCGATCAGCCCCCTTTTACCCGCTCCACCCGTGACGGATTCGCCTGCCGGGCGATTGAAGCCTCGGCCCACGTGCCTCTCGCCATTGCCGGTTCCACACGCGCTGGCGATGCCCCTGCCGGTCCTCTGCCTATCGGCTCGGCATGGGAGATCATGACCGGCGCTCCGGTTCCGCCCGATGCCGATGCGGTGATGATGCTGGAGCATGTTGAGGTTGCCAAGGGGCAAGTGCGGCTGCCGCCGCCGTGCAAGGTGGATGAGGGCGAGAACATCGTTGCGCAGGGAGCCCAGGCCCGCAAGGGAGACGAACTCCTCCCAGAAGGAACGCTGATTTCGTCCGCCCAGATCGCTCTTGCCGCAGCCTGCGGATATGGTGCCCTGGAAGTCTATAGACGGCCCCGCGTTGCGATCCTCACCACCGGCGACGAACTGGTTCCCATCAAATCCACGCCGGGGCCGGGACAGATTCGCAACTCCAACGGCCCAATGTTGGCCGCGATGGTGGTGGCGGCGGGTGGCGAGCCCTGGGTTTTGCCCACCGCCTCAGACAATCCGCAGGCTCTCGATACCGCGCTGGCACAGGCCGCCGGGGCTGACCTGTTGCTCATCACGGGGGGCGTGTCGGCAGGCAAATTTGATCTGGTCGAACCGGCGCTGGCGCGTGCGGGGGCGCGGTTCCACTTCACCGGCGTCAGGATTCAGCCCGGCAAGCCACTCGTGTTTGGAGAACTCGCACTGCGCTCCAATGCGGACTCGCGCACACCCGGCGCGGCGCACACGCTGCCCTTCTTCGGGCTGCCCGGCAACCCGGTCTCTTCTGCCGTTACGTTCCAGCTTTTTGCAGCGCCGGTGCTGGCCGCCATGACCGGTAGCCATGCTCACGGTCCGCGCTTTGCGCTGGCCCGGCTGGCTCCCGGCACTGACAAGCATGGCAAGGCGGATCTCACGCGCTTTCTACCCGCCAGTTGCACCTTTGGCCCTGCCGGGGAGCTGCCGGAGGTGGCGCTGGTTCCCTGGCAGGGGTCGGGCGACCTGGCGGCCATGGCGCGCGCCAACTGCTTTCTCGTGCTGCCGGAGGATGCCCGTCATCTTGCCGCAGGCGCAATCGTTCGAATTCTCTTGCCTTGCTGAGGAGCCCTGATGCCTGATCCCTCTCAACTTTCGCACTTTGACGAGGCGGGCCAGGCCCGCATGGTGGATGTGAGCGCCAAGCAGGCCACGCGGCGCACGGCAACGGCATCGGCGTTTGTGGAGCTGTCTGCTGCCGTGCTGGCGGCCTTGCCCTCGAATCCCAAGGGCGACCCGCTGGAGGTCGCGCGCTTCGCCGGCATTCAGGCGGCCAAGCGCACGGCCGATTTGATTCCCATGTGCCATCCGCTGCCGCTGACGCATGTGGACGTGCGGGCGGAGGTTGCCGCTGGAGGCGTGCGCATCACGGCGACCGCGGCGACGACCGGGCCGACGGGCGTGGAGATGGAAGCGCTGACCGCGGCGGCTGTGGCCGCGCTCACGGTTTATGACATGACCAAGGCGCTGGACAAGGCAATAGTGATTCGCAACGTGCAGCTTGATGCAAAGTCTGGCGGGAAGAGCGGGGATTTTTTGCGAGCGGGCGGCAACGAATAACTAGCTTAGTAGTGATGTAATCTCCGAGTTGCCGGTGATAGGCTCGGGACGCACCAATATCGAATCGGGATGCAATTTTGGTTCAATGAACGACGTGGAAAGTGCGCTTCCAGCGCGTATCCGGGAAGAAATCCACCAGAACGTGGCTAATCCACGCGAGCTTGTGACCGAATCCTGTTTGCTCAAGTTGTCCGTCTGGGGTCTTGAACGACCAATAGTTGAAAAGCGGACGACCAAGTATGTTGGCGCGCGGCACGAAGCCCCAGTAGCGCGAGTCCAGGCTGTTATGCCGGTTGTCGCCCATCATGAAATACATGCCGGGTGGAACCACTAGGTCGCCGTCTTGGATATAACTCGGGAAGTTCACGGCCCACGACTCTGTTGCCCCGGGCACCCCGGCTGGAGGTACTGCGGGGAAATCGTCGAGAAACTCGTCGAAGTTATCCGTCGTGGTCGGCTGAGCAAATTCCACCGGTTGTGCGACGCCATTCACAATCACAATGCCGTTGCGTAGATGAATATGATCGCCGGGCAATCCAATCAACCTCTTCACCAGGGGAGTGTACTGCGGCGTCCCTTCGGCGTCTGTCGCATCAACGCCGGGTTGATAAACGGGCTTGTGGAACACCACGATATCGCCGCGTCTCGGCTCGCGATACCTGATTAGCGGCATCCACGAAGCGGGCGCCATGAGCGTGATCTGGTCGACGATCAGGTGATCGCCTACGAGCAGAGTGTTCTCCATCGAACCGGATGGAATGACGTAGTTCTGAGCTAAGAAGGTCAGAATGAATAGGCCCACCACCAGAACTGAGCAGATGCTGGCCAGCGCCTCGAAAGGGGTCTCTTCCCGATTGCTGTGGGCGGAAGCTGCGGGCTTCGTTGAAACAGAAAAAATCTTCATCGCTGGACTCACCAAAGGCTCCTCAGGAAGGCTCGCGAGCCCAAGGGCATTCCATTGCAGTCGAGTTTGCGTGTTGACCGGAGTCTATCAAACTCGGTGCCGCGTAGGGTTTTCCGAACGGTTTGGTATTGCGGGCGTGTTGTCGGCTACTCGGAAATTACACCGCACACCCCGCCCAAATACTCTCCCGCGAGCCCCACAAATGCACTACGATTCTTCTTCTGATTGAAGGAGGTTCCATGCCGCGTCGCACGCTTCTTACTGCTTGTTTTGCACTTGCCGCTTTCGCCGCGGCGGGCGCGCAGTCCATTGCTGTTTACCAGACCACGCCGGATCTGCTGGAGGCCTTGTCGCAACGGCAGAAGCTGCACTTCTCAGCGAAGGCCGGCCCGGACGCTGTGTTGCCGCTGGTCACCGTGGACGACGCAAAACGCTTTCAGGAGATAGACGGATTCGGCGCGTCGCTGACGGATTCAGCCGCGTGGCTCTTCGGGAAGAAGCTCAGCGCGGCAAAGACGGATGACGTGTTCAAGTCGCTGTTCAGCCGCAAGGACGGCATCGCCGTGAACTTTCTGCGGCAGCCGATTGGGTCGTCTGATCTGGCGGTGACGTTCTACTCCTACGACGACCTCTGCCAGCAAACGGACAAGGCTTGCACAACGCCCGGCGGGGTTGCCGACGCGAAGCTTGAGCACTTTTCGCTGGCTCACGATGAGGAGTACATTCTGCCGCTGCTGAAGAAGGCGCTGGCGATCAATCCCGCGATGCACGTAATGTTGACGCCGTGGAGCCCGCCGGGGTGGATGAAGACGTCGAAATCAATGCTGGGCTCAAATCCAGAGACAAAACAGCCGTCGAGTTTGCGGTCGGAGTTTTACCCGGCGTTCGCCAACTATCTCGTCAAGACGGTTGAAGGCTACCAGGCAGCGGGGGTTCCGGTGTGGGCGCTGAGCGTGGAGAATGAGCCGCTGTATGCCCCGCCCACCTACAGCGGGATGCAGATGCTGGCGACGGAGCAGGCCGCATTTTTTGGGAATGCGTTGGGCCCGGCGATGGCTGCCGCCGGTCTGAAGACGAAAGTGATGGCCTACGACCATAACTGGGACCGGCCCGATTATCCCGAGACGGTGCTGAAAGACGCGAAGGCTGGCGCGCTGGCTGCGGGGACTGCATGGCACCACTACGGTGGCGACCCGGCGGTGATGACGAAGATCCACAACGAATTTCCTGACAAGGACCAGTGGGTGACGGAGTCCAGCGGCGGCACATGGCAGAAGGGCAATGTGATGGCGGATGAGGCCGCCGAACTGGTGGGCGTGATGCGCAACTGGGCCAGGGGCTATGTGCTGTGGGCGCTGGCCACGGACCAGAACCACGGCCCGCATGTGGGCGGCTGCGGCACCTGCCGGGGGCTGGTCACGATGGACCTGAGCAATCCCGCGAATCCATCTGTGAAGCTCGAACTGGACTATTATGTGCTGGGCCACGCCAGCAAGTTTCTGCTGCCGGGGGCGGTGCGCATCGGTTCGGATGAACCGGCAGAGACAAAGCTGAAAGACGTTGCCTTTCGCAATCCGGATGGGACCATCGTGCTCTACGTTGTGAATACAGCGGCCACGAGCCAGGTGTTCAGTGTCGGCTTCCACGCAAAAACAGTGGCCACTGTCCTGCCTGCAGGATCAGTGGCCACGTTTGTCTGGAAACCGTAAACTACGGCCTTTTTATTTGGGCGCGGGCGGCATCGCCATTCCCGCGGGCATCCCCTGGGGCGGACGCGGCCCGTCGTCGTGCGGGATAACGAATTCCTCAGGATGCTGGTGGCCGCGATGGCAGGTGCCGCAGGTTACCGGCTGGCCATGATGCTCGGCGTGCTCCTTGTCCTTGTCTTCAGGAATCATGCTGATGTAGTTGCTGTTGATGTCCTCAGTCAGCTTGTACATGAGCCGCGCGGTCAGCTTCTCCTGCTTTGAGTCGTCGTCAAACTTGAGCCGGGGACGGCCGTTGGGGCCGAGGTTGGTGGGGTCGGCAGTGTGGCAGGTGTCGCAATGCGCGCCAAGCGAGCCGGCCCACTTCTCCATCACTTCGTGCACCTGCTGGCCGGTCATGGTCTTGGGCAGCACTTTAAGGTTGGTGGGTGCGGGATAGGTGCGCGGAGGCCGGGGGCCGCCGCCCGGGGGTGGGCCTTGCGGAGCCTGGGCAACCGCGGAGAGGGTGAAGACAGCCGCGGCGAAAAAGGCAAGCGCGGCGGCAGGTGAGGTCAGGGAAGTGATTTTCAAGCGGAGATGTCCTCGCAGGTTGAGATAGCTTCTGTGCTGATGGACGGAATTCTACGCAAGAAAGATGCGCTTGCATACTGAACCTTTCGTCATCTTCGCCGGGCCTGACACGCAATCGTGCCCTGGAAGGGCAAAACGCAGCGGCCAGTCAACGGCAGTTTTGATGCCGATGCGGGGTGTTACCTGCACTTCGCTCACCGCGTAGCCGTCGTCGCGCAGTTGCAGCGTACTGGCGGCGCTGAGCAGGTCAAGGCCATTGTGCGCGAGCCGGGTGAGCCCCAGCGCCTGGCACAGCCGGCTCGGTCCAGAGGTGAGCTGGAGGGCTGCAACGCCGGGCACAAGGCCGCGATTCAAGGCCATCTGCGTGGCATCGCCCACCGGCTCAAGGGCGCGAAGAAGCACGCACCCGGCCTGCCCCTCGGCCTCGCAAGAGACATTCATGCAGAAATACAGGCCATAGATTGCGTAAACGTAGGCATGCCCGGCGGGGCCAAACAGCACCCGGTTGCGGGGCGTGGGGCCGCGATGAGAGTGGGCGGCCGGGTCGGGCGGGTGGTTGTGCGGGCCCAGGTAGGCTTCGGTCTCGACTATGCGGCCTGTCAGCACTCCTGCGGCCGTGCGATGTACCAGCAGTTTGCCGAGCAAGCGCGGGGCCACCTGCTCGGCGGCAGCCTCAAAGAAGGCGCGCGGCAGCAGGCGGCCCCGCAGACGGCCTATTTGTGGGATTTGTTCCATTCCTTGATGAGGGCCAGCACCTCTTCGGCGTGCCCTTCCGGCTTGACCTTGGGAAAGACATGCAGCAGCGTCTGGTCCGGGCCAATCACGAAGGTGGTGCGCTCAATGCCCCACACTTTCTTGCCGTACATGTTCTTTTCTTTCAGTACGCCAAACTGATTGCATACTTTCTCGTCTACATCAGCAAGGAGTGTGTAGGGCAGGTCGTACTTGGCGCGGAATTTGGCCTGTGCCTTGGCGGTATCGCGGGAGATGCCCAGCACCACGGCTCCGGCGGTCTGGATCTTCTTGAACGTGTCGCGGAAGCCGCAGGCCTCAATTGTGCAGCCAGGAGTGTCAGCCCTGGGGTAAAAAAAGAGTACTACGGGCTTGCCGGCATAAGCTGACAGGCTGGTGGTCTTGTCTTCGTCGGTCTGGAGCGTAAAGTCGGCGACTTTCTCGTTGAGTTCCATGGGAATGTCCTCGCAGCTTGGTAGTTTCAATAGAGGGCCTGGAGTGACCATCAGGTTCGATTATTTACGAGGTGGGTGGCTGGTGTCATTGCGTAGGACGGTTCTTTTGTTGATGTGGCCAACGATGGTGATCGCTCTGGCCTTGCCGGTTTGGGCGCAGTACCCCGGCCAGGTGGCCAAGCCCAGCCAGGACACCCCGAATCTGCGCGCAGTGGCAGTGCTGGAGTGGACCGGCGACGAAAGCCATCCCAAGGCCAGCCGGCTGGTGCCAGTCAGCGTATTTGACGGCCAGGAACTGCAGGATGGCGGCATCTACCTAGCCCGTCCGCAGCCGCTGGCCCTCGCTGGGGAAGTCGAGTACGAACTCAAGGACAACGGCAAAACGGTGGGTTTGTATGAACTCACGGGCACCGGCCAGGAGCAGGGTTCATGGGTGGGATACGGCGCATGGAAGCCGGTGCCCGTCGCCATGCCCAAGCCAGCCGCGGCGCTGAGCGCACACTCTGGAGGCGCGGAGCTATGGGGAGGGGACGAGCAGAGCGACCGGCCCGTCCTGCACCGCAAGGCCCATCCCGGCGAAGCGCCTGCGGCGGGCAAGGACAGCGAAAGCAACAAACCCGGTGCGTCCGCTCCGGCGTCGTCGAGTGACCCTGACCGGCCTACGCTGCACAAGAAGCCATCGAGTGATACAGCCAGCGGAAGTTCTGGCGATGCCAGTGCAACTCCTTCCCCGGCCTCAGACCCCGATCGTCCGACATTGCACAAGAGACCATCGAGCGATACAGCCAGCGGCAGCGCAAGCGATACGAGCGCCAGCAGCAGTGCAGGATCCGCTCCCGACCCTGACCGGCCCACGCTGCACAAGAAAACATCGGACGACTCGGCAAGCAGTGGCACGGCTGCCTCTGATCCTGACCGCCCGACGTTGAGAAGGAGCAAGAAGAAGCAGGACGATGTGGGTCATGTGGAGTCGCTGCCGGACGTGACCGACCCGGATAGGCCCCGGCTCAAGCGCGGCAAGGCGGCGGCAGACGCGCTGGCCGTAATCCCCAGCCTGATGGGCCTTCCGCCGGATATGCAACAGGCCGTGGCTGTCTCTGACGCAAAGAACCGCCCGGAGCACCTCTGGAGCTATGCCTGGGCCAACGCCGAGGATGAGCCAAAGTTGAAGGCAGCGCTCGAGGACATAGCCCGCAAAGCGCTCGGCCTCACTCCGCCGCTACCCGCCGTAGTGCCCGCACCCCGGCGTACCCCGGCGCAAAGACGGGCCAAGCCGGCGCCAACCGCGACCCCTCCTCCGCCCGCACCGCTTGTGGATGAGCAGTTCAGAGTGTTTGAGCTGGCCTACAGCTCTGGCGCAACCCTGGTGCTCACCGCACACAGTGGCGGCCAGGGGGCGCAGGACAAGTTTGTGACCCTGGTAGCCCAGCCGGACCTCTACGGCAACGTGCTGGTGCTGCTGAAGAGCATCACAGACGCCTCACACCTGGACGTGACCCCGCGCATGAGGCTGGTAGACGCCGTGGATGCCATGGCCGATAACCGCGGCGAACTGCTCTTTGAGTTGCGCGGCGCAACCCAGCGGCAGTTTGCCCTCTACCGCGTACTGCGCGGCCAGGTGGAAAAGCTGTTTGTGAGCGGGCCTGGAGACATTGCGCTATCCGCCAGCCAATAGGGCGTCATGCCGGGCAAGACATAAAATGATCCTTTCCGGCATGGGGCCTTCCAAATGACATCGATCTCCTCCTTCTCTCGCAGTTGCGTCCTCTCAACCACTTTGTCGCTGCTTGCCCTGGGTGCGCTGGCCAGAGCGCAAACCGCGCTGCACGTTACGCACGAATTTTCCAACGTAGACGCGCAGAGCCTCATCGGTCTTCCGATGGGGGATCACAAGACCATTGTGGATCGCGACGGAAATCTGAAGTGGTCGCAATGGAGCCTGGTGCGCAAGGGCAAGGATGTGCCCATCGGCTTCAGCGCCCAGATGGATGCGGCCCTGGGCATCCAGATCAATGCAGTGGCCGGCGAGCGGCACGACGCGTTCAAAGCCAGCTCTCAACGGCTCGATCAAGGCCGCTATCCCTTTGTGGTGACGCATCTGGCGCAGGGGCTACTCACGGCACAAGAGACAGCCTTTGCCGTGGTTGACCATGGAACCCCTCAGGATGCGGTGTGGATTGAAGTAAAGAACAGCGCAGACAGTGCAGCCGCGGTTGAAGTGCATCTGAGCGGCAGGCAGCGCAATCTGCCCGCGCATGCCCTGGGTACACATCTTGAAACGCGCGATGGATTGCTGCTTGCCAGCCTTGCGCCGGACGCGGGCTCTCAAGTTGAATTGACCGAGCCGCGGGGTTTTGAACTGGTGGCGCGTCACGCAATCCCAGCGCACGGCTCGGCAACGTTTCTGGTGCGTGTGCCGTACGATTATCCGGCCGCAAAGGCTGCAATACTCGCTCCTGCCAGCGGGCCGGAGCTGCTGGCGGAGGCGCGCCGGTCGTGGGACGAGTTCTGGGCCAGAGGCATGCGCATCGAGCTGCCCGCGCTCGTGAAAGAGTTGGAGGACTTCTACTGGTCGTCGCTGGCCTACACGCTCATCCTTACCGAGCGCGATGCGGCAGGCGAACTCTGGGCGCTCGATGGGCCTGGAGTCTATCGCGAGTTCTGGGGGCGGGGCGAGTATTTTCAGGGCCGCGCCATTGAGGCGGCGGGCTATCTGAACATCGGCAAGGAGACAGTGCGCCACTCCCTGAGCCTGCAAAAAGACGATGGCGAGTGGGACGGGCCGGTAACCAGCGGCTGGCCCGCGTGGGATAACATCGGCGGCAATGCGGGGGCTGTGTGGGACTACTACCTCTACTCGCGCGATCGGCAGTGGCTCACTACGACCTATCCCTACCTGGCCCGTGCTGCGGACTGGATTGTGTTGCATCGCGAAGAGTCCATGGTGCCCGACGATGCGCCCTCGTCCGCGCTGCCCATTCGTCGCCAGATTCCCTGGAAGTGCTCGGATGAGAATGAACCCCCGCTCAAGGCTGGCGAAAAGCACTTCTGGTATGGGCTGCTGCCATGGAGCTATGGCGATAGCGGTTTGCCGGAGGGGCATCCGTTCCCGCATAACGTGTGGGCACTCTACTCCATTGACCTTGCGGCGAAGGCCGCAGCCGAGTTGGGCAAGCCGGACGAGGCCGCGCACTACCGCGCAGAATACGCCGCCTACAAGGACGCGATTCTGGCCTCGATGCAGCGCTCCATAGGCCTTGAAAGGCAAGACGCACCCTATCTGCCCGCCATGCCAACCCTGCCGGATGGCGCGGCCTCGCAGAGCTTTGTGGCCGTCTATCCGGTCGGCTTGTTCTCTGCCGATCATCCCTGGGTTACCAACCTGCTTGCCCACATGCGACGCACGGAGTTGCAGGGGCTGCCAACCAACATGGCGTGGATGGGGCCGGCCGGTGTGTGGCCGGG
>Ga0316230_1002076_pt1 | contig 18359 bp, 10 predicted proteins | sample TBH18025metaG_FD_206004 | JGI IMG/M metagenome (GOLD analysis project Ga0316230, IMG submission 206004) | Freshwater microbial communities from Trout Bog Lake, Wisconsin, USA - TBH18025 | ecosystem: Environmental > Aquatic > Freshwater > Lake > Hypolimnion/Profundal zone | place: USA: Wisconsin...
CAACGGCGGTTTCGCGATCGTCATGCCGTGGGGCTTAAGCAGCAGCGTCAGGAAACTCCAGGCGATGATCAGCACGCCCATCAGCGTTGTGAGCTTCATGATCTTCAAGGCTTTGTCGCTGCTCTCGCTGATGCCGATGATGTTCAACCGCCAGAAATAGATCGTGATCAAGATGGCGATGACCACGGACAACACCGCGACAATGTGCTGCGTGTCGTTGGTCGTGTGATCAATAGGAACGTAGTTGTGCAAGACGTGACGGCCCAGGAGATTCAGCACGTCTATGAACCAGCCAACCAGGTACTGCCCGGCAGTGACGGCACTGATGGGCCCGGTCAGAACGTAGTCGAACATGAGGGCCGAAACCGACAATTTAGCCAGCGATCCCCCCATGGCCTCCTTGACCACGCGGTACACGCCGCCACGGGTAAACATCGTGCAGCTCTCGACATACACGGAACGGACGGCGTAACTGAAAAGCATGACCGCCAGAATAAACCAGGGGGCGGCCTTGCCGATGGCCTGTTCGCTGATACCGCCGACGTAATATGCGGAACTGGCCAGGTCGCACAAGACAATGGCGGCGGCCTGCCAGAAGCTGATAAAGGCCAAGGCGACGCTGCTGACCACCAGCACGTTCATCTTGCGCCGTTGGGCGGTGGTGGGGAGCTGAGCCAGATCCACACCGGTGTTGGGAACGGAAGCCATTTAAGACAAACTCCAATCGTACAGGCAGCAGACACCTTGGCGGAGACCGCAAAGGTGCTAAGTGCATTTCCAATAACGAATTAACGAATTTCGATGCTGGCGACGACAAATATCGCCATTGCGGAAGGATCAAGCCTTTCCCGCGTCTAGCGGGGAGGAAGCAAGCGTTGTGCCCTTTCATAGGCCGACGGGGTTAGCTGACGGGCTGGGAGTTGAAAGTCTCCCTCGACCAAAAGGCCGATTAGCCCCTGCCAGGCGCGCCGAGCCTTAACTCCGGCAGCCTGACGTCATGAGACACGAGCCTCACGTTGGGTTTCCCGTGACAGTCGGAAGTCCGACCGCCTTAGGCGCTCACCAAACGGGTGAAATTCTAAGGAAGCCAGAGGAGGTGTCAAGGATACAGGCCGGAACGTCTGCATCCTGTCGGCTATTCAGAGGCAAAAAACAAGTGACTATTTACTTGTCATATGACACGTAAATATCAACATTATATATAGTTATGAATGGGAATAGTTGGACCTGATGAGGGTGGGGCGTTCGAGAATGGACTGGTCGATGCAATGATAATTGGATAGAGCGTCCCAGATGGCGAAGGTACACAGGGCTACGACCACCAGGATAAATAAACGCCTCATAAATCGATCAAACTGGCCGGTGAGTTGGGGATCGGCACTTAAATGATGGAGATAGCGAATACGCTTCTCTATGCTGCCGTGGCGCCAGTTGCGGCCATTGGTGGAAATATGGTTGATGAAGGCGACCCGGCGCAGGGCCGAGGAAAATAGGCCGGCCCCTTGCTCGCCAACATAGGTGTTGCCAAAGGCCTGGTGGGCGGAAGCCAGGGGTTGGGAATAGGCGGTCTGCATCAGACGTGCGCCGTAGACATCGGCCTGGCGTTCCAGCCAACGGCTGTAATACCCAAAGAGAAAACGGAATAGACCAAGGGTCACGATCAGCATAATGGGGCCTTCCAAGGAGCGGAGGAATCTAATGACGTGGGCGGCGTGCGCAGATTTGGCCAAGCCCGGCCAATGCGGCGAGTCCCGCAGGATTCCCAGGCCATGGGCGATCAGGTCGCCGGGACCCAGAGCAAAGGTGGCAAACGTGGCCACGAAGGCCACCAGCCACCACATGTGCCGGTGAGCAATGTGCCCCACCTCGTGGGCAAAGACCGCCTCGATCTGCTCGTCACTCATGGTTTCCAGCAGCAGATCCGACAACAGAATGTAGCGAACACGCGGGAAAAGCCCCATCACCATGGCGTTGCCCATGGAGTTGTTGGTGTGCCAGAGGAGGATCTCGTGGTAGCGCAGACCAGTACGGCGGCAGAGGGTCTCCAGCCTTGTCCGCAGGAGAACATCCGGCAGGGGTTCGGTTCTCAAGAGTCTTCGCAACAGTTCCGGGGCAAGAATGAACATCATGGCGGCCGCTGGCAGCATGATCAAATTGGCCCATTCGTCGGCAATATCCGGGCGCAGGAACCACAAGAGGAGGGTCACCAGGTCGTGAACCAGCAGGATGCACAGGAAGGGAGCGAGCATAAACAGCAACTGGAGGCGGAGGTTGGTCCCAAAGAAGCTCCAAAAAGACGGTGGCGCGTGGATGGGCAGATCGTGATCGAGTTGAAGGAGCATGTTCTGCTCGCGCCAGACGCGGTCAACGGGGTATTCGGCCCACCACAGAGCCATCCAGGCAAGCAGCGCCGGGGCAATTCCGGCCAGAAGCAGGGGCAATTCGATATGGGCCACAGGAGAAGGCCACCAGGCCAGCGGACCGGCGATGGTATCGATGCTGTTGCCCCACTGGAGTCCGCCGAATATGGCTATGGCCAGCCAGGCGGGGACGGCCAGGCGCACAATGTTGATGACCTTGTTGAAACGGCGGAGACTGCGCGGGGAGGCGGCCGATCCCAGACGTCGCGTCAATAGTCTGGCCCAAAAGGCCATAACCAGGACCGTAAGAGCATAGACACCCAGAAAAATAGCGGCGCCCCAGGCAGGGCCGACGAACTTAAGTTCTTCGGGACCGCTCTGGGTGGCGGTGCGGCACATCCAGATGCTAAGGAGGATAAGCAAACGAAGAAATGCCAAAGGATGCGGCTCCTGTTGTTCGATGTTGATTCTAGTGCCGTCGTAGGGTTTCTGCGAGGACAAGCGGTCTGCGACTCTTTATGCTTGTGGTTAAGCCGCCATCGGCGGTGATATCTGTATGGCCGGATTCATACCAGGATTGCAGCTCAGCAAGCGGTTTTACAAAGATGCCGTACAGCCAATTCTGGCCCGGCACTGGCCGCGCCTGGGGCACTCGGCAGCGCTCATGGGCTCCGGTTCGGAGGTGCTGGGCTTCGACTCCGCGATGTCCACAGATCATGGGTGGGGTCCGCGAGTCTTACTGTTCTTGGGGGATGGCGATCACCGAAAGCTGGCCGGCTCCATTGGCGCCACCATGGCCAGGGAACTGCCGCGTGTTTTCCTTGGCTACCGGACGCATTTCTTCTGTGCCCCGGGGGCTGATTCGTGTTGTCTTGGCGATCCGGGCAAAGGGCCGATCAATCATCGTGTCGAGATTCTCACGGTTCGCTCTTTTTTTCATGGACGATATGGAATCGATCCGGATCGGCCGCTGACGGTTTGCCAGTGGCTGACGGCAACGGAACAGGCGCTGTTGGAACTGACGCGTGGTATGGTTTTCCATGATGGCCTGGGATGCTTGGCAAAATTGCGCCGCAGGTTACGGTACTATCCGCGTGATATCTGGCTGTACTTGCTAGCCTGCCAATGGACCAGGATCGCTCAGGAAGAAGCCTTCATCGGGCGAACGGGAATTGTCGCAGATGGGGTCGGCAGTGGGATTGTGGCCGCAAGGCTCGTAAGCGACGTAATGCGGTTGTGTTTCCTGATGGAAAAACAATACGCGCCGTACAGTAAATGGTTCGGCACCGCATATTCCAGGCTCCGCTGTGCGCGCCGATTTACGCCCTGTCTCCAGGAGGCATTGTCATCGCGAATATGGCGCCGGCGGGAGCAAGCCGTGGTCAAAGCCTGCGAACTGGCGGCGCAGATGCATAATGCGATGAGGATCACCACGCCGCTGACGCCGCAGGGGCGCCGCTTCCACGATCGACCGTTCCGCGTCATCGGGGCTGAACGCTTTACCAAGGCTATCCTCCAGAAAATCCGCAACGTTGCAGTTCGCAAGCTACAACTTGTCGGAAGCGTGGACCAGTTCTCAGCCACTACCGACCTGCTGGATAGTCCCCGTCTCTGCCGCAAACTTCAGTTGCTATACAATTAAACGATACAATTAATGAGGACAGGTCTAATTAATATATATGTAACTAAAAATGGCACTTGCGTGATGATAACGCCGTATAATAATTAGACCTGTCCTGATTATTGTTTACAGCCCCAAGGCCTTGGCGTGAAACGCCAGGGCTTCCTGGACGTGGATGTCCCAGTAATCCCAGTTGTGGTTCCCGGGGAATTCAGCGTACTGGTGGGGAATTTTGGCGCCATGCAGGGCCTTGTGGAATCTGCGATTGGCTTCAAGGTGCCAGTCCTCTGTGCCGCAGTCGATAGCAATCCGGGGAAGTTTACCGGCGGCCTTGGCCTTTTTCGCCAGGGCCAGAAGGTCGTGATCGGTTCCGGCGGGCTTTTCCCCAAAGATGCGCAGTTCTTCCGCTGTCGTCGTGGCCCGAAAATTATTTGGGCCCCACATGGGCGCCCCTGAATGGCTTACGGCGCTGACGTAGCGGCCGGCATAGCCCAGGGCAAGACGCAAAGCGCCATATCCGCCCATGGACAGGCCGCCGATGCAACGGGCCTTGCCGCTGGCACGGGCGTGGAAAGTTCGCTCGATAAAAGCCGGCAGTTCCTCGCCGAGATAGCGAGCATAGGCCGGACCCTGTTCGTTGTTGGTGTACCAGCCGCGATAGCCGTCGGGCATGACAACTATCATAGGATACTTTTCGGCATACCACTCGATGCGGGTGCGACGATGCCACATGGTGTAATCGTCGGAAAGCCCGTGAAGCAGGTACATGACCGGAAACGGTCCCCCGCCCTTGTTGGGCACGATTACATGCGAGCCAACGCATTTCTCCAAAACAGAACTTATCCAATGAATATCCAGGAACGACATGAAGCCAATGGTAGCGAAGAAAGGTCCAAGGTGGAAGAAGTGAAAAAACGCGGGGTTGCCGCGGATGGGTGCGTGCGGGATGCGGCTCTACAACGTAAGATAGCCTCCCAATGGCCAAGCCCATTCCTCTCGGTTGCGCGCCCGCGGGTCACACGCCGCTAAGCGTGGCGATGAATTTTTGGCAATCGCGGGCGGCAGCGGCATTGGTCGGGGCGGGAATAACGCTGGGCGTGCTGCTGTACTTCGCGGGACGTTCGTCGATGTTGATTCTCCAGGGCTTGCTGATAGATGGACTCATCGTCCCCGGCTGGATGCTGGGGGCCACAGGACTGGGTTGGGCCGCGCTTGATGCGCTGCGCCTGGGCGGCCAACAGGAACCGCGCCTCTTTCGTCTGGTGACGGCGGCGGCGACGGGATTAGGTATTCTGAGCCTGCTAATCCTCGGGATGGCGCTGGCCGGATGGCTGAATCACAATACAACTATCAGTCTGATGGTCGCTGGTCTGGTATGCGGCCTGGCAAAGATCGCCCGCGTAAGGCAGAAATGGAACTGGAACCGTCTCCGAAAGGCCATGGCTAAAAAGGCATCGTGGGCGTCGTTGTGGCTGCTTGCGACGCCGTTTCTGGCGGTGGCGTTGCTAGGGGCGTTGAGTCCGCCGGGAGTGCTCTGGGGTGGCGAACCCAATGGCTACGATGTCGTCGCATACCACCTCCAGGTTCCCCGCGAATGGTTTGAGGCCGGACGCATGATGCCCCTGCATCATAATGTCTTTTCCTATTTCCCCTTCAATGTCGAGATGCATTACCTGGCGGCCATGCACCTCCACGGCGGACCCTGGGCGGGAATGTATACGGCACAGTTGATGCATGTCGCATTCATGGTCCTGTGCGTACTGGCAGTAGCGGCCGTGGCCGCGGCTTTGGCAGAGCAAGAAGGACGCGGCAATCCATTGCAGGGCGATGCGGTATCCCCGACTCCCGCGGGCGGCTGCCGCAATTCATCGCGTTGCGCGGCTATCGCGGGAGTGGCGGCGGCGACAGTGCCTTGGCTAACCCTGCTGGCGGGAGTGGCTTACAATGAGGGTGGACTGCTGCTGTTTGGCACCTTGGCCGTGGGATGGGCGATGTTGGCGCTGCGATCGGCCAGTGGGCCGCTGCGCCCGATGCTGGTTGGCGGAGCCATGGCTGGATTTGCCTGCGGAACCAAGCTAACGGGTGTGCCGATGCTGTTGATGGGCGTGCCGATCGCAGTGCTTGCCGGGCTTCTGGCGATTCGCCAGATGCGAAAACTCCTGTCCTGGTTGCCAGCGCTGGGAGCCTTCGTTTTAATGGGGATGGTGACCTTTTCGCCATGGCTGCTGCGTAACGCGATCTGGACTGGAAATCCCGTGTTCCCGGAATTGCCACAATTGGGGCACAGGCCTTTCGATGACACCCAGGTGCAACGGTGGCGGCAAGCGCACTCGCCTCGAGCCGATCAGCAGGTGTTGGCCGCCAGGTTGCACGCGGCATGGACGGAAATCGTCGCCGATTATGATCCGTGGAGCGGGCGTGTGCAGAATGGGAGTCCGACGGATTTGACGAACCAGCCGGAACCGGCGGCATGGCGATTTGGGTATCTGCTTCTGCCACTGGGCTTGGCCGCCTGGGCCGCATCCATGGGGCGGGGCCAGAGCTGGATAGCGGGGATCTTGCTTGCGGTTCTGAGCATCTTCTTTGTAGGCTTCACGCATCTTCAGGGGCGGTTCTTCGTGTTGGCCATACCGTTGTTGGCGCTGTTGGTGGGACAGGTGCGCTGGAAATTGTGGCCGGCTATTGCCCTGACCGCAATTGTGCTCCAGGCGGGCCTGGTCGCCGGGCCGTGGCTGGCGGCAATGCTCAATCAAGATCGGTTTCGCCTGCTGGCGGAGCACCGGCTGTTGTGGGTTGAAGACCTGTCTTTCCTGCGCACCGGGAATCTTGGCGCCGATGAGAAGATTAATGGCCGCATTCGCCTGATCGGCGACGCCCGGGCGTTTGTCTACCAGACGCCGATGTCCCGCCTGACCTATCGCACGGTCTTCGACATAAGAAGCGATGGTGGCTCGGCGATAGCCGGGTGGCTGGCGGGACAGGAAATAAAACCCGGCGACGTGCTGGTGGTTGACAACGAACAATTAGACCGATTGCACCGGACCTATTGGAAAATTCCCGGCCCGCCGGCGGGGGCAAGCGGAATCCTTATCGAGCGGCCCTGATGCCGGATACACTCCGCACGCCCCGCAAATCCCCTCGTATTGTTGCGTGAGATTCGCGTTCATTTTGCCGGGGCCAGCGCTTCGCCGAGCCCTTCGGCCGCAACGGTCGGGATGCCCACCCAGGTCTGGTGGGCGTTGAGGCTTTCGCCCTTCATCAGCAGCGATAGCGGCGCCAGCGTTGCCCCTTCGCGTATGCACGTGTCATAGAGAACCACTGCCATATTGCCCACGCACGCCCCCGCGCCGATATTCACGTACGATGACTTCATCACCCGATCCTCGAACAAGTGCGTCTGGATGGTGGCCCCGTGGTTAAGCACGGCCCCGTCGCCGATGGTCACCAGATCGAATTCCGAAAACAATGTCGTATGTATGCAGGCTCCTTTGCCAATCCGGCAGCCGATGAGCCGCAGCATCACCGCCACCATGCCGGTGCCGAGCATGGCGGAAACCGCCGGGGCGAAGATTGCCTCGAAGGCGCCGTTGATAATCTCATTGATCCATACGTACCGCGACCACAGCGGCGCCACCGTCGGCCGGAACCGCCACATAAGCAGCCATTTCATGGCCACCACGGACAATGCCGCCACAAGCAGCAAGCCCAATGCGATGAACGCCGATGCGCCCAGCAGCATCGTCACGCCGCCAGGCCAGTGATACGCGAACCAGGCCAGCAATTGCACGCCCGCGGTCATGATCGTCGCCGGGGACACAATGCGGAACGCATCGCATGCCAGGCGCTGGGTCACCATCCATGGCGTGGGGTTGAAAATGACCGAAGCGTCGAAATTCGGAGCTTCCTGCCGCCGGGGTAAAGCAAACGGTGGCGAACCCAGCCAGTTGCTACCATCGGCCGGCGGCCCGCCTTCGGGAGGAATGCTCAGACATCCGATCAATGTCTCGTTGCCGATGCACGCCCCGACCCCAAGCACGGCGCTGTTGCCGATAAAAGTGCGCCGGCCGATGCGGTTGACACCCAGGCGGGCGACGCCGTCATGGATGCGCATGCCGCCGATCAGCGCCCCATCGGCCAGGAACGATTCATCCCCGGCCTCGAACATCTCCGGGTTGATATGGGAAACCGTCGAGACCTCGCAACGTCGGCCGATCCGCGCCCCCAGCAACCGCAGAAACGGCGGCGTGTAGAGCGTGGCGTAGATCGGCAGCAGCGCCGTGCGGCTGAAGGCCAGCAGGCGGTCGAACAGCCATTTGCGTACATAGAGCGGGGATCCGACCCGGATATCCCCTGGCGCCACCCGCCCCAGCACCAGCCACTTGCAGGCGATGATTACCCCGACCATCGCCAGCACGTAGATCGTTCCCGTCACCGGCGCCGCCGTCATTGCCCAACCCAGGCCCCACCGCCGCATCAGCCATACGGCAACCACAAGCGTGGGAAGGGCCCCGAGCGTCAGGCTGACGAAATAGGTGATGATGGCCAGGGCGTGCAGCAGGGGAGCTCGCCGCATCTGTCCAGAATCCATCGACTGCGGAACCGCGACCGCCGCCGCCTGGGATGGCGATCCCCGCCGGCCTTGGCCATCAGCCATCCGCTGCCCATCGGACAGCAGCGACAAATCGTCGAGCCTGGCCCCCTCGCCCATGGCCACGTCCAGCCCCAGGGCGCAGTGCTTGCCAATAAAACATCCGCGCCCGATCTTCACTGGTGCAAAGCGAATACCCCCCGGCTCGACCCGGCACCCCAGCAGATGCGTTTCGGCGCCGATGCTGGTGTTGTCACCGATCTCGACCAGGTCAAATGCCCAGCATTGCGATGTGCCCAGAACGCAGCCCCGTCCCACGCGGGCGCCCATCAACCGGAAATACCAGTTCAGGAACGGCGTGCCGGCCAGCAATTCGACGCCGACCAGCGCCTGGATGCGCGTAGCCAGCCACCAACGAAAATACCCCCAGCCCCATAGCGGGGCCGTCTCGGCGCGGTAACGTCCGATCAGCAACCACTTGGCGAGCACGCTCACCGCCAGCATGACCGGATACGACGTCAGCACAAGGATCGCGCACCCGCCGGCAAGAACACCGGCGCCCAGCGCTCCGGCCGCACAGCGCCCCCATAACCAAGCCGCCAGTACCAGCGGCGCCACCGGCAGTCCGGCCAGCAGTGGCTGCGCCAGACATTGCAGCGCCTGACACAGCAACCGACGCCGGGGGACCTCGGCCTGCGAACTGACGCTTGCGGCCCTGGCGGCCGACGGCGCCGCATACGACGGCGGCGAACCATCCAGCAGCGACGCCAGGCTTCGGATGGTCGGGTGGGTGTACAAGTCACGCACGCTCACCGCCAAGTTGAAGGTGGCGCGCAGTTGCGTGATCACCCGCGCCGCCAGCAGCGAATGCCCGCCCAGATCGCGGAAAAAATCATCGTCCAGATCCAGCGCGTTGTGCCCCAGGACCACGCTCCAGGCCGAGGCCAACTGCCGCTCGAACTGTGTCCGCGGCGGATTGGCCATGGCGTGGTGCGACGGCATCGGAGATCGTGGCGCCGGCAGGGCGGCGCGGTCAACCTTGCCGCTGGCCAGCGTCGGCAGGGCCGCCAGCGTGTCCAGATACGCCGGCACCATATAGTCGGGCAGGCGTCGCCGCAGCACGACGGCGATGGCGCTGCGATCCGGCTCGGCCGGGGTCTCCGCCACGATGTACGCCGCAAGCTGGCAGACTCCCCGCGGATCGTGCAGAGTCACCACCGCGGCTCTGACGCCCGGTTGCTGCAGCAACACCGCCTCTATCTCCGCCGGCTCGACCCGGAATCCGCGCACCTTCAATTGGGCATCGTTGCGGCCCAGGAATACCAGCTCGCCATTCTCAAGCTGGCGGACCCGGTCCCCCGACCGGAAGCAGCGGCCGATCTGTGGATGTTCTATGAACCGCTGCGCCGTCAGCTCTGCCTGCTTGAGGTATCCTCGCGCCACGCCGGCGCCGCCGATCAGCAGTTCCCCCGCCTCGCCCCGCGCCACCGGCTGAAGCTTCTCATCTACCACCGCGAGGCGCCAACCGTCCAAGGCCCGGCCGATGGTTACGCTCTGCCCCGCCTGGCACAGGGCCATCGTGCTGACCACCGTCGCCTCTGTCGGGCCGTAGGTGTTGAGCAGTCGGCGGCCGCAGGCAAAGCGCGCCGCCAGTTCATCGGGGCACACCTCGCCGCCAAGAATCAGCAGACGCACGCCAACCAGGGGACTATCGATCATGGCCAGGAAGGTGGGCGTGGTCGAAAGAACGGAGATACGGTTATCGGCGATAAATTTGGCGGCCAGTTCCGGGCAATGGGTGACATCGCCGGGAGCGACTACCAGCGTCCCCCCATTGACCAGCGCCAACCAGACTTCTTCCACCGATGCGTCAAAAGCCAGGGAGAAGCCCTGGTAGATGCGGTCGCTATCGCGGATCCCGTAGCCGCGCGACGCCGCCCGCACGTAGGCCACCGCGTTGCGATGTTCGATGACCACGCCTTTGGGCCGCCCGGTGGAACCAGAAGTGTATATAACATAACAGGCATCGCCCTGTTCGATATCCGCCGCTGCCGGTGGTGCGGCCTTGTATTCACATGGGCCGCGGAACGCCGGGGCCATTAGTATGCGCTCGCAAGGGATTGCCTGCCGGGCGACGTCCTGGGTCGTGGCATCGGCAAGCAGCAGTTGCAACTCCGAGTCCTGGACGATTTGCCCTAGTCGCTGCCCCGGGCAGGCCGGATCGATCGGCACGTAGGCGGCTCCGGTCTTAAGTACGCCGATAATAGCCACCAGGGGAAGGTGCGACCGCCCCATGAATATCCCCACCAGCGAACCCTTGCCGATGCCCCACGACGATAGTACGCCGGCCAGACGCCGGGCTTCATCATCAAGCTGCCGGTAACTCAGCGACAAACAGCCGAATATGATCGCCGTGCGATCGGGCCGCAGACCGGCCTGAGCCTCGAACAACTCATGCAACAACAGATTCCCCTCTTGCCCCGGCGCCGCTGCGCCCACGGGAAGCGGATATGCGCTTTCCAGATGTTCCTGTATTTCCAACGCCACTCGATTCCTTTACCGTCCTCCGGGTATTCCGTTACCATTATCTTAAACGCCGGGAGTGGTTCATTATTGTCCGCGCCCGTCTTCGTCGCCTCGCCCTTGAGTATTGAGCTGGACGTCATCCCCTTCGTCGGACACGCTTCCTGCGCCTTCGGACCCCAGATCAAACAACTTTTCCATGACATTCAAATACGCTGTCATCGAACCATGGGCCGGCTCGGCCTGTCGCAGGTTGCTTATGGGGTCGTGCAGCAGCTTGTTGACGATCCGCCGCGCCAGCTCATCCATGTGTGCTTTCTCCTCCAGGGAAATATTGGGCAGCTTTTTGATGGTGCGGGCCAGTTCCTCCTGAGCCAGCCGATGCGCCCGCCGGAACAGGGCATCGATCAGCGGACCCATCTCGCGGGTACGATGCCACATCGCAAACTCATCCACCTGCTGTCTTACAATCCGCCGCGCTGCCTCGATGGCTTCCTTACGCTGCGACTGCGTGCTGGATACCACCTTCTGAAGGTCGTCGAGGTTATACAGATAGACGTTATCCATCTTACCCACCGCCGCTTCGATGTCCCGGGGCATGGCAATGTCGATCAGGAATACCGGCCGGTAACGCCGGGCTTTCAGAAATTTCTCGTAGGCGGCGCGGGTGATGATCGGCGCGCTGGAACCGGTGGAGGAAATGACGATGTCGGCCTGGGCCAGATACTCGCCAATCTGCTGGAAGGGAACAATTTGGGCATGGAGCGCCCCCGCCAGGGCGGCGGCTTTTTCCGGAGTGCGATTGGCCACCAGCAGGCGTCCGGGCGCGAGTTCAGCTATGTGTTTCAGCACCAGCGCCGCCATCTTCCCCGCCCCGATGCTTAGCACCGTCTTATCCGCAAAATCATCGAAAATGCCCCGGGCATAGTCGACCGCCACGCTGGCGATGCTCATCCGCCCTTCGCTCAGCGAGGTTTGATTCATTACCTGTTTGCCGACGGCGATGGCCCGCTGGAAGAGCGGATTAAGCATGGTGCCCGTCGCTGACAGTTCGCGCGCCGCATCGTAGGCCTGACGCACCTGCCCCAGAATCTGCGTCTCCCCTAGAACCATTGAATCCAACGATGCGGCGACGGTGAAGAGATGATCCACCACTTGCCGTTCGGCCTTCTGATAGAGGTACCCCTGGAAGCCGGAAGCGTCCAGGCCATGGAATGACGCCAGGAATTCGATCAGGGTTTCGGGGCGAGGCTGGCCGTGGGCGGGACGCGAGCAGTATATCTCGACCCGGTTGCAGGTGGACAGGAGCACGAACTCTCCGGCGGGAAATTGCCGGCGCAGGGCCTCCAGGGCCTGGCGGCTCCGGACGCTGCTGAGGGCCAACTTTTCACGCACTTCCAGCGGCGCGGTTCCGTGATTCAGTCCCAGAAGCAACAGTCGATCCATGGCGGTTTATGGCATGCCGGCTCACTTTTCCGGCAATTACTGTACGACAACAAAAACAAACACGCCGAAGATTAGCAGAAAGCCGATGATGCTCAGCAACGCCGCCCGCCGCCCGCGAAAGGCGGGGTTTATCGGCGAATGCAGGACCAGCGCGTACACCACCCACGCCGCAATGCCCAGCACGAATTTGGGATTGGCGAACCAGTTGCTCCCCAACTGCTTGTAATGGGCCAGGCCCAGGATCATGCCAATGGTCAACAGGGCGAATCCCAGGCTGACGTAGGCGAGGGTGAGCTTTTCCAGGCGTTCCAGGCTTCCCAGGTCCGGTCCCGGCAGGACATGTTTATGGCGCAGCCTCCGATTGTTGATCAGGTACATGGCCCCCACGGCCGCCGCCAGCAGGAACGCCATCGCGCCGATAAACATTGTTATGCGGTGGGCCCAGAGCCAAGCTTTCCTGACGTAGTCCCGGGGCGCTGCCGGCTCCGTCAAGGCGGCGGCGAGAAACATCAGAATGATGATGGGTATGACAAACCAGTCCAGCCCCCCCAGAGGTTTGTGCCGCTGTATGTAAAGCAGGAACATCCCCAGCAGGACGCCCAGCCAGATGAAAGTGTCGAAATTGGCATCCAACGGCAACCACGAGCCGCGCAGAAGCGAATGCCACGCCAGCACCGCCAGGCCGGCGCCGAGCCCCAGCCACAGGCAACTCTTGACCGTGGGACGTCGCGGTGGCCTTTGGGTCCAGAGTCGCGCAAAGGCGATGAAGCCGCCGACGCCGAAAATCACTATGGCGACGATAAGCAGGGCCAGTTGGCCTGTAGTGGGCATGGGGTCCTCAAGTCTGTCACGCCAATTCCGGGAACCGTTCAACAATCCACTTCCACAGTCCCTCTTTTCCGCTGTCGGACACAATTGCCATGGCCTGTGGCGTGGCCAGAGTGCGCAGCGCTTCGCGCCGTCGCAGCCCACCCATCTTGCCGTTTGCCAGCACGCGCGGCCGGATGGCCTGCATGGCACTGGCCAGCGCCGGCCACGCGGGATCGAAGCCATCCGCCAGGCGATCGCGGATCATCGCCGCCAAGGCCGGGCTTCCGGCCGACACGGTAACCGTAATGGGCCCCCGGTCCAGCCGGGCCGGCGTGATGAAATCGCCCGGGGCTTCCTCATCGGCATCGGCGCGACTAACCAGCACCCCGCGGGCCCGGGCGTCGCCCACCACGGCGGCGTTCACCGCTGGCGAATCCGTCGCCGCCAACACCAATCCCGCTCCCTCCAGATGCTCCGGCCTGTACGCCTGGAGCACGCGTTCCACGCCCCCGGGGAAATCCCCATGAAATTGCAGCGCCACCGCCCGCACGTTTTCCGCGCCGGCCGCCAGCAGTCCCCTGGCCTTGCGCAAAGCCACTTCCCCGCCGCCGATGATCACCACCAGCCGCCTGCTGACATCCAGCATCAGGGCGTATGAGTATGACACAATAAAGCAATCTTAACGGTTATGGCGGCGCTGGTCTATGCGAAGGACGAGCCGGCGACGACGGATATTTGTACTGCCATACCCGGCATATATACTGGCGGACATGGACCATGCCCAGCACTTCACCTTCGGCTCCTGCGCCGCCAGGCTTGATGGCGGAATCCTCACCGTCGGCAACGCGCTGTTTTCCCGCGTCTGGCGCGTGGATGAGGCGGGATTGCTCTATCCCCTGGAGTTTGTCGCCGGAGCGGTTTCGTGGTTTGCCGCCGGGGCGGATCTGGCGGCGCCCTCGCCGCCCGTGGCCATCCCGCCGGAGGTGCGCACCGTCACCTTGAAACGCAGCGCTGCCGCCCCGCCCGTGCAGACGCCGGGGCTGCTCATCGACATCGTGGCCGAAGGCAACACCATGACCATCGGCTATCGGATCGAGTTGTTCGAGGCCATCGCCGGGGTATCGATGCGCCTTTGGTTCCGACGGCACGCCAGCCAGGCCGCCACCGCGACAGAGGTTGACCGGTTCCCGTCGCTGGATCTTATGGAACGCTTCGATGCCGCCGCCGCACATCTCCGCTTGACGGCCGTGGAAATGCGCGACTGCTCGGACGATATCAACGAACTAGTATTCGCGCGGCAGTGGCTGCTGCAAACCAATGAGAAAGACCTGGCTTTGGCGGGAAACCTCTTCGCCCTGGAAGATACTCTGCGCGGAACAGGGTTGGTGTTTCTGAAAGAAGCTCCCTTGCCTCCTGCGCGGTCGGCGCCTTGCCGGCACGATGCTCTGTTTTTCGGCAAGGGCTTCGCCAGTGCCTTCTACGGGCATGGATTTGACGCCGACGATCCGGCGACGATCACCCAGGATCGCGACGTGCCTGCGGAAGAGGAAATGGGCTACCGCTGGACCCTGCTGGCCTACCAGGACGGCTCCCCCGGCCGCACCATGGCCCTGCACGCCTATCAGCGCCTGCGGCGCACTTACGAACCCTCTCGCGACGGCATGCTGCTGAGCAATACCTGGGGCGATCGCAGCCAGGATGCCCGCATGTGTCAGGAGTTCATGCTCCGCGAGATCAGTGCCGGCGCTTGCCTTGGCGCCGATGTCGTACAATTGGATGACGGCTGGCAGGCCGGAGTGACCTCCAACAGCGTCACCGCCGGCGGCGCCTGGGAGGGCTTCTGGGCCCGCGGCTCATTCTGGACTGTTCATCCCCAACGTTTCCCCCAGAGCCTGGCGCCCCTGGTCGAGGCTGCCGCAACTCAATCATTGCGTCTGGGTCTCTGGTACGCCCCCGATTCCGCCGACGATATTGGCAACTGGCAGCGCGACGCCCAGGCCATTCTCGCCCTCCACCGGCGCTGGGGCATCAACTATTTCAAGATCGACAGCATCTCCATCCGTTCCAAAACCGCCGAGCGAAATCTCCAACGTCTGGTCGCCGCCATCCAGGCCGACTCCGGCGGCCGTGTCGTTCTCGATATCGACATCACCGCCGGCAAGCGCGGCGGATACTGGTTCCTTCTGCATGCCGGCCCTCTGTTCGTCGAGAACCGCTACACCGACCGGCGCGGCTACTGGCCGCACCAGACCTTGCGCAACCTGTGGAAGCTTGCCCATTGGGTCGATCCCCTGCGCCTGCGCATGGAATTTCTCAATCCCACGCGCAACCAGGCTCTCTACGCCGCCGACCCCCTGGCCCCCGGCGCCTACAGCCCGCAATACCTTTTTGCCACTGTCATGGGTTGCAGCCCGCTCGGCTGGTTCGAAATGTCGCATCTGCCCGCCTCTTTCGTGAGCGAGGTCGCCAAGCTGGTGGCCATCTGGAAGAAACACCGCGAAGCCTATTTCCGCGGCGTCATCCTCCCTATCGGCGCTGAGCCCGACGGCACTTCCTGGACCGGCTTCGCCTCGATAACTCCCGACCGTCACAGCGCGTATCTTTTGCTGTTCCGCGAGTTCAACAATAGGCCCAATTGGGAAGTCGAACTGCCTCTGCTGATTCCCGGTCGTTACACCGCCACAATCCTCGCCGGAACCGGCGACGTGAATCTGGCCAACGGTCGTCTTCGCGCGGGCATTCCCGAGCCGCGCGGATTCCTGCTTGTACAAGTCGATCGTCAATAGCCACGAAATCAACTCCCGACCGTCTTGATTCGTCGAGCATTAACTTAACGACTATGGGTTTATTCCAACGCGCAATGATTGGCCGTGTCGGTCAACACGCCCGGCTGGGTGTCCACCGCAAGATCGAACGCGGTGGCTGCCGCCGCTAGATGATTGCCGATGGCCACGATATCCACGCTGCCAGGACCGCTGATGCGCAAGAAACGACCAGTGCCCTTCTGAGCCATACAGCCACGCAGAAATGCGCCTCGAACCTCCGTCAAATCGACAACCGGAGCGTCATCGACAATTCCCTGGCGGGCCAGGAGGCCGTCCACAGACATATTCTCAACCTGTTCGCAGCGCAGGGCGCTGCGCCATGGGCCGGATGCCTCCGCCCAATGCACGCGCACGTTGGATAAACTCAGGCCACGAACGTAGCGGCAGTACATCGCGTGGGGAATACCCGCCTTAGTCCACCAGTCGAATACCTTGTAGGGATAGGGAACGCACTGGGCAAACTCATCGTTCATCGAACCGCGCACCGTAAGATCGATATCGCTCAGGACGATGTTCTCGATGGGCAGAGAGCGACTGCCACCGATGTAGCAAGCGCGTTCGGTGGTGCCCCGGATGCCGCAGATCGATACGTTGCGGATGGCGCCTGGCGCCACCGCGTCATCGCCTACCCAAAGGTACCAGGCTATTCGTGTATCCATGACGATGTTGGAAAAACGGATGTTATCGATAAGCGGTCCGTGCTCGATCCGATTTTGCGCGTCGCGCGGCACCAGCATATTGATACCGGTTCGGGTGTTGGCAAACACCAAGTTGCTAAAAACGCAGTTGCGGATCGGACCATCGCCCTCGTAACCAATGCGCACAGCGCAACACGTGGTGCTCATCCAGCAGTTGGTCACCGTGATGTTCTCGCACGCGGTGTGGTCTTCCAGAAACATATCCACGCTGCTCTTGAGGGCAATGCAATCATCGCCGGTGTCAATATGGCAATCGCTGATATGCACATCCCGGCAACAGTCAGGATCTATACCGTCACTGTTCGGCACGTCCCTTCTGGTGATTATGCGAACCCCGGCGATGCGCACCTGTTCGCAGCCGACCGGCCAGAGCATCCAACCAGGTGAATTATGCAGATGCACGCCCTCCACCAGTACATTGTGGCAGGCAATCAGGGCTATCATCCGCTCCGGACGCCAACCCTGTTTCAGACGCCGGTCATCAGCGCTGCCAACGAAGAAGCTATCCCCCTGGCCGTCAATGGTTCCCCGCCCGGTAATGGCTACATTGCGAACATGGCGCGCCCAGATCAGATGTATCGAGTTGGACTGGGCATGCTGAGCCCCGGGATTAGGCATTTTCCAGGACAGATCGTAATCCTCTTTGCGGGTGCTGCCCCAAAGTGTCGCGCCGGCCGATACGTGCAGATTAATGTTGCTCTTGAGTTCGATGGAGCCGATGAGGTAATCTCCCGGCGGACAATAGACCACTCCCCCGCCAGCGTCGGCAGCGGCATCAATCGCCTTCTGCAACGCCGGCGAAGCCAGTGTCTTACGGTCGGGGATAGCTCCAAAATCACGGATGTTAAAGGCGAAAGACAATGGTTCTAGGGAAGACATGAAAGAATCTCCGTGAAAATGGCTTGCTGATTCACCACGAAGGCGGAACACCCTTACACCACAAGGATATCCAGGTACAAGCGGCGGTCTTCATACACAACAAACGCATCCGGGCGAGGTGGTGCACCAAGCCAGAAATAGCGGTGCAAGCAACACGCGGCTTGAGGCGGATAATGACGGAACAGAGGATGGCAGTCAAATCTAAACTGGGTGACTGCCATGGTTATCCAGAAAAGCATTGATGTGCATGGCGCAAGAATTGCTTATTGTAAAATACGCTTGCCCTGCACCTCCACCCTGCACCTCCAGCCTCTATGGCGGGTCTGCCAATCTTTTCGGGAGGGGCTCAATTCAGCAGGTAACGGTTTGACCACCACTTGTCCCAGGCGCGGCTTTGGTATAGGGCCTCCAACTGCATAATGTACTCCGCATTGCAATGGTTCCAGCGCATCCCTCGGCCCTTAACACGCCGGGTCGTCGCTTTGCACTGGCTTTCCGTCGGGCCGCTGCCGATATCCCAGCCCCTTTTCTCAAACTCCACGTAGCGAATCATGTCCCGCCTTTCAGCTACGTAATTCATCAGCCGGTCAATCGCCTCTCGACGCCGGC
>Ga0316230_1002080_pt1 | contig 18339 bp, 19 predicted proteins | sample TBH18025metaG_FD_206004 | JGI IMG/M metagenome (GOLD analysis project Ga0316230, IMG submission 206004) | Freshwater microbial communities from Trout Bog Lake, Wisconsin, USA - TBH18025 | ecosystem: Environmental > Aquatic > Freshwater > Lake > Hypolimnion/Profundal zone | place: USA: Wisconsin...
TAGAGCAAGTACTTAAGACTGCCGATGGGAGCTCTAAAGTAAGCGGTGGTGATACGCAAATTGCTTTTGATTTGAAGGGCTCTGGTGTGAGCTTGCATCAACTGATGGGAAGTTCCACAGGTAAGGTACAAATTTACCTATCCCAGGCCAAACTCCCATCTAGTTATATTAATAAAGGTGGTAATTTTGTGATCTCACTTTTTGATGCTATTAATCCGTTACGAAAAAATTTAGATCAAACGGTATTGGAATGTGCGGCCGCCTACTTACCAGTAAATAATGGTCTAGTAAATGTGGCAGATTCAGTGAGGGTCCAGACTGATCGATTAAATGTCGTGCTATCGGGCACGGTAAATCTTAATACGGAAGTAATTAATTTAAATATCTATCCTAGAGAAAAATCAGGCCTGACTATTGGCCTAGATTTGGCTAATCTTGTGAAGCTGCAAGGGACACTGCAAAATCCTACCGTGGGGTTGAATAAGGCTGGTGTAATGAATAGTGCTGTCTCTATTGGTCTAGGGCTATTTACTGGGGGTGCATCAATCTTGGCTGAAAATGCCAAATCAATGACGACCAAGTTGCAACCTTGTAAGGTAGTGCTGCATCCTTGGTCGGATATTTACTCTCGAATACAGTAAATCTTAGAACAATACTCCGCTGATAAAAAGGCTAAACAGCGAAATAAAGATACTGGCAAAAAAAGCAGTCCAGAAACTGGAAATAGTAAACCCAGTGACTAATGCTGAAACGAGCATCAATACCAAAGCATTAATCACCAGCAAAAATAATCCCATGGTTAAGACTGTTAATGGTAGTGTAAACAGAATAAGCAAGGGTTTGACAATTGCATTGGCAAAGCCAAGCAGCAGGGCTGCAATGAGCAATGAGCCACCATCTGCAAAGCGCAGGCCACTGAAGATATAACTGGCCACCCAAAGGGATAATGAGGTAAGACCCCACTGAACAAAAAATGGTGCTAAGTTACCCATGACTTGATTCCTTTATGACTGATACAAGGTTTCGAAATTAAAAACAATCATTTCTAAAAGAATAATATCAAGATATTAGTAGTGCGGAGGAATTTCATCCATAAGGCTTCCGCCCCCACCAGCGCTACTTGCCTGCTCCTTAATGGATTTTAGCTCTCGATACAGAAATTCAATTTGCTGTTGCTGTTTATAAACAGTTTGATTTAACTGTTCTATAAGGTCTTCAGTAAAGCTGAGCTTAATTTCCAGGTTAGTAATACGTTCTTCGGTCATTTTTATCCTCAGATTTATTCTAAAAGCAGTTCAAATCGGCCATCTTCCATTTCTGTTTTTGGCCTGATCCAAAAATCATGAGTCTGCATTGACTCATAAACATATGCTGGATTTAGGTTTGCCTCCATATTGGCCAGTACAAGGATTTTATAAAAACCACCGCTTTTCTTATGCTTTAGTTTGCTGCCTGGCTTAAATAGGCCAGCATCCGCTTTTTCTACATTACCCATGTTCAAAAATTACTTTCTCAGTATGATCTATAAATGACAAATCTAGTCCCGTACTCCATTTTAGATATATCGCCGATTCCAGAGGGGTTTACCGCCACTGATGCTTTGCGCAATAGTTTAGATATAGCTCAACATGCCGAGCGTTGGGGATACACCCGCTATTGGGTGGCAGAGCATCACAATATGACTGGTAATGCCAGCTCAGCAACTGCAGTTTTAATTGGATATATTGCGGCTGGAACCTCCCATATCCGCGTAGGCTCTGGTGGGGTAATGTTGCCCAATCATGCCCCACTGGTGATTGCTGAGCAATTCGGAACTCTAGCATCTATCTACCCCGGCAGAATTGAGTTAGGCGTAGGGCGCGCGCCAGGAACCGATCAATTGACGGCAAGAGCCTTGCGCCGAGATTTACTGGGTAGTGATGATCGCTTTCCCCAAGATGTTCTGGAGCTACAGCATTATTTTGGCCCAGAACAAGACGGGCAAGCGGTTAAGGCAATTCCTGGAATCAATACGGAGGTGCCTATCTGGATTTTGGGGTCGAGTCTATACGGAGCTCAATTAGCCGCCCATTTAGGCTTGCCTTATGCATTTGCTTCCCATTTTGCGCCAGAACAATTGCTCGAAGCAATGTCTACCTATCGCAAGCTTTTTAAGCCATCCAAAAAGATGGCTGCGCCTTACTGTGCTTTTGTTATGAATGCAGTTGCCGCCGATACTGATGAAGAAGCCCAATATTTATTTACGTCATTACAGCAGAACATAGTAAGAATGCGACGCAATACAAGAGGTCAATTACCACCCCCGATTGCTAATCTAGATGAATTTTGTGAGCCTCATGAAAAAGTAGTGGCTGCGCATATGTTGCAGTGCTCAGCAGTAGGATCTTTGCACACAGTGAAAGAGGGTATGCAGCATTGGCTTGATCTGACGGGTGCCGATGAAATCATTATGACCGGACAAATCTTTGATCAACAGGCTCGACTACGGTCTTTTGAGATTGCAGCAGAGGCAGCTAAGGAGCTACGCCCTAGTTCTAAGCTATAAAACCTGGTAACTGGATGTAATCAAAATGCCCCCCTTTAATGCCTGATTGGCCAGTTTGAGCAAGGCATTGTCTTTGCTAATTAAAATGGCAGGCTTGATTGAATAGGCTAAGTTGAGAAAGACCTGATCATCGGTATCTTCACATTGCCAAGGGGCCTCAGTCAGGCTTTGATCATCAACTCTTCTGCATAGCGACTGCCATTCAGACAGTATTTGCGTCTGCTTATTTTCGTCCAAAGCAAAAAGCGGACGGGAAATGACATCCTCAAGTTCTTCTATAGTCTTTGCAGTAGCTACTGCATCAATCCGTTTTTCTCGTAGAGCTTGTTTAAGATGGATTGCCCTAAAGTCATTAAAGACAAAAAGGTCAAGCAGGGCGTTAGTATCGAGGACAACAGACTTCATTGATCTGATTATGAATTGCTACGCCACACTTCAGGGGTGATGGTCAATTGGCCTTTGTCAGAAGAGACATAAGCCTCTCCATCTTGAATATTGACGTGGATGACCATGCTGCGCTCCACCAGTTTGTTGAGTTCATGCGCTTGCTCGGCTGGAATGGAAACGATTTGCAGATTACGGGCGCGATTGAGTTTATTGCTTATGCCATCCCACCAAATCTTGCTAGTGTGACCGCCAAAGCAGTACACCACCACCTGATCGGACCGTCCGCAAGCTTTCAAAATCCTACGTTCATCGGGTTGACCAATTTCAATCCATAACTTGATGGCATCTGTTAAGTCTTTAATCCACAAATCTGGCTCATCGGTATCACTCAAACCTTTAGTGAAGACCAAATCTTCCTGCGCTTGAAGTGCAAAAGCAATGATTCTGACCATCATCCGCTCTTCAGTTTCTGAGGGGTGCTTGGCAATGGTGAGGGAGTGACTACCGTAATAATGACGGTCTGAGTCTGCGACATGGAGGTCGACTTTGTGGATAGTTGCGCGTAGAGCCATGGCGCATTATCGCCTTTAAAGCTAGATCACCCTGCCGAACCAGTATTATTTTGGAAATTGCTCCCATTTACTATGTATCGTAAAAGCCCATGATCCGTATTACTGAACTACGTTTACCAATAGACCATCCTCCAGAGGCAGTGGAGGCGGCAATCTTGAAGCGTTTAAATATTCAGTCTAAAGACTTAATTCGGACGGAGATCTTTAAACGTAGCTATGACGCCAGAAAAAATGTGGTGCTTGCCTTTATTTATACCGTCGATTTATCTGTAAGAGATGAAGAAGAGGTTCTCAAGGCATTCGAAAATGACATTCATGTAAAACCTTCGCCGGACACCAGTTACCACTTTGTAGCTAAAGCCTCAGAAATGAAGTTAGCTAATTTTGTGCGACCCGTAGTAATTGGTTTTGGTCCTTGTGGAATATTTGCAGCACTTTTATTGGCGCAAATGGGTTTTAAGCCTATTGTTTTAGAGCGCGGCAAAAAAGTACGTGAGCGGACTCAAGATACCTGGGGCCTGTGGCGCAAGAATGTGCTTAACCCTGAATCCAATGTGCAGTTTGGTGAAGGTGGCGCTGGAACTTTTTCAGACGGCAAGCTTTATAGTCAAATTAAAGATCCGAAGTTTTATGGTCGAAAAGTCATTCATGAGTTCGTAAAAGCAGGAGCTCCAGATGAAATCCTATATGTAGCTAAACCCCATATTGGCACTTTCCGCCTTGTTGGTGTGGTCGAAAAAATGCGTCAAGAGATCATTGATTTGGGTGGCGAGATTAGGTTCTCTCAAAAGGTTATTGGTTTTGAAATTGTGAATGACCACATTGCGGGTGTCAGGATTGAAGGGCATGAAAATTTGGTCGCTAATCATGTCATTCTGGCCTTGGGCCATAGTGCACGCGATACATTTGAGGCGTTGCATGAAGCGGGAGTGTTTATGGAGGCAAAGCCATTTTCGGTAGGCTTTAGGATAGAGCACCCCCAATCTTTAATCGATAAGGCTCGGTTAGGTCCTCATGCAGGTAATCCGCTTATTGGGGCGGCCGACTATAAATTGGTTCATCACGCAAAGAATGGCCGCTCCGTTTATAGCTTTTGTATGTGTCCTGGTGGTACGGTTGTTGCAGCTACGTCAGAGCCTTATCGCGTGGTGACCAATGGCATGAGTCAGTACTCTCGCAATGAGCGTAATGCCAATGCCGGCATTGTTGTTGGCATTACTCCCGATGATTATCCTGGCGGCCCTTTGGCGGGTATCGAGTTTCAGAGGGCAATTGAGTCTAAGGCTTACGAGCTAGGAGGCTCGACGTATGAGGCCCCAGGCCAGCTGGTAGGTGATTTTTTGGCTGGTAAACCATCAACCCAGTTTGGTACTGTTACACCATCGTATAAGCCCGGCGTACATTTAACTGATTTGGCTGAAAGCTTGCCGGCTTATGCCATTGAGGCGATTCGGGAGGCAATCCCTGCTTTTGAGAAGCAAATCAAAGGTTTCTCCATGAAGGATGCGGTTTTAACTGGTGTGGAAACTAGAACATCTTCTCCATTAAGAATTACCCGAGGCTCCGATTATCAAAGTCTCAATATTAAAGGTCTCTATCCAGCAGGCGAGGGCGCAGGGTACGCAGGTGGAATTTTGTCGGCTGGGGTGGATGGGGTTAAAGTAGCGGAAGCAGTCGCATTAGATTACCTCTCTAGAACACCTACTTAAGCAAGCACCCACTTTAATGAACTCTGCTGTCACTCCCTCTTCAGAAGAGAAAGAAGTCCTGTTTCATCCAGAGCTCTTGCAAAAGTTTGATATCAATGGACCTCGCTATACCTCTTACCCTAGCGCGGATCGCTTTCATAATGAATTTGGTGAAGCAGACTATCTTGGCGCTCTAGAGAGGGTGGCTAAAGTCAATGAACCTTTGTCTCTGTATTTCCATATTCCTTTTTGTCCTAATATTTGCTACTACTGCGGCTGCAATAAAATTATTACCAAGGATCACGGCCGTAGCGCTAAGTACATTAAGTATTTAGCTAAAGAGATGGCAATGGTGAGCTCGGCAATGGGCGCAAAGAAAAAAATTCCAGTTACTCAGCTGCACTGGGGTGGTGGTACGCCAACCTTTTTATCCCATGATGAGATGACAGAGTTGATGCATCACACACGCGAGCATTTTGAATTGCTCCCTGGTGGCGAATACTCTATTGAGATTGATCCTCGCCGCGTGACTGAAAAAGATATTGCGCTTTTGGCCCATCTGGGTTTTAACCGGATTAGCCTTGGTGTGCAAGATTTCAACTTAGACGTACAGGTGGCTGTGCATCGCGTCCAGACAATAGAAGAAACGCAAGCAGTTATGGATTGGTCTAGGAAGTACGGATTTAAATCCAGAAGCGTAGATTTGATCTATGGCCTACCAAAGCAAACGCCGGAAACTTTTAAGGAAACGGTAGATACGATTCTAAAAATGAGTCCAGATCGTTTATCGGTATACAACTACGCACATCTGCCTCACATATTTAAGCCGCAACGTAGAATTGCTGAGGCAGATTTACCCTGCGCCGCAGATAAGCTAGATATTCTGTCCAATACGATTGAGAGGTTGGGTGAAGCAGGATACGTATTTATTGGTATGGATCACTTCGCCAAGCCTGATGATGAATTAGCGATTGCGCAGAAAGAAGGCAAGCTACACCGGAATTTTCAGGGATATTCCACCCAGGCAGAATGCGATTTACTGGCTTTTGGTATCTCATCAATTGGAAAGGTGGATGATTGCTACTCTCAGAATGTCCGCACCTTAGATGAATATTATCTGGCGATCGATAATGGGCATCTACCTACCTTGCGTGGGCTACGACTTGATAAAGACGATCTCTTGCGTCGGGAGTTAATTGGCGAATTAATGTGTCAATTTGCGCTAGATACTGAAGTCTTTGCTCGATCGCACCAAATCGATTTCCCAAGTTATTTTAAGGCTGAGATCGAAGAGCTTAAAAGCTTAGAAGATGCGGGTTTGCTTGAGTGGCAGGGAAATAGTATGGTGGTTCCTATTAAGGGCAGACTATTGGCAAGACGGGTAGCCATGACATTTGACCGTCATCTCAGATCATCTCAGGCTCGTGGAACCTATTCAAAGGTGCTTTAAAAACGATTTACAGAATAAAAATGAACACATTTGATCTGGATCAAAAACTTCAATAAATAGCGTTGCTTTTAAACCCACAAAAAAGTTTCTAGCTCGCCCTATTTGATTTGAATCAAATTCAGTACCTTAAATTAATTTGAAAATACTCCTATCAAATTGAAAACAAAAGGGAGTTCATCATGCGTCTTAAATCACTAGTAGTTGCAATGGCAGCCGTTGCTTCATTGGCACCAATCGCTTCGCAAGCCCAATCAGCCGAAGATAATCCATGGATGTTGCGCGTGCGTGCCGTGGATTTGCTATTTCAGAATGGGCAGTCTGGTTTGGTGCAAGCCGCAAATGTGAAAGCAAAAAATCAAGTTATTCCCGAATTTGATGTGTCGTATTTTTTCACGAAAAATATTGCCGCTGAATTAGTGTTGACATGGCCACAACAAGTCAATATTACCTATGGTGCTGGAAGTGCGAACGCTGGCAAGATTTCCGCTTTGCCACCCTCTTTATTGCTCCAGTACCACTTTACAGAGTTGGGCGCATTTAAGCCATATGTTGGTGCTGGTGTAAATTACACAATTTTTGGCAATCGCCAAAACTTTCCTGCTCTCGGCAATCAAGTGCAGGTTGATCAGTCCAGCTTTGGCTTTGCCGGACAAGTTGGCATGGACTACATGATTGATAAAAATTGGGGTCTAAATGTGGATGTTAAATACATCACTATGAGTACCAATGTAACGGGAAGTGGAGCCCTTGCGGGTCAATCGGGTAAATTAACTCTTAACCCATGGACACCTGGTGTTGGCGTGACATACAAGTTCTAAGTATTTAGCTTTCTAGTTCCAAAGATGAGGCCCTGCATGCAGGGCCTTTATTCTTTTTTAGTCAGCGAGATGATCGATGAGTTTTTCAAACTGAGCTTCATCAAAGTTTAAATTATCAAAGTGCTGTACTGATGAATGCTCTGGAGGATTAACTCTGCGCATCATGTATTGGTCCCAGTGAGCGAGCTTCCACTCATCCCTCGGGTCCGCCCGTTTTTCCATTCGCGATTTAGCTTCTTGCTCGGCAAGATCGATCCAAGCTATCCGAATGGTAGTTTGTAGTGGAATACCCAAGGCTTCGGGATTGAACATCCTGCCACTTTGAAGCTCACTTGAGAATGGCCCAACTAGAATGACGTTGACTCCTAATTGAAGGTTTTCTTTGACAATTGCTATGAGCCCTTTGTATTCCCAATCTCGTAAATTTTGGAGGTAGTAGGGGCTATCTCGGTCATTAGGATTATTGGTGGTGAGCTCCATGACATGGGAGCTAAAGGCTCCATAGACCGTGTCTTTATCCAGAAAAAAGAAATCTTCCTCGGTTTTTGCCACGATTAGGGGTAGTGCTTTCTTGGCAAGCGTTGATTTTCCCGCTCCTGCATGACCTGCAAAAAGGATGAGACGTGGTGCTGAGAGGGTTAATTTACAGGTCATTGCTCTCTTTTTCAGTATCTAGCGTATCCAGGAATTCTACTTCTCAATCCTATATTCATTGGAAATAAGAATCTTTTTGGGGAAATGACGATAATGTCGCCATGGCTTTAATCGTACTTACTGATGCAAAACTGGCTTTTGGCCATGTAGACCTCCTCGCAAACACCGCATTTACTCTGGAATCAGGGGAGCGTGTGGGTTTGATAGGCCGCAATGGCACTGGCAAATCTTCTTTATTGAAGATTCTGGCGGGCATGGAAAAATTGGATGACGGATTGCTGCAATATCAGCAGGGTCTGCGTATCGCCTATGTCCCTCAAGAACCTATATTCGATGCCGAAGAAACGGTCTTTGATGCCGTTGCTAAAGGTGTTGCTCAGGCTAAGGCCTTGCGTGAGGAATATGAGGCGCTGAGTGTGGGGGAGTGGAATGATGCATCCCATCATCGCCTAGATGAAGTTCAGTCCCAATTGGAGGCTTTAAGTGGCTGGAATTGGGAACAACGAGTCAATGAAACGCTAGATCGATTGCATCTAGATGGCCCGCTCAAAATTAATACCTTATCTGGCGGTACGAAAAAGCGAGTGGCTCTTGCCCGTGCTTTAGTAGAAGTGCCGGATGTGTTGTTATTAGATGAGCCAACCAACCATTTGGATTTGGATTCTATTTCCTGGCTGGAAGATCTACTTAAGGAATACAAAGGCTCAGTGATTCTGGTTACTCATGATCGGGCCTTCTTGGATAATGTATGTACGCAGATTGTTGAATTGGATCGCGGTATTTTGCGCACCTATCCTGGGAACTTCTCAGCATATGAGGTATTAAAAGATCAGGAAATGAATTCTGAGTCCTTGGCCAATGCACGAGCCGATAAATTACTTGCGCAAGAAGAGGTGTGGATACGTAAAGGGGTTGAGGCTAGGCGTACACGAAGTGTGGCTCGTATTGCCCGCCTAGAAAATCTGCGAGACAGTCGTTCGCAAAGGCGCGATGCTGTTGGTCAAGTGAAGTTAGCGGTATCAGCTGGTGACCGAAGCGGCAAGATTGTGGCCGACTTACAAAATATTTCCCTTTCTTACGACCGTCCGATTGTGCAAGATTTCACGGCAACAATATTACGTGGTGACAAAGTAGGTTTATTAGGCCCTAATGGCGCCGGTAAAACGACTTTGCTAAAACTTATTTTAGGGACGATTGCTCCGGACTCTGGAACGGCAACGATGGGTACCCGCATAGAAGTGGCTTACTTCGATCAAATGCGAGAAGGTCTTGATCTCAATGCCTCTCTTGAGGATTACATCAGCCCTGGTAGCGAGTGGGTTGAAATTAACGGCAATAAAAAACACGTTAAAAGTTATTTGAGTGATTTTTTATTCGCGCCTGAGAGAACTAATTCCCCTGTAAGCACCTTGTCTGGTGGCGAGAGAAACCGTTTGTTATTGGCTCGCTTATTTGCTAGGCCAGCCAATGTACTGGTATTGGATGAGCCAACCAATGACTTGGATATTGACACCTTAGATTTACTTGAGCAGTTGTTACAAGACTACAAAGGCACTGTCTTTTTGGTTAGTCATGATCGTTATTTCCTAGATAACGTTGTCACCAGCATTATTGCGAATGAGGGTGATGGCTTCTGGCGAGAATACGAGGGTGGCTATGAAGATTGGAAAATTCAAAAGGCACGTTCCGATAAAATTCGCGCTGCAAACTCTGGCAATAAAGCAGAGAAAATTGCCAGACCCGTCGAGAAAGCGGATTCCAAAGTCCTGTCTAACCCAGTCATCTCTAAAAGTAGCGTGCAAAAACTCAATGGCAAAGAGCGCCTAGAATTAGAGGCTCTTCCTCTGCAGATCGAAGTTCTAGAAACAGAGCAGGCTGATATTGGTATAGCGATGAGTAATCCTGATTTATATAAGAATGAGGCTGAACTGGCGGCTAGTTTGCAGGCTCGGTTAGGTGAGCTTACTGCTGAGTTGGATCAAAAGTTACAACGCTGGGAGTCGTTACTTAGCCTTTCAGGGTCTTAATCGGCTGCTACTTCGTTCTTTTTGATTTAGCTCTGAGTCGAGAAAATGCCTCAATACCGAATGAGGATATTAAGGCGACTCCTAGGGCAACTGCACTAGATGGCGATGTTTTAATGGTGCTTATTAAAAGGGCTGTAAATAAACTTAAGTTAATGACAATGGCGCACCATAAGATTTTGGGTTTTGCGCCGGTCTTTTGGTGAATGCGCAGATGACCATAGGTAATTGCTGCATATACCAATAGAAATGCCAAGCTAGCCATCTGACCCACTTCATTTAGGGGAAATATTAAAGCCAGTACGATGACGCCAACCGATGAGATTGTCAGGGCGCGCAACTGATTTTTAAGGATTCCACCCCCTAGAGCGTTGGAAATTTCTTTTTTACTCGCTACGTCAGCTGCAATATTAGATGCTGCAAAGATGGTTGCGTTGACTGCAGCAGCGCAAGCAAGCAAAGCAGAGATGCTAATTACAATAAAACCAACTCTTCCAGCAACGATTTGCGCCGCATCGGCTAACACATGCCCATTATGTGATTGGATTGAGTCAAGGGGCATCAATAAGACAACGGCGCTACTCACTGCTAGATAAGCAATCGTAACCAAGACTAGAGCAGAAAACATTGCCAGAGGCAATTCTTTTTGGGGGCACTTCATGGCCGAGGAGGAGTTAGCCACCACTCCAAAGCCTTGGAAGTTAATATACAAAATACCTGCGGCAACGGCAATGCCTTCAATGGAGCCGCCGCCCATGGAGAATGCCATGTAATTTGCATGTTCAAAACCCAAGGCTGAGAAGACTAGCAAGCTGATGACAACTAGGCTAATAGCCAGCATTTCTGCCCTGCCGACAAGACTTGGACCCAATAAGTTGATGAAGGTGCAAATTACAATAATGGCAGAAGTAATACATTTGAGGGTAAACGGAGAAAGATCTCCGCCAAACAAGGAATTGGTGTATTCCACAAATCCTGCTGCATAGAGCGCGGCAGCGATTAAGTAAGAAATGTATTGGAAGAGGTTTAAGCCTCCGGAAATAATGCCTGGACCAAAACTCATAACAGTAAAGGTAGCCGCACCTCCGCTACTCGGAAAGGCTGCGCCTAACTTAGCATAGGAGTAAACCGAAAAAGAAGCTGCAATAGCGCCGATTAAAAATGCTAGTGGAATATGCGTACCAGCATGGGAGCTTGCCAGACCGAGCAGTGAATAAAGTCCTGCCCCCATCATGCCGCCAATTCCTAAGGCAGTAGCTGAAAAAAGACTGATATCGCCAGAGGTGCTGGGCCTATTTTTTAATAAACCGGAAGTCAAAAGGACTTAGCCTAAATTTTCACGATGGAGTTGATTGCGCAGGCGGGCAATTTCATCCAGCAGATCCAGTGCCAATGCTACACCGGGAATGTTGAGCTCTAAATCGTGTGTGAGGCGGGCGGCTGTTTTAGCTCTTTTTAGGGAGTCTCCACTGAAACGCCAGTCTTGTGGGAGGGATCCAGCTGGACTTAAAACACCTTCCGACACCCACGACATAATGAGATCTTCTGGGCTATGTGAAGCCTGTGAGAGTTCCATGATGGTCATGTGAACTTCATTTTCGACAACAGTGCCTTCAATCCAGGTGATATGGGTTTCTGACATATTGATCATCCCTTCAGGTGAGTTCTGGGGTTGAAATCAAAAGCCTTTGCAAGTGTTTGATAGGCTTCTTTTTGCGCATCGGTTTTGGCGCTCGGTAAAGCAATGATGGGAACAACATAAAGGTCGCCAGGTTCTGTGCCGGGGATGCCTTTGCCTTTGAGGCGCATCTTACGGCCAGCAGTTGTGCCTGCGGGGATCTTCAGCTCTAAAGCTGAGCCTGCGGGAGTGGGGACCTCCACAGTAGCTCCCAGTGCAGCTTCCCACGGAGCTAGCGGTAAATCTAGATAAATATCTTTGCCGTCAATGCGATAGATAGGGTTTGGATGGAAGTCGATCTCTAAATACAAGTCACCAGCAGCACCTCCACCCACGCCCGGACCACCTTGGCCCGAGAGGCGTAAATTTTGCCCAGCTCTAATTCCTTTTGGAATGCTGACATCAAGTTTGCGCTCTTGGGTGGTGACATGACCGCTAGCATCTTGTGCGGGCATATGAAGTGAAATCGTCCGCTTAGCACCGTTATAAGCATCAGCGATATCAATCAAAATTTTGGCATGATGATCTTGACCCTTGAAGTTCATCCCCTGTTGTGGATGACTGCTACGACCACCTTGGCGGTGCCTGCCTCTACCAAAGAGAGATTCAAAGAACTCGCTTTGATCGCCTTCAAAGCCACCACCGAAACCACTGCGACCATCACCAAAGCCGGTATTAGCGTATTCAAATCCTTCATTCCAATTAGGAGGAGGGGTAAAGTCTTGGCCGTTCTTCCAGTTAGACCCCATGCGATCGTAGGCAGCGCGTTTTTCGGTGTCTTTCAGAACAGCGTAGGCTTCACCAATTTCTTTAAATTGATCCTCGGCCGTGACTTCTTTATTCACATCTGGATGATATTTCCTGGCAAGCTTGCGGTAAGCTACCTTGATTTCTGCTTCAGTAGCGCTACGGGCAACACCGAGCGTTTCGTAGTAATCCCTGAATTTCATAAGCCTGATGAAGTCCTTATTAAGTCCTGATTGAGTCAATACGGTTAATTCTACAGTCCTATGATGACCTTATGGACTAAGGTCAAAAATCAATACTTCAGCCTCTTTCCCTTGACCGATCAGTAACTGACTTTCATTTTCAATCAGAAGGGCATCACCAGCAACCAATTCGTGACCATTGATATTCAGAGAGCCGCTAATTAAATGTGCATATCCCTTGCGCTGCGGGTTTAGGGATAGTTGAGCAGTTTGGGAGCCGTTAAAAAGGCCGGCATACATTTTGGCATCGGCATGGATGGTGACGGATCCATCTTCACCATCAGGGGAGGCAACTAATCGCAGTTTTCCTTGTTTGCCATCTAAAGGAATAGATTTTTGTTCATAGCCCGGTGCAATCTCTAAAACATTCGGCTCAATCCAAATTTGTAAGAAGTGTGTAGTTTGGTCTTTGGCATGATTAAACTCGCTATGCATCACTCCAGTACCTGCACTCATGCGTTGAATATCTCCAGGGGGGATACCTTTGACATTGCCCATACTGTCCTCATGTGCCAGTTCACCTGACAGAACATAGCTAATAATTTCCATATTACGATGCCCATGTTTCCCAAACCCCATGCCGGCAGTTACTCGATCTTCATTAATGACTCGTAAGTTACCCCAGCCCATAAAAAGGGGGTCATGATAGCCAGCAAAAGAAAAGGAATGGAAGCTTTTGAGCCAACCGTGATCGGCATAACCACGATCTTGTGATTTTCTAAGGGTAAGCATAATTTTAGAGTTCGCTTTTATGAATCAACATAAGCACATTATCATTGGCTTTTGACATATTTGCTAATTGACAAGCCATGGGAAACGTTAAACAAGACATTAAAGACGCCGCGCTAGGATTTGCAGAAAGTGCGCTCGATGGATGGAATGATTTTTGCCTATTCTTCAAAGAGGCATGGCCACTTTTAGGCGCCCTATTAATGATATTGGCGGGGATATGGTGGTACGCCGATCCGCCACCACCCCGGCATGTACTTATGGCTACCGGTTCCCCTGGAGGTTCCTATGAGGCGCTTGGGAAAAAGTACGCTGATTTTTTTGAAAAAAGAGGAATTACCTTAGAGCTCGTAAATACCCATGGCGCTCAAGAAAATATTCAGCGTTTATCTAGTCGTAAAGATCCCGTGCAGGCTGCATTTGTGCAGAACGGCGTCTTTAAGCCAGAGGAAATCCAAGGTATTGCCTCATTAGGCTCAGTTGATTACGAGCCTATCTGGTTTTTTTATCGTGGACCCGAAGTAAAGGCGAGTGATTTTGAGGATGTAAATGGGCAATTAAAGTATTTTGCAGATGCCCGAATATCATTGGGTGAAGAGGGTAGCGGTACCCATACTCAGGCCATGCGTATTCTTGAGGTGTCTGGACTTAGTAAAGTCGCTCACTTTTTATTTATGCCCTCACATGAATCGGTGAAGGCTTTGCAAGAGGGTCGCATTAATGGGGCATTCTTGGTTGATGGCTATCAGTCTAAAAATGTACAGACTTTATTAGCCGATACCTCTTTACACATCACCACCTTTAGGCGCGCTGAAGCGTATGCTCGGCTGTTGCCTTATTTACATATCTTAAAAGTACCTACTGGCGGCTTTAGCTTAGTTCGCAACTTTCCAGACCATGATGTCCAGCTTTTAGCTACGACTACTAATTTATTAATTGATGATCGTATGCATCCAGCTCTTCAGTTCTTATTTTTGGAGGCGGCGCGAGAAATTAATGGAAAGGCAAATTTTTTTGCACAGCGGGGTGAGTTCCCATTTTTTAGCGCCGCTGGAGTTCCAGAAAGTCCTGTAGCACTCCATTATGAAAAAAATGGCTCTCCTTTATTAATGCTTTACTTGCCATTCTGGTTGGCCGAACTTATCAATCGCTTAATTTTTGTCCTCTTGCCTTTCTGCGCCATTGCGTATCCCATCCTCTTGACCTTGCCGGGTTACCGCAATAAGCGTATGCGTAGAAAAATTGATCGCCTATATGGCGTTTTAAAAACGTATGAATATGAGCTGATTACAAACTACCAAATAGAGGCGAGAGATAGCTATCTCAGGAAGCTAGACTTATTGGAATATGAGGCATTAAACCTGAAAGTTCCATGGAGTATGTCTGGTGACTACTATGCTTTACGAACCAGCATTGATTATGTGCGTAATTGCCTGAATCGGGGAGTGCACCCCTATCAGGTCAATATCGATACTTAAAATATGGCCAAACCCCAGCTTATTCGCTCTCTCCGGATTTGCTGGGATATTTAAAAGAAGCATAGCGAACAATGGCATTAGCTAAGGCCAAAATCAAAATAGTGATTCCCATAAGGAGAATAGCCATATCCGCTTCATGCTTAGTATTCACTAGGTCAATAATTAAACGGGTGACTGCGGTAATTGCTACGTAGATCAAAAAGCGGACTGGCATATGGTTGGTCTTAAAATAAATTCCGACCATGGCACCAATTTCTAAATAGATAAATAGCAGCAGCAAGTCTTCGATAGATGCTGAGCCTTTGCTCACCATGCCCAAGAAGGCTACTGCTGCCGACCATACGGTTGCAGCACCAATACCAAACAGAGCAATGCGATGAAAGAGGGATACAAATAGATTGCCAATAGGTACAGACCATCGCTCGATGACGTCCTCTAGTTTGGATATGCTGTTTGGTGAGTTAGGTGGCATGTTCATGAAGTCTCCAGTTTTATAATTTACTAAGAGCAGTATATTTCTCAATTGAAAAAAGTATGCAAAAAAGAGGCCTTTCAGCCTCTTATCCTTAGAGAATTGCGCAAATATTAACTTAAGTCAACCTAGGCTGTCAGCCCAGATGTTATGAGCCCAGCCCCAAGCATAAATACCCTCTAACGCCGAAGGTGCAGGCGAAAGACCTCCAGAGCCGGGTACAGGCTTAAATGTTTTCTCCTCAGCGTTGTATTGGTGAACGCTGGCCACGTGAATTACCTCTCTATCATTTACAAAGCTATAGCAAGTATTCGTTAGCATGGGTGCGGGATTCACCTCCCAACCACTCAACTCAGCAACAATCGCAGCCGCAGCGACTTTGGCATGTTGATTGGCCATATGTCCTGACTTGGGCATTGCATTAGCCACCTGAATGGAATCTCCCAGCACATGAATATCTTTGCGAGCAGTAGATTCAAAATTGATGAAATGTACATTTACCCACTTCCCGTTGGAATTAGCTAAACCGCTATTGACTGCAATTTCTCCAGCGCTCATAGCGGGCAGCAGATTAAGAACGTCAGCCTTGAAGTCTTCTTGGACTTCGAGCTTAATGGTTTTAGTCTTTGCATCAACTGCGGTGACATTGTGCCTTGGAAGATACTCAATCATTCCAGCGTATTGTTCTGCCCAAACTTTTTTAAATAGCGAACCCTTGGAGGTGACATCTTGGTTAGCATCCAAAATTAGTACTTTAGATTTAGGATTGTGTTGTTTCAAATAGTTAGCTACCAAGCAGGCGCGTTCATAAGGCCCAGGAGGGCAGCGATAGGGTGCCTCAGGAATGCTGATGGCAAATGTGCCACCTTCACGCATATTAACTAGTTGCTTGTGCAGTGCTACTGTTTCTGGACCTGCTTTCCAGGCCTGGAGGGTAACACCCTCTTTATTTGCCTGCGCAAGACCTTCAATGCTGTCCATTATCAGCGTTACACCTGGAGAAACAACTATCTTGTCATAGCGCAGGATTTTTCCAGAGGAAAGTTTGGCGGTTTTTTTATCAGCATCAATACTGACAACGGACTCCTGGATGATCTTGATTCCATGGTGCTTAGAAAGGTTTTCATATGATGTCGTGATCTCCGACATGGTGCGTGATCCACCGATCACTAGATTAGATAATGGACAGGATAAAAATGCGGTATTGGGTTCAATCAAAGTCACCCGAGCGGTATTATTTGAAAAGAGGCGTAAATATTTGGCAGCAGTAGCTCCACCATACCCCCCGCCGATCACTAGAATTTCGGCCTTAGAAAGATTGGCTCGAGCCTGCCCTGAAAAGCCTGCTAGCAAGCCAAGCGCTGCAGCACTTTGACCAATAAAATGTCGACGATCCATCATAACCTCTTATGGTTTTTTGCCAAATTGATTGGCAATAGTGGTGAGCTGTTGATCGGAGTAACCTTTTGCCAGTTGCGGCATGATGGTACCGTCAAGTGTTCCTGACTTGTAAGCTTTTAATTGCGTCAGTATTTCTGCGCTACTCAGCTGATTAATAAGGGGTATGCCGCCATCAACTACACCTTTGCCATCTGTGCCGTGGCAATTGGTGCAGGTGCCAGCTAGAGCACGTTCATAGAGCTGCTCAGCACTTTGCGCAAAAGTGACTTCATTCCATTGGGCTAAGCCTAAAAAAGACATCGCCAGAAAAACTGACTTCAAATACCGTGGTCGCATGGGAATAATCTCCATTGTTCTGGTTGATCGCATTCTGTTTTGGGCAATGATTCATTTGAGAGTCATCTTATTGCTCGTATGTTTGTATGATAAGGAGTTAAGTGGTTTTGCGTCGAAGCTGATGCATGAGCCCGGTGGTGAGGGTGTTTGGGGATTGATCGGACTGGGAATTTCCATTAGTGACGATAAGACCTTTAAACTGTCACGATGCGAGGTACTTTCACATTCCGTAGCGCAATCCTGATCCTGCTTCTGGGCGTATTTACTTACCTGTATGGGCTAGATAGTCGATTTGCCCCCAAAAACGGCGATGAGTATCCTTATATGCACATAGTCCGAATGACTGCAGGTACGGGCTCTTGGCTGCCGCTGCAATCGGAGATGGTGGGCATCAAAAATACCAAACCACCGCTGGTATTTTGGGAGGGAATTGCAAGCACGCACTGGGGTAGTGACTGGACGCTTGCAGCGCTGCGCTGGCCTAGTGTTTTTTATACCGGACTCACGGCATTTTTCTTATTTTTAGCAGTCCGTCGATTTAGTGGCAGAACGCAGACTGGATTACTTGCGGGGTTAGTTTGGCTCTCCTTTTTTGCCACCTATCGTTATGGTCGCCCATTCCTCACTGATTCCCCAGAGGTCTTCTGGTTAAGCTTACCCTTTATGGCTTTGTTGTATTGGGGCAAAGCCGCTTTCGATTCTAGGTTCCTTTTCCCAGTAATTGCAGGAATCTGCTTTGGAGTGGCGCTCCTAGCAAAATCATTTGCTTATATCGCGCCTGCTTCAGTTGCTTTAATTTTGTACTATTGGCGCTGGCGTGAGTGGAGCGCATCTAAGTTAATAATTCAAGATGCCTACAAAGTCTTTTTGATCGTTGCCTTGGCTTTGATTATCTTTGCCCTCTGGTTTGTCTTAGATCCTTTTCCGGAGGCAGTTTGGAGGGAGTTTGTACTTGGTGAAAATGCGGGTAAGTTTGATGCGCGTAGTAACAGTTACCTTTTGGATTTAGTGCGAGGTGGTGACAGTATTTGGATGCTAGTGCTCACAACTCTCGCCAATGCTGGTTTATTTTTGTTTGTTTTGATTTCAACATTAATTCAATGTTGGCGTCAGCGTCG
>Ga0316230_1002101_pt1 | contig 18188 bp, 14 predicted proteins | sample TBH18025metaG_FD_206004 | JGI IMG/M metagenome (GOLD analysis project Ga0316230, IMG submission 206004) | Freshwater microbial communities from Trout Bog Lake, Wisconsin, USA - TBH18025 | ecosystem: Environmental > Aquatic > Freshwater > Lake > Hypolimnion/Profundal zone | place: USA: Wisconsin...
CGAGCAGTTATCAAAAGCGACGTGGCCAGAGACAGAGCGAATATAGAAAGGCAGTATCGCCAAGACCTTTTAGCAGTGAATGCTAGAAAGTCAGTGCGCCAGCTATGCCCAACATGTAATTAAGTAAGAGAACAAAACATTATGACCACAGTTGCAAAAGCGAAAATACGGCAAGCCTTCCTCGATATGGCCGATGGCGAATATCGGCACGTTAACGGGTATTTGGCAGAGTTAAACGAGGGGGTAGAGGTTACAAGCAAGTCAATGACAGAATGTGAGCAACACCCGTTTAATGCTTTATGCAAGCGGTATAGATGCACGGCACAAGACCTTTGCGACTATTACGAAAGCATAGACTGGTGCAAGATGACATTGCCGTATTATTGCAGAGAATGTAAGACACTAATCGTCAAAGCCCCGGTGAATATGCACGGCTGGACATGCCCGGTATGTTTTCGGCGGTTATACCCTCGATAGACGCTATTTATTGTTGGCGCTTGTGAGACTCGATAAACGCCAGCAAGTCACATAAACAAGAGAGTCAGAAAGAGCGGTAGGACAAAACCCGCACAAAGCAATTATGAAAGTAATCGAAACATTTAAGAAAATCGGAAACGAAGTATTGGCAAAGACAAAGCTCGTTAGCGAGACACCCGCACAAGAGCGGGAGCGTAGGGTTAAACTGGTAAAAGAGAAAATGAAAGCAATGCTCGACGGCGAAGAAACCAAAGCGCCCGTGCCGTCCACGGCGGACAAAACGGTGCCCGCCGTAACCATACCGGATGCGCCCGCAATCAAAGTGCCAGAGGGATACATTGATATGGCGAGTATCAAGGGCTATCGGGCTGAGGGTATCGGGCTTACTGGTGACACTCTACAATATAGCGTTGTCAATGCGCCACACGTTTCGACGTTCGTAAAAGAAAAATCCGAATTGCCGTTTATCGGCGGTTTCCCTTCGCCCGACTTGAAAGCGGAAATCAATCTCGCCAATGAAGCACGAATGCAAGCGGGCAAACCGGCGTTTGTTAGCGTGGCCCAGTATGAACGCTACAAAACCCAAAACATCGAACCAAGCGGGGCGAATGCTGGCTTTACCGTGATTGACGGCAACGTAAACCCGAAAACGGCAAAGTCGGAAGTATTCTTTGTTGCATCGCAAGGCTATTACCTTATGCGAGACGGGGGCAAAGTGTATTTTCAAAGGACAAATGACTTTGACGGCATACCAGTTATTTTGCGGGTTACAAACGACTCGACACCCTGCCCGACGGCGGTTAATAGCGTAACGACCTACGTTAAGTATCGGGAAATGACCCAAGCCGAGATGAACGCTATCTTGGCATCAAAGCCTAGTGCCGATTTGATTCTAGGGAGGTATGCTCAATACTTCAATGAGGACGGCGTATTGATGAACCTGGCAGACCCTACAACGATTTGGTAAAGAGATTGTGAGTTACAACGGGGCGGTAGGTTTTCGAGAATTTGGCCTATCGCCCCTCTTTCTTTTCGACTTTATGAATCTGATTTACTCTATACCGCCGTTTGCCGATTATGAATTGGGCCAAGTTATTATGCGTATCGAGGATGCCAAGTTGCGAGAAAAGCTATTGACCGCCCTACGCATAATCAAATCACACTGGTATTGCACAACGGGCAAACCGCCAGCATTCACGGACGCAATGAAAGCGATTGATGATTTTCGGATGAAACACCCGATTTGAAAGCACCTTTTCGAGTTGCCCATTGCGAGCGTTGCCTTAGTCTCTGGCCAGACCGTCAATGATGGCGGGATAACTAATCGCAAGTATTATGGCAAATGACACTAAGAAAGAGCAAGTGCAAGCGGAACTATTGAAAAAGTTTACGGAGCAAATGAACGCCTTGCTGAAAAAATGGGACGCCAAGAAAACCCCGAAAGAAGTCGTCATTGTCGTTGACGATGAGAAAAAAGGCACTTGGCATTTGGAATTGAAGTAACCGCCAGCATGGCCCGCCTTTGCGCCCCGCTGGCCTTGCGGGCGATTCTGGCGAGCGGGGCGGGTGCAAGTGCCAGACGCCAGACCGGGCGCAACCGGGGCGGTTTGGGCTAATGTTTTTTTGTAATGGCTTGCCGATTGTGGCGTAAACAATTGCGATTCAAACAGTTAGCAGCATGTTGTATAATGAACAAGGCTTCTCGTAGGTCTGCCATTCACCGGGTGGCTTGCTGGCATTAACCAACGGTGGGGATTGTCCGTAAATGGCGGCGGCCTGACCGTCGGGATAGGTCTTGGCCTGGTAGGAATCGAGCACCTGGACCTCGTACATGCCGTTAATGAGGATGCCGCTATTGCCACGGCCCTGGCCAGTGCCTCTCGGCGGATTCGGGGAGGCCCATTCCACATGGAGTTGGAAATCGGCCCACTTGCCCCGAGTGCGGATGCCGCCGCCGCGCCCCGTCTCCAGGTAGCCGTCCTGCACCTTCCAGGTGGCGTTCTGTCCGCGGTGGTTTTGCCACTTCGAGAGGTCTTTGCCATCGAAGAGCACCTCCGCATCCGACGGCGCGGGAGCGTTATGGCTAAAAGTCGTTCCGGGCGTCACCACCCGGGGTTGTGGGCGGTCCGGATCGTGCAGGTGCCACCGACTGCCCGGGAGCATCGGCGTGTCCCGGAAACCGTCAATCGCCTCCGCCGGTTGGGCGGCTCCATCGGCGGCAAAGGCCGGAAGGCGAAGTGCGAGGACCACCAAGCCAAAGAACAACGGTTGAGGAAGCGACATGATTTTCATAAGTTGTTTCATCGGACACCCCAGCACCGGGGCTCATTGACCGTCCGCAACGAATAGCAGGTTTATGGGCTGGCGCAACCGGATTCGGGCGGATACCGGATCGAACTTAGAATTATTCCAAATATTGACAGCGGCGGGTTTCGGGCTAGATTGACCCCGACCATGGGCCAGGTTCACAAGAATAAACCCGATGCGCGGTTCAACCAGCAGTTGGCGACCCGCGGATTTCGGTTTACGCCGCAGCGAGAGCATGTTTATGCTGTGCTCTTGAGAAAACGCGACCATCCGACCGCGGAGGAAGTGTTCATTCGCGCCAAGCCGGGGATGCCGGATATCTCGATGGCGACGGTTTATAACTGCCTGGACGCCTTGGTTCGTTGCGGGTTGGTGCGCCAGGTGGCCCTGGAGCGCGGCGCCGCCCGGTTCTGTTCAAATATGCTCGAACACTGTCATTTTTATTGCGACGCCTGCGACCACGTCTTTGACATAGACGTTCCGCCGGGCACGGGGATTCCCCTGCCACCCGGCTACCAGGCGGCGCGCTTGGACATCGCCATTCACGGTCTCTGCCCCGCCTGTGTGCCAAGTTCCCACTCCAGGTCCACGACCCTTTCAAAACCATGAGCACCTCAACCGAGACCATCGAAGGCTTGGTCCGCAGCGAATACAAGTACGGCTTTGTCACCGACGTCGAGACCGACTCGGCCCCCCCCGGCCTGAGCGAAGACACGGTCCGCCTGATTTCGGCTAAGAAGAACGAGCCGGAGTTCATGCTCGAATGGCGGCTCAAGGGCTATCGGCATTGGCTCACGATGAAGGAGCCGACCTGGCCGCAAGTGCACTATCCCGCGATCGATTATCAGAAGTCGGTTTATTATTCGGCTCCCAAGAAGCGGGGCGACGGACCCAAGAGCCTCGATGAGGTCGATCCGAAGTTACTGGAGACTTACGAAAAACTGGGCATCCCGCTCAAGGAGCGCGAACGGTTGGCCGGGGTCGCGGTGGACGCGGTGTTTGATAGCGTCTCGGTCGGGACCACTTTCCGTGACCAACTGGCCGCCAAGGGCATCATCTTCTGCTCCTTCAGCGAGGCGGTGCAAAACCATCCGGACCTGATTCGGAAGTACCTGGGCACCGTAGTTCCCTATACGGACAATTATTTTGCGGCGTTGAACTCGGCGGTGTTCAGCGATGGGTCGTTCTGTTTCATCCCCAAGGGCGTTCGCTGCCCGATGGAGCTTTCGACCTACTTCCGGATCAATGCCGCCAACACCGGCCAATTCGAGCGAACGCTCATCGTGGCCGAGGAAGGGGCGTCGGTGAGCTATCTGGAGGGCTGCACGGCCCCGATGCGCGACGAACATCAGTTGCACGCCGCCGTGGTAGAACTCATCGCGATGGACCACGCGCAGATCAAATACTCCACCGTGCAAAACTGGTATCCGGGCGATGAGCACGGACGGGGCGGCATCTACAATTTCGTGACCAAGCGCGGCCTCTGCAAGGGGAAGAACTCCAAGATCTCCTGGACGCAGGTAGAGACCGGCTCGGCGATCACCTGGAAATACCCGAGTTGCATTCTGCTCGGGGAGAATTCCGTCGGGGAATTCTATTCGGTGGCAGTCACCAACAACTACCAGCAAGCCGATACCGGCACCAAGATGGTGCATATCGGCAAAAACACGCGCAGCACGATCATCTCGAAGGGCATCTCGGCCGGGCACGGTCAGAACAGCTACCGCGGGCAGGTGAAGATCCAAAAAGGCGCGGCCAACGCGCGGAACTTCTCCCAGTGCGACTCCCTCCTGCTGGGCGACCGATGCGGGGCGCATACCTTTCCCTATATTGATGTGAAGAATCCTACGGCCCGCGTCGAGCACGAGGCCAGCACCTCGAAAATCGGGGAAGACCAGATTTTTTACTGCAACCAGCGGGGGCTGGCCACACAGGACGCGGTGAACCTGATCGTTAACGGTTTTTGCAAGGAGGTCTTCCGCGAGTTGCCCATGGAATTCGCCGTCGAGGCGCAGAAGCTCCTGGGCGTGAGCCTCGAGGGGAGTGTCGGATAATCGATTAAGAAACTGATGAGCCAACCAATTCTACAGATCGTGGACCTCAACGCCGGCGTTGAGGGCAAGCCCATTTTGAAGGGCATCAACCTGACCATTAACCCGGGAGAAGTCCACGCGGTGATGGGACCTAACGGGAGTGGCAAGAGCACGCTGGCGGCCGTCCTGGCGGGACGAGACGGCTATGAGGTCACCTCCGGGAGCGTCCTCTACCAGGGCAAAGACCTGCTCGGCCTCAACCCCGAAGAACGGGCGCGCGAAGGGGTCTTTTTGGCCTTCCAATACCCGGTCGAAATTCCCGGCGTCAACAGCACCGTTTTTCTCAAGGCCGCGCTGAACGAGATTCGCAAACACCAGGGCTTGTCCGAACTGGACGCGATGGAATTCCTCGTTTACGTGAAAGACAAGATCAAGCTGCTCGAACTCAACGAGGCCCTGCTGCATCGCTCCGTCAACGAGGGCTTTTCCGGAGGTGAGAAGAAGCGCAACGAGATCTTTCAGATGGCGGTCCTCGAACCGCGGCTGGCGATCCTGGACGAGACCGATTCGGGCCTCGACATCGACGCCCTCAAGATCGTCTCCAACGGGGTCAATAAATTGCGCGGGCCCACGGCCTCCCAATTGGTCATTACCCACTACCAACGGTTGCTCAACTACATCGTGCCGGATTTCGTCCACGTCCTGGCCAACGGCCGCATCCTGCGCACCGGCGGCAAAGAGCTCGCCTTCGAGCTCGAGGAAAAGGGGTACGACTGGATCCTGAAGGAAGACAGTCTGGTTCGTGGCTAGGGAGCCGTCCCGCCGGCATGGGCGAGCCGTTCGCGCACGAAGCCAATGTCACCCCTCAAACCATAGAACATATCGGCGAAGGAGGCGGGCACCTTCATCTTGTTGACCGACTTCTCGATTTCGTCCACACGGGTCAGTAAATACTCGCGCTGCTTCGGAGTCAAAGGCCCCAGCAGCTCGCGTTCGACGGCGAGCAAGGCGCGGTACCAGCGGTTGATGCGCAGCTTAACTCGCAGCCTCAAGAACGCCGGAATTGAGCGCAACCCCGGGATGAGCACGACCAGCAAGGGCACGGACACGACCAGCACGCGGTTGACGATGCTGGCCAGCGAAAACGGCAGCGCCCCATACAAAAAGCTCTTGCCGGACTTGTAGTAACGAATGGCCTCGGTGCTGATGGGGTAATCATGTTGCAGCGGCGCGGGGAATTCCCCCTTGTGCCGCATCAAATTAGGACCGCCATGCACCTCCTGCGCCGCTTCAATCAACAAATCGCACAGGGCCGGGTGCAAACTGGGCCGCACGAGCAACTCGACCGTCGGGCCCAGCACAAAGACATCGTGGGGCGGAATATCCTTCCCGAAATCGAGCGATCCCCTGGGCAGTTCGAGCTTGTTCAGGTAGCTGATGCGGCGAATATAACCGTCGGCCTGTAAAAAGTTGAAAAGCTGGATCCCGGGCGCTAGCAGGAGACGTTTCATCACCTGCGGTGAAGCCGAATCGCCCATGAGGAAAACGGCATCGATCGTCCCGTCAAGGAGTGCTTTGCCGGGATCGCCTTCGGCGAGATCGACGAACGCCGTGGGGCCGCCGGTTTCGATCCCGTTGAGTGCCAGCAACGCCAGCGCGAGCGCCCGCGTCCCGCTGCCCTCCGGCCCAATGTCCAGCCGCTTGCCCTTTAGTTCCGACAGCAAGGTCAACGAATTCGTCGCTCGGTAAAAGATGAGCAATGGCTGGTAAGCGATGCTCCCCAGCGAAACCAGTTTGAGCCGATCCGGACCGTTGGTAATCCCCCCCTGGACAAAACCAATGTCCACACGAACCGACGGGTCGTTAAGCCGCTGCAGGTTCTGAGGGGAGCCCTCGGAATCCAGGATCTTCAGGGTGACGCCTTTGGCCGCGAGGAAATCGCGGTATTTGACCGCGTTGGTGAGGAAGCTGCTGCCGGGAACACCGCTGGTGATGGTAATGGTATGGGGCGGAGCCGAATAGAAAAACCAGAAACCGGCGGAGACGAGAGCGATGGCGACCAGGGCCACCACGGAAGTCGCCAGCGCGCGGCTCAACCCGAAGGTTTCCACCATCGGCTGCGCCAGCCGGTTCAAGAGATTCGGGCGAGACTGTGGCTGCTGATTGTTCATGCTCATCGTTATTGGCACCAGTGTGCACCAAACCACGCCAGAATACAAGAAACGCGCACGACACGCACGCCCCACTCGCACACCTGAGATTCCAGATGACCAGGGCTGGATGCCGCTCGAAATCACCACTCACCTTGGGCGGGGTGGGACGGCTCGTCCCCATTTTCCAGAGCCGAGGAGAATGGGCACCAGTCCCTCCCTTCAGCCGCTCTCGAAGGTTGGCAGGCCGATCCGAGACCGAAGCTGGCTGGTCCGGCTACCAGCCAGCCGGCTCAAGCGCCGGACCAGGCGGCGGCCAAACGATCGATGCTCGATCGCACGAGGGCGCGGGCCTCGAGGCGGGCGGTGCTTTGCATCAGCAGTTCGTCATAATTCGTGTGCGCGTGCCGAATGTGCGCCCTGACCGCCAACTCGATGGCACCTGCATCAAAAGCCCGGCTCGCGGCGGAGCGACCCACCCGCCCACTGCCCCGAAGGCCGGTGTGCTCGGCGATGGCTCGGGCTTCCCCGGGCGGACACGCGGGGAAGCGCTTCAACACGGCTGCGGTCAAGTCCTCGATGTACTCGCGATCCTCGACCTGCCGCAGGACGGCTGCCTGGGTACGGCGGGCGGCCCGTTCGGGCGCGTCCTCAGCGCATTCCTCATCGGCCTGCATCACCGCTGAGGGAGTCACCAGCAGCCCCTGCCGCTCGTAGCGACGCCGTGCGCGAACGAAGCGGACCACCACGGCCGCCAGCGAGCTGTATTTGCGGGCGCGGCGAGAGAGGGCGGCATCCCCCGCCGGCAAGAACTCGAGGCCATCCAGGTCGGCGCAGGCCAAGCACAGCGGCCGGCCTTGCTCCAGGAACAACAGGTTACCCTTGGCCAACTCTGTGCCGCACTCGGTGCAGTTGCCTTCCTCGCTCACCTTCTCGAGCACCACCAGGTCCGGAACCTTCGCCAGCTTCCTCGAAAGCCGTTGAGCCCGCTTTTCTCCCAGGTCGGCCGACGCATAGCGAGTGCGGTAGAATTGCTCACGTTCGGGGTCGCCGTCGATGGTCACCTGGAGTGGTTCCACTCCCTTGAGGCCTCGGCGGGTGTAGGGAACTTCGATGGCGCCTAACCCGCGCTCCTGGATCCATTCCCGAAAGTGACGCAGCGTCCTCTCGAACTTCTCGGGCCCGACCTGGATCGAAGGCTCGATCACCTGGTAATGCTCGTCGCCCCTGCGCCAGCCCTCCACCTGGAATGACTGCAGGAATCGCATGTGCTGGAAAAGTTCCAGGGGCCCGACCGAGCCGTCGGCGGCCAGCGCCGCCTCGGCCGCCGCGCGAACGCGGTCGCGAAAATTAATTGGGTTCATAGACGGTGGTGGCATGGCTCAAAGACTGCCGGGGCTCGAACCGGCCGCTCCCTTTGCCGCCGTGTCCCGCCATTCCCCGACCATGGCGGGCAGTTTGCAGTTCTCGCAGATGGCATTGGACTGGTCGCAGAAGTCGCGGACTATCTGGATCAGGCCCTGTTGCGCGGCGGCGGTCGCGAGGCGCTTGGCAGGCGCGCCGCCGAGCAACCGCTCGCGTGCCAGGCGGAGCACGGCGTTATCCTCGGCCGGAGGCCATGCGAAATAGCGCTGTTCTAATGCATCCCGCATCCTAGAGTTCTTGCCCTCAACCGCGCGGGCATAGAGCCAGGGCAGGACGACGTTCATAGCGAGATCCGCCACGCGCGTGGCACCCAGCAACGGCTGGGGTTTGGCCAACCGGCCGGATTTGACGGTCCAGTGCCAGGACCAGAAATCGTCCGGCTCGGATTGCAGGCATTCCAAGAGCTGGTCCGCCAGGGTCCGGCCACTGTCGCCGAGGGAGCACCAGCGTTCCAGACGCGCGGCAAGGTCGCCGGAAAGGGACCAACCGGCCGCCAGGGCCAACCGGCGCTGGGGATGGTTGGCGGGCCGCAGACCGTGCAATCGCCAGATCTCGCGCGGGAGGATGCAGTCCAGGAATTGATCGCGCTCCCGCCACCAGTCGTCCCACAACCGCCGCACATATTCGTCAGCCCCTGACTTCGATCGGACCAGTTCCACCGGAAGCAAGCCGCTCAACCCCAACAGCCGAGCCTGGAGCGTCAGCGGGTCGCCGCCCTCGGCGGCCCACCGTGGACGCAATTCCCCGAGCCGTTGCATGGGCCAGACATTGTGCTTGTAGCCTAGGGCGCGGAACAGCCCCTCCCAGAGCGCCTGTTCCCAGCCAGCCTGCCGGGCTCGGGCCTGGAACTGTCCCGCCTTCCCCGCGAGCCGCACCTGCGCCGCCTGGCGCAACAACTCGGCCAAGCGGTCCCCGTCCAAGCCGCGCAGGGGCGCGCAGCATCGTCCGCGGGACGTTTCCGGAAAGGAACTCTCCTGCTCGCCGCCCAGCCAGAGGCTTAGTTCTCCCAAGGGTGCATCGAGCAACCCCCGCAACGGCAAGGCCGGCGGCGCACCCGCCACCAAGCCTTCCGCCTCCCACGTCACGTGCAGGATCACCTCGCGGAAAGCCGGGTTGCGGTCGTGCCCATGCGCCCGCCAACCGCCCGGCCGCAGGTCCACCTCGATGTCCCCGATCCGGCTCGGCGAGTCGCCGAACTGAACCACCGCGCCCCGGAAATCCGGGCCCCCTTCCAGGCTCTGAAAGCCCGGATGGAGCACGCGCACCGGCCGGCCATCCGTCAATTGAAGTTTATCCCGCAGCAGACGCTGGTGCCCCCAAATCGATTGCAAGAGTTGCTCGGGCGGCGAGTCACAATCGTCCCGCAGCCGCGGAATAACCCCACCGCTCACCCGCCATTGGGCGTAAAAGCTAGACAGAACCGGTGACACCTTCGGATGTTTTTGGGTGATTCCGGCGCGAATGTCAAGCGAGAGAAAGGACTTGAAGTTTTCGCCTCGCCGCGGCTTGGCGCCTGGGCGTTCAACCCGTAGTTTGACGTCGTCATGAATGGCGGCTTGGCGCTGAGCAGCTGATCGAATAGGGTCGCAGGATTGACTATGTTCAGAACCAAACGCGCTGGGTTTGCGGTCGTGCCCTTCCTGGCGGCAGAACCTGATGGCGGGGCGTCGGCTTCCCTGGGCGGCTCGGCCGGTCTTGCCGCTTCATGGGTGTTGGCGGTCGCCTTCTCCTTTGGATTCCAGCCGGATGTGGCGGCCGTGCCCAATCCCGTCCTGGTCCCCACCCGCGGCAGTGCCGCCGATTGCGGCGTCATGAAATTCAATGGCCAATACTACATCATCGGGAATTCGCTGGCCGGCGATATGTTCGTTTCGACCGACCTCGTTCACTGGGGAAACCGCACCCATGTCTTCTCGATGCATAACGGCTGGACCCCCGGAAACACCTCCGGCGACCGCAATATCAACGCCTGCGACCCGAGCTACTATAACGGGATCTTCAACCTCTACTGGAGCGTTGATCGCGCCGATCAGGGGGTAGTGCAAATCGGTCACGCGGTCTCCGATAAGCCGCTGGGTCCATACCATGAACCGGACACCAACCACTGGTTTGCCTCCAAGATCGACGCCCACCTCTACCGCGATGACGACGGATCGCTTGCTTTCTTTTCGGTCAAGTTCGACGCCGGCAACCACATTTGGGGGCAGCCGGCCCTGGATCCCTCGACCCTGACCGGCGAGCCACGCCGGCTGCTCTCGGCCACGCCGCATTCGTGGGAACTCCTGGACGACTCAGTCAATGAAGGGCCGTTCGTCTTCAAATACCGCGGCCAGTATTACCTGATCTATAACGCCAATCATACCGGCAAGGGGCATTACGCCCTGGGGTGCGCCGTTGCCCCCTCCCCGCTGGCGTTCAGCAATGCCAGCAAATATCCCGATCCCGTCGTGGAAAAGGCGTTCCCTGCCCCCGGCCACCGGCTTACCGCCCCCGGCCAACCGACGGTCATCCGCGGCCCCAACGGCCTGGAATGGTGGCTAGTCTATTTCCTCGAAGTGGACGGCACCCGCCGCCAGCAGGCCATCGACCGCGTCCTCTTTTTCGACCAGAAACTTCATGTCGATGGACCCACCAGCGCTGCTTCGCCGGGATACCATCCGCTGCCCACTGAACCCATGGTGCGGGATCTGTTCGACGCCCCCGACGGCAGCGCGCTGGCCAGTCACTGGCGGCCTGAGGGAGGCGCCTGGTCGATCCAGGACAAAACCGCCGAGCAGAACCAGGCCGATGGACGCGCCCTGTCGTTGCTGGCCAATTGCCCCAAGGCCAGCCAGTACCTTGCCGAAGTCAACGTGCGACTGCTCGACCGTCCGGGGTCGGAAGCCGGCCTGATGGCCTATTGGCGGAATCCGGCCAACTGGCTGTCCGTGACGATCGACGGCCGCCGGGGCACCTGGAACGTGCGGAAGACTGAAAACCGCGTCGAGAGCGTGGTTTGCACTCCACTGCCCACGAACTTCAACTTCCAGGTGTGGCATGCCCTGAGCGCGGCGAAGAACGGCTCGGATTTCGAGATTCGTATCGATGAGCGCCCGGCACCAGGGGCGGCGTCTGCCATGGCGACCACCTTCATCGAGGCCGGGACGCCGGGACTGTTCACCGACTCAGCTCGCGCGGGTTTTGCTGGTTTCATTTACACCATCGGCTGGGATGAAAGCGGAGCTGCCATCCGGAATTGGGGACCGGGGCTCAACGGCGCCACGCCACGCGGCTCGTGGTCCGCGACGCCGCGAGGCCTCACGCAAAGTAACCCCTTGGGGCCAGGCCGAATCTTCAAAGGCGACCCCGCCGAGGAATACGAATTCACGGCCCAACTCACCGAGGACGGACGGGCAGCACGGGACGGCGGGACCCACCTGATGGGGATGCTGCCGGTGTATGTTGACGACCAGAATTATCTCCAGGCTGATATTGACCTCGCGCGCTGGGAATTGCGCGTCAGCGGGCGGAAAGCGGGGGAGGCGTTGTCCGTCCAGACCGCGCCGCTCCCGAAGCGTTTCCCAGTGCCCACCGGCGAGCAAACCGGCCAGCTTTGGCACTATGCCGTCGAGACACCGGAAACCAATTGGACCGCGGCCGATTTCAACGATCGCGACTGGAAATCCGGTGCGGGCGGCTTTGGCGGCGCCGGGGCTAGCACGGTTTGGGAATCGAATGACCTTTGGTTGCGGCGCGAGTTCAAGCTCATTGAAACGCCGACCTGCATGGCTCGCCTACGGCTGCGTTTGCAGGGGGACGCGGAGGTTTACCTCAACGGTGTGCTGGCGATGCGCGGCTCGGGCCGTGCGGCTGGCTATGAAGCAAGCGAGATTGCGGATGCGGCGCGCGTCACCCTCAAACAGGGCAAGAATATCCTCGCCATTCACGGGCATAAAACGGGCGACAACCAAGCGGTTGATGCCGGCCTGTTCCTGGCCGGAATCGTGGAAACTCCGGGCAGCGTCAATCTGCGAAGCGTCAAACTAAACGACCGGGTGATCCTGTTCGTCAACGGCCAGCAGCGCCTGGAAATCGGAGGCGCTTGGTCGCCTTCGCAGGTCGGACTTACCTCCGAGGACCTGGCCTGCCACTTTAGCGGCCTGACGCAGTTTCGGCTTCATTGAAGAAGGCGCAGACGAGGTTCTCGGGGTTGGCCCTCAGCCGCAAACCCAGTAACCGGCGGAGAAATCGCTTCTGAGTGAAAATTGAACGAATCCCGGCGTGAATTTGCCTGTTGATATGATGGTGAACTTGACTTGCGAGAGATTTTCGAACGGGACACCACGCCGGCGGGGCGGTATCCAACTCCGCGCTCTGCGGCGGGGCCGACCCGTCGCCAGGTTAGTAGCTGCCGCCGGCCTCCTGGCCCTCGCGCTGGCGATCTCGCCCTCGCGGGCAGGCGAACCGGACATCCGGCGGGATGCGACCGTGGCGGCGATCGAACTGGTGATGCCCAGCGTGGTGAACATCGCCACAGAGACCATCACCCAGTCGCACGAGTGGTATGATCAAATGCGGCAACATTTTTATGGCGTGCCGCTCCCCCAATCTAAATCGATCAGCCTCGGGTCGGGGGTGATCATCGACGAAGAGGGCTACCTGCTGACCAATTTTCATGTGGTCAATGGCGCCCATCGAATCCAGGTGAAGTTGTGGGACGGACGCGAGTATAACGCGGAGCTGTTGATCGAAACCCCCGGGAGCGATGTCGCTCTTTTGCGGATTACTGCCAAACCCGGGGAACGGTTCACGGCCATGAAGTTCGCCCACGACGACGACCTGCTGCTGGGAGAGACGGTGCTGGCGCTGGGCAACCCGTTCGGCCTGGGGGGATCGGTGACAAAGGGCATCCTGAGTTCGAAGAACCGGCGACCGGCCATCAGCGGAAGGCCGCTCAGCATCGAGGATTGGCTCGAGACGGACGCGGCGATTAACCCGGGAAACAGCGGCGGCCCGCTGGTGAACTTGCGGGGTGAGTTGATCGGCCTGAACGTCGCCGTTTCGCAGCAGGAAGAAGGCATGGGCCTGGGGTTTTCGATCCCCATCAAACAGGTATCGGCGGCGTTGTCCCATTTTTTCCGGCCAGAGTTTGCAGACTCGCTGTGGTTCGGGGCGCAGATGAAGGCGGGTCCCGGCCCCCTGCTCGTCACCGCCGTGTATCCCGGCAGTCCCGCGGCGCAGGCGGGGCTGCGCGAGAACGACCAAGTGGTCCTGGTTAACGGCCAGGCGCCGACCGGGGTGATCTCCTTCAATCGCTGGCTGGCCAAAACCAACAGCGTGGACAACCGACTGGTGGTGAGCCGCGGGGGCGAACGGCTGACGGTTTCCGTACGGCTCCTGCCTTTGGCCGACCTGGTTCGCCAAAAGCTCGGGGTGACGCTGCGCGAGCTTGATGCGACGACGGCAAGCCGGGTGGGCCTCACGGCAGGCGACGCGATGCTGGTCGAGGAGGTCGAACGAGACGGTCCGGCGGCTCGGGCGGGATTGCAAAAGGGGAACCTGGTGACCGCTCTGGATGGGCAGGCCGCCCGGGGAATGCGCCTGGTCGCCGATGGACTCCTGGAAAAGAAGAAAGGCGATTCTGTACAGTTGCTTTTGGTGAGCCGTCGCCAACTGGCTCCCGGCTATGTCGAAGCGCGCCAGGTGCCGGTCGAGGTGAAAACCCGATAGTACGCCCAGATCCGCTTTTTTGGTTGGCCCCACCCCGCATCAGTCGGCTACAATGAGCCTCGCAATAGGACCATGAGCGAAGGCTTGATGATTGAAGTAACCGACCTGACGAAGCGATATGCCGGACATACCGCTGTCTCGAACATTTCGTTCACGGTCGGGCACGGGGAAATCGTGGGGTTATTGGGCGAAAACGGGGCGGGCAAGAGCACTACGATGCGGATTCTTGCGTGTTTTCTACCCGCCAGTTCGGGCACCGTTCGAGTGGGAGGTTTGGACGTGTTCAAGGAGAGCGACGAGGTCCGGCGGCGCATCGGCTACATGCCGGAAAACAACCCGCTGCACCCCGACATGAGGGTGAGGGAGTATTTGAAGTTTCGCGCGCGCCTTAAGGGCCTAGGCTGGAGGCGCGCCCGGGAGCGCGTGGACACGGTCATGGAGCAATGCGGCCTGGTCGAGGTCAGGGGCCGGATCATCGGCCATTTGTCCAAGGGCTATCGCCAGCGGGTAGGGCTGGCCGACGCCCTGGTGCATGAACCGCAGTTGATCATCCTCGATGAACCCACCATCGGGCTGGACCCCCACCAGATTCGATCGGTGCGACAACTCATCAAGAGCCTGGGGACTTCCCACACCGTGCTGATTTCGACGCACATCCTCCCGGAAGCGGAGATGACCTGCAACCGCATGGTGATTATGTATCAAGGGAAGATCCTGGCTGCGGACACCCCGGAGAATCTCCAGCGCCTCATGAGCAGCAACAGCCAGGTCATCGCCGAAATCGCCGCCCCGCCGGCGCAACTGAACGAGTGCTGGGCGCAAATCCCCGAAATCCAGCACTTTGACGTCTCACCTTGCGAGGGAGACTATTACCGCTGCGCCCTGACGCCCCTGGAGGGTATGGACCTGCGGCCCCGCATCTTCGAGTTGGCGCAGGCGCGCGGTTGGCGGGTGCGCGAGTTGACTCGGAGCCGGCATTCGCTCGAGGACATCTACATGCGCGTCACCCGCCCGGATGAGGAGGAGGAAGCCTGATGCAAATCTACTGGACGCTTACCCGGCGGGAGTTGGGCAGCTATTTTCTGTCGCTCACCGGCTATTTTATCATCGCCGCCGCCACCTTCCTCATGGGCTATAGTTTCTGGATCACCCTGCGGCAACTGCAGCAGGTGCCGACCCCCATGCCCGTCACCGAGTTGTTCTTCAACCTCGCCTACTTCTGGCTGATTTTTGTCCTGACCCCGCCGGTGATCACCATGCGGCTCTTCGCCCTGGAAAAAGCGTCCGGGACCTTCGAGACCCTCATGACCGCCCCGGTCAAAGACCTGCAGGTCGTGTTGGGAAAATTCACGGCCGCGTGGCTGTTTCACGCCGTGGTGTGGCTGCCGTTGCTCGGTTGCCTCCTGGTGGTGCGTCACTATGCCAACGCCGCCGCCCCGTTTGACGGGGGCGTGGTGGCATCGACCTTCCTCGGGATCTGGCTGCTGGGTGGAGTCATGGTCGCAATCGGCTGCTTCGCCTCGTCGCTGACTCGCAACCAGGCCCTGGCCGCGATGATCAGCCTCGTCGCCTGTGTCAGCCTCTTCCTCATGGCCTACCTCGCCGACCAGTTCCCCGACCCTCAGTCCTGGCAGGCCAAGGCGCTGGCTTGTTTCTCGTTCTTCGAGCAGATGCGCGATTTCGTCCGCGGCGTCGTCGATACCCGTGCGGTGGTACTCTATGCCAGCCTGACCTGCTTCTTCCTCTTCCTCACTCTGCGGGTGGTGGAAAGCCGGCGTTGGAAATAACTCGATCCATGGCTACCGGTCCCAACTTCGAACCCAGTTTCTCGCGCGGCCAGCGGTGGCGAATCGCGGCCAACGTGTTGTTCTCGACGCTGGCCGTCTTAGCTATTGTGGTAATGGCCAATCACCTGAGCCGGGATTGGTTCCACCGCTTTCGCTGGAGTTCGTACACCAGCACGGAGCTCTCTCCGCTCACGCTCAAGTTCGTCCGCTCGATCACCAACACGGTCAAGGTCACTCTTTTTTATGACCGCGACGAACCGCTCTACAGCACGGTCGCCGAACTCCTCAACCAGTACCATCTGGCCAATTCGCGGATCATGGTCCAATCGGTCGACTACAACCGCGACCCGGGCGCCGCGCAAAAAGTGCGGGATGCCTACAACCTGGCTCACCAAAAGGACGTCGTCGTGTTCGATTGCGCCGGCAAGCAGATGGTCTATCCAGGCGGAGCCTTGACCAAGGTCGTGTTCGAGGAGGTCCCCAATGATCAGGAGCGTGACGACCGCCGCAAGCTCACCGAGTTCGAGGGGGAAAAAGTCTTCACTTCCCTCCTTATCGGGGTTACCAGCCCGGTCATACCGAAGGCTTATTTTCTGCAAGGCCATCATGGCGAACATCCTCTGCAAAACGGTGACATTCACGGCTATATCCAGTTCCTCACCGTCCTCCGGCAGAACAACATCGACATCGACACCATCGACCTGGTGGGCACCAACCCCATCCCCGCCGACTGCCGGTTGCTCGTCATTGCCGGTCCGCAAACCGCCCTCGTGGACACGGAACTGGACAAGATCGAGCAATACCTCAACGAGGGGGGCCGCTTGCTGGCCTTGTTCAAATCTTACGGCATGAACCCGCAAACGGGGATTGTACCCCCTTGCGGATTGGAGGGAGTGCTCGCCAAATGGGGCGTGGAGGTGGGTAGCCGGGTTGTCCTGGACCCTCAGAACAGTCCTGGGAAAGGATATGACTTTGTGATCTCGGCTTTCAGCAAAACGCACCCGGTGGTCAATCCGCTCATCGAGCAGGGGGGCGTTCACCTCATGCCGCCACGGCCGGTATTCCGGATCAAGACGCCGCTGCAAGCCCCCGACGCCTTGAAGGTCGAGGAAATCGCTTTTACGGGTCCCGCCGCCTTCGCGGTCGGCAGCCCCACCCATAAGCAAGTATTTCCGGTCATGGCCGCCGTCGATGCCACTATCAAGGGCGTGACGACCGAACGTGGTTCCACCCGCATCCTGGTGGTGGGTGACTCGTTTTTCCTGGACAACCAATTGGTGGTCTCCGCCGATAATCGAGGGTTCATCAGCTACGCAGCCAATTGGCTGCTCGACCGGGTGCAACTCATCGATGCCATCGGCGCGCGTCCCGTGCGGAAGTACCGCATCATCATGACCCAGGCTCAGATGCAGACGACCCAGTTGTTGTTGATGGCGGCCATGCCCGGAGCCGTGGTGCTGTTAGGCGGCCTGGTCTGGTTTCGGCGCCGGCGATAGGGCCCCGCAAGTAAGCACCTCCCATGAATTCCCGAAGCACATGGTTTTGGTTGAGTGCGGCCCTCGCGCTCCTGGTGATCGTGATGCTCAACGGACGCTGGTCCCGGCCGGCGGCTCCGGGGCCGACCAAAGTCCTGGCGGAACTGAGGCCCGCCGCGATCACCGCCATCCAAATCCGCCACAGAGGCCAACTGGAAGTCATTCGCGCCGAGCGAACCAATTCGGTTTGGCGATTGACCAAACCGGTGGATTACTCGGCCCAGTCTGCAAGCATCGAGAGCCTCCTGGCTGCACTCGATCGCCTGACCCCCACCGTTTATCTCTCTCCCCACGAACGCCGCTCTCATCCCAGGGCGGACGAGGAAGAAGGCCTGTCCCAGCCCCAAAGCGCTATCTTTCTCCAACAGGGAGAGCGGACCTTCCAAATCGACATCGGCACGAACACGCCCCCGGGCGACCAGTTCTATCTCCAGGTCGCCGGCGACGCGGGAGCGTACATTGTCGATGCGGAATTCCTTAAATTCCTCCCGAGAACCCAGGATGATTGGCGCAGCCGGGGTTTGTTGGATTTGAAGGATGTGGTCTTCGACCGCGTCGCGGTGACCAACGGATCGAGAGTGCTGGAGCTTCAACGGAGCTCCGCTTCCACCCAATGGCGGATCGTCAATCCGAGTCAGGCTCGAGCCGATGCGGAGCGGCTCAAGGGGATGCTCCTGGATCTGGAGGCCTTGCGGGTCAGCCAGTTCATTTCGGACAGCCCCAAACCGAGTCTTGATGCCTTCGGCCTCCAGCCACCGGATCTCG
>Ga0316230_1002102_pt1 | contig 18177 bp, 10 predicted proteins | sample TBH18025metaG_FD_206004 | JGI IMG/M metagenome (GOLD analysis project Ga0316230, IMG submission 206004) | Freshwater microbial communities from Trout Bog Lake, Wisconsin, USA - TBH18025 | ecosystem: Environmental > Aquatic > Freshwater > Lake > Hypolimnion/Profundal zone | place: USA: Wisconsin...
AGAGGACAACTCGCAGCAATCGATGGCGCTGTAATTGAGAAGTTATTGGAATGCAAAACAGCAAACCCCTTTATGCAACAGCAATGGGGTGATGCTGGTACTGATCAAGTGCCCCTGCCTTATCTATGTCAGTGCTTGTGGTACATGGCTATCACACAAGTTAATCAAACTGATCTAGCAGTCCTTTTTGGCAATGCGGATTTTCGCATTTATCACATTGCCCGTGATCTACAGCTAGAACAAATGTTGTTAGAGAAGGCAGATTACTTTTGGAATCAATATGTTTTAAAGGACACTCCTCCGCCAGCCCAATCAGAAGCCGATTATCAAAATCTCTTTACCAAAACTACGCTAGCAAAAAGTGTGGAAGCTTCTTCCGAACTCGTCAAAAGTATTGGTCATATTAGCAAGGTTCAACAGCGGATTGATCAGGGTGAGGAAGAGCTCAGTAAGATCAAGCAACAAGTCATGGCTACCTTGCAAGATGCTGAAATCCTCACCTATCAAGGCAAGACTTTGGCAACCTGGAAAGCGCCAAAACCGACTGTGCGTTTAGATGCCAAGCAACTCGAAAAAGATCACCCCGCATTAGTGGCCCAATACCAAAATACTAGCCAGAGTACACGGCGACTACTCATCAAGCCAGCAGTAAGCCAAGAGGCTACTTACAAAGATGTATCGCAATGAATTTAAAGAGGAATCTCACATGAAAATCTCCAGTAAATCCAATACGCAAATAGCCCCAAATAAAGCTACGCCTATCAAAAACTCCATTAATAACTTAGTAGAACAATATTCTCAAAAAGCTCGCACAGCCTTAGAGATTGAAGAACCCATATGGAAAGAGCGCCACCAAGGGATTGAGCTAGCCCCCTCATCAATAGCCTTAACTTACTATTCATATATCTACAAATATGGATTTAATCCGATGGCACAAGAAATAGTGCTAGCAAAGTATGCAGATCAATCATGGCAAATGCTCATTACAGTCGATGGCTGGTATGTCTTCATGAATCGCCACCCCCATTTTGCTGGGATCAGCTTTAAAGAATCGATTGATCTGATTAATCAGATTCCCGCCTGGATGGAGTGCGCAATTTATCGTAGCGACCGCAATATCCCAATCATTATTCGAGAATATTACTTGGAGGTCAAAACAGACCATGAATCTTGGGAAAAGATGCCTAGAAGAATGCTGCGGCATCGAACCCTATCCCAATGTGCTCGAATGGCATTTGGTATAGCACTACCGGATGCCAGCAGCCAAATGGATGAGGGCAGTACAAAAATACAATCAATTGATGCGTTAGCGAACCAAGACCCCCATGGGGAGAGAAAAAAACTTCAAGGTCAAACGATGAAGGGATCAGAAGGTCTCAGAAACCGACTCAATTTGATATAAAAGATGAGAGCGAAGAGAACTTATTGTATTAAAAAGTATTGGACTAAATAAAAAATGTGACCATTACCTTAATGAAATCAAGGCAAAATTAAAACTGATTAACCGTTTTCTCATCAATCACAAAATGGGTAATCAGAACAGTCTTACCAGCCCCAACCAATAGGCCATTTTCAGCTTTGCTACGAATGCTCACGGTAAAAATATTATCTACTCCTGCAAGTAAAATAGGATTAATAATTCCCACATTAATATGACGATCAGATCCTAGTGTGAAAGTTTTATGCTGAATACCATTTACCGAGATGGTGATATCCAAGCGATCAGCGGAAGCCTCATTCAGTTTGCGTCCACAAACATAGAAGTTTTGAATACTAGAAGTATTTTTTAGGGTTACTTCAATTTCATCGTCAACTAAATAACCGAGTAATGCATTGTTATAGCGTGCTCCACGAACCGCAATATGATTGACGATATTGGCATTCAAATCTTTACCATCGAGCTCCCGAGACCAACGATGCTCCTCGCGAGCCAATACATTTTCAGAAATAATTCTTGCCGCTGCGCCAGGGGAAGACAAAAATTCAGGGCTTAAGTTACCATCTAGGTTCTGGCTATAGGCAATATCAGATGTAAGTAAAGGTTGCCAAACCCTACCAAGTTCATTCTTAATCTCTGGACGCCACTTTTGAAAAAGAAGCCTACTATTTTTCTCATTCTGCGGATCGTTTAAATCACGAGATAACGCAACATGATGCTTTATTGAGCTTTCTTGAGAGACGTAAATGGATTTACCAAGAGCGGCAACCTTGAAACAGAGATCAATATCTTCGCCACCATTAAGAAAGCCTTCATCAAAGCCACCCACAGCCTCATAGTCAGATCTCCGAATTGCAAGGCATGCCCCAGTTACCGCAGAGACTTTTGAATATTCAATAGAAGAGTCAGACAGCTGACGTTTATGAACAAATTTACCCTGAGGTGTTAATTCAAAACCAACGTGGTCAATAGAATCATCAGAAATACGACGCTGAATATTTCCAACAATCCCAGCATTTAAAACAGGGGATTTAAGAATGGAAAGCATTGGCTCAAGCCATCGAGAATCAAATTCAAGATCATTATTCAACAAAACCAAAAAAATACCTGAAGCTGAGTTTATGGCTAGATTATTTGATGCAGCAAAACCCAAATTAAATTTATTATATAAAAATTTTAATCTTTTATCCTCAAGGGATTTAAGCCACGCTATGGTTCCATCGGACGAGGCGTCATCAATAAATATTATTTCAACATCGAGATTGATTGTCTTGGATAAAGATTGGTACATCAATTTTGAAGCATGAATATTATTAAACAGTGGTACTATTATAGAAATCACTTTAGTTAACAGCCTCTTAACTTTTTCTATGGAAGTTAGACAGTAATTTCATCAACTCTTCGCAATCAATAATTAGATCTGGATAATTAGCGTGTTTCGTTTCAATTAAGTCTCCAATAATTGAAAAATGAGGGTAACCTAAAGAGTCGCACAATATTGCAAATGAAGGTGTTCCATTACCCCTTGCGAAAAGCTCAACCACACATTTCTGTTGAGAGTTGGTGAAGGCTAAGTTAGTGAAAGCAGCCCCATGAACACCTATAATTATGCGATGCGTATCAAACAATTCAGCCTGCTCATATGGTGTTAACCCATCTAAATCAGTAATGGTTACTTGATATTGCTTGGCTAACTCTTTAATAATTGTCTCTTCATCAGTAAGCCGCCTTCTATCACGCCTCGATACCCATAAAACTTCTCTGGTGTTGGGAGAGCTTGTTAGCGGAACATAAGTTCGCAGAAATTTAAGAACTGAAGGGTCTGCTCCATAAGCAGGATGAGTAAATCTAGTTTGAGCATTAAGCATATAAAGCTTCTCAATTTCAACCGACTCACCCTCTTTCAAAAATTTAATTTCATAACCTAAAGATTCAATTTTTTTATAAAAAAAGGATTGAAATTTATTGCATTGGTTTTCCAAAAAAATAATTGTTGGGTAATAATCCACATTAGTCAAAAAGTAAAGTTGAGATAAGTAATCTAATACAAAATGACAATAATTATTGGGGTCTGAGTCATCGGCTATCAAATACGCCTGATCAATATGAGAGCTCTTAATACCATGAAAACTAAGTTCGGATAACAATGAAAGAGGGGCGTAAACTGAACTCAATTGGGAGACTAACTTCCCCTCATGCAAAATCAAGCAATATCCACCCCAATTACATACCTGTAAATTCTTATAGTAATTTAGCTCAAGGTCTGATGACTTTTTTGAGTCTACTTGTGGGGCGAAGTGATTAGCTTGGTAGAGTCCATAAAAGGTTGTATGATAAGAGTAGTTAAAATTACCTTGCTTGGTAATTATTGGATAAGCAGGGGGTTCAACTGAATCCACATTTAATTGAATTGCATTAACAAATTCTGATATCGACCTAACCGCACCATGCCCCCATACATGACTATAAAGATTTAATTCTTTATTTTTTCTTAGTAGAAAGTCAAGGATTACATGTCTAGGCATTTTTTACAAATAATATAAAAATTGTATTTAATTACGAGTACTATTACTTTGATTTATTTCACCCTAGCAAGTATATCATCTTCGTAAACTAATTTTTCCAATGATGGATTAAGGATTTGAATACCGTCCCTAATAAATTCAAGTCCACATAAAACCCATGAGAGGATTCTTGAATCCTCAGACCCAAAAAATAGCTTTGGTGAAAATACTTTTTTTGATAGAATTTTTACTCTGTAGTCCTTCGCTATCGAAAATAAGCTACCAGGTAGTAATATTTCGAAAATTATATTTTCAGTTGAAAAACTTTTCCAAAATTCTTCATTAATAAAGACGTCAAGTAACAATGGATCTTGGCCGTAATAAACTGGCGAATGTCCGCGAATTTTAATTAAATCAATTGAAAGTTCTGTATTAATTTCAAAAGAAATTACCTGCCCAATAAAAAAATCAGCGGGAAAAATACCTCCAATGTTTTTTAGCTTCAAGCCATTGTCTTGTATGACTTTGTCTTCAAAACTTGGGAATGAAATAACCCTTGCAAAGCATTGCAATGAATACCGATACTGGTCACTCAAAGAAAGTTCATTGTTTAAAATTTCATTTTTAGAATAGTTTATTAACTGATGATATGATTCATCGGTTAATTCCTCTATTTTTTTTTGGCTAATCCTACCATCATTCAGACTTGAGTCAATGTAGCCCTGACTAGCATAAAGAGACCCGGAGAAATGTTCTCCTAAAGCGCCGATATAAAGTGCATTAATTACGGCCGTTGTGATCCTAACTTTTCCAAGTACATAGGTAGCAAAGTTTTTTACAAAATCTTGATTACTTGGTAAAGCGGGAAAACCAAATTTTTCAAAAATATCAAAAGCGGGAAGATACGATCTTGCTAGGTAATCAACACCCTCTAGACTGCGAATATAAGGCTCAACTATTTGATTTCTTTCAAACCAGTGGCGAGAGGTTATTCCATACCCCCAGTTGTGATGCATGGATCCAATTTCATTTTGGCGCCTTGATTGCTCCTCAAGGGACGTCTTCAAATCGAAACCGTAAGCTGAAACAACCCCAATTCGATTGTCATCTAAAGCAAGATCAAGTAGCATATCAACAGTTTTTAGATATTCGGGGCCTACAAGTAGATCATCCTCAAAAAAAATGGCTGCGTTTGCCTTAAGTTCCTCGAACGCAAACTTTTCTGCCCGATTAACATTTAAACCAATGCCCAGGTTATCTTTTGATCTATGAATTTCACCATCTGGAAAATATGAATGGAATATCTCGCAACATTCATCAATTAAATTTTGATCAGTTTTGTTGCGTTTAAAAAAATGACTATATGCTCCATCTTGAAATAGGTATATCTCTCTATTCGATGCCGCTTGTACAAGCCATTCACTAATTGAGGCAAGAAGAGTTGTCAAATAGCCCGGTCGATTATATGAAATAATAAAAAGTGGATAATTCATTTTAATTATTTTTTTGCAACAATATATGGCTGCATTCCACCTAAGTAACCAAGAGATCGAGACCAGATCCATACAACCTTGGCATCGCTAAATCCTACCTCTAGAAGAGATTTTAAAATATCAAATCCGAAGTGGTAATAGCATAAAATTCCCCCCTCTGAATTTAATGGGTCTCCGTGATACTCTGGTTCCACCAAGTATTCAATAGCATCATCAGTATTTATTTTTGCCCTAACAAGAGTTTCATTGAGCCCTGTAAAAGGGAAACTCATTAATAAATATCCGCCCGACTTTATCACTCTGCGCACTTCATACAAAGCATGTGAATATTCCGGAACGTGCTCCAAAACATCGAAAGATGCAACCACATCAAAAGAAGAGCTAGGAAATGTTAACTTGGTCATATCCTCATTTCTAATGCCTTCATGTGAATCCCCCAAAGGACACTTACTCCCATAGTACTCAGATCCAACCGCTTTTGGATAAAACTTCTTTAACCAATCCCACAAAACTGTGGTTTGCTCAGTAATATAAACATTAGAGTTAGGGGTAAGGCCACACTCCCTAAGCAATATACTAATTGAAGCTCGAGAACGGTTATTCAGCCCTGTTATTGGACACAGCATCGATTCCCTCCAGTTAATCTGGCCTCCAACCACATTAACCTGGAAAGAAACGGTTTCCTGCGAAGGTTCACTATAACCAGAAAAAGTAAATTCACTTTTGCCTAAATATTTCTTCAATAGACCATCTTCTGCACATTTTATTTCCCCTAATGTTATGTTATTGAGCCTCCAAAATTCTTCGAATTCATCAACTGAACGAGTGTTTGCATAAAGCATGAGGGGTAAATCTTTAAACATCTGAACTAAATCGCTCATAATCTTAAAATCCTGTAAAAAAATATTCTGAAATCTAGATAGCGTTTTATTAGCACCCACCCAAAGAAAATTATTAAAAACAATCCAATGAGATTCTGATTTATAGTTAGCTAAAAAACCTCCGAATAAATGGTGAGCCCTGTATCCTCAACCATGCATGAAAATACTTTATTCATTTAAGCCATGGTCTATAGTTAACAATTTTTTTGTTGCGACATCAATCACTGCTACGATTTGATCATCCAATGATCCTCATACAGGGGTATAGTTTCTGGGCAGTCCTTGGTGTGCAAATCCAATCTTAAAAGTATGGATTGAAATTTTTGATATGAAGTATGCGCGCCATTTAATTCATCTATATGACGGATCCCTGAGATGCTAATTGCCTCCCAAAGACTTTGGTCATTATAAATAGTCACAATTGCCTGAACAATTTCAACAACAGAATTTGCAATGATTGCATTTTTTTTATCCACAATTCCCAATCCCTCAGCGGCTATTTCAGACATTACGGTGGGCAATCCTGCGCCTAAGGTACTGCAGACTTTTCCCTTCATGCCAGCGCCAAAACGCATAGGTGCAACTGCTACTTTTATCTGATCCAAAAAGCTACTTAAATCTTCCACAAAGCCATGCACAATAATATTTTTCGAAGCTAATCCTAGAATTTCATCCGACTGATTCCCACCCACAATATGTAGGCAAAGCTCAGGCATATGAGAGATTAGATGAGGAAAGACTTCCTTGCAAAGAAACTTGATGGCATCACTATTTGGGGGGTGATGTCCTGCCCCTAAAAATACTAAATCTTTTCTATTTACATATCCAGCTTTTGTTCCACGTACGCCATAAACCAAAGGAAAGACCTCTAATTTTCTATCCGGCACAGAGGATTGTAATAATGCTAACTCTGCGGAACTCACTAAAATTGTTGAATCTACTTGTGAAATAGCTTTTAATTCCTTTGCTTTCATTACCTCTGCATCAGCCTTTTTACCTTCGTCATTGAGTAATTCAGCCTCCCTCATCATTCTAAGATGATGTAGATCATGTGTGTAATAAAGCATCTTTGCCTGAGGGCAATATTTTTTTACTGCGTCTATATGCCTCTCAACGACTTGCTGCCTGAATAAGAAAGCTAAGTCATAACGACTACCAAACTCTTTTAAATGAGACTCAACAGAATTGATGAAAGGGCGATAGAGAACCTCAACCCCCACTTTTTGAAGTAATTTTGCGTATTTTTCTTGATATAAGAGATTGTCTTCGGGAATAAAGGTAACCTGAAAATCCATCTCTCGAAGCAACATCAAAATATTGAATGTAGTTACAGAGCCAGCATCTTTATCTGGCGTAAGTAAGGTTGGCTCCATCACTAAGACTCGCTTATTTGCCCGCCTATCTTTTTCATCATCTACATTCATGCCATTAGGGGCGTGACTAGCCAGAAGATCTTTCCAGCGCTCATACATTAATTTAAGATTACGAACCTGGTATGACTTCACGCCACTCGAGGTGTCGGTACCAGACGAGACACCTTCAAAGTGAGTTACAACCGACATTGGCTGGTAGATAACTCTGTATCCTTTGCTTCTTGCATGTAATGCATAGTCAGTATCCTCACAGTAAGCTGGAGCATAAATTTCATTGAAGCCACCTAATTCACCGAAGACTTTTGTGGGCGTCATCAAGGAGGCGCCAGAAACATAGTCAACTTCTCTAGCGTAGTTAAAGATCGGTAAGTCAGGTCTTTGGTTTCTGCCAAAGTTCCAAGCGCTACCATCCTGCCAAACAATGCCGCCAGCCTCTTGTAAGCTTCCGTCGGGATAGACTAATTTTGAGCCGACTACGCCGGTTCCAGGAAATAATTCAAAGGTTTTATATAGCTCATCAAGCCAGCCCGCTTGAACTTTAGTATCGTTATTCAAGAAATAAATATATTCACCTTTAGCGAAGGTAGCGCCGTAATTACAAGATTTAGTGAATCCCAAGTTTTCTGGATTCACTATCACTTGAATATTTTTTACTTTTTGCAATTCTTGAGCAGAATTATCCGGAGACTTATCATCCAGAACAAGAATCTCAAAAGACACCTTGGGTAAATGATCGGCTATGGACTTAAGACAAGCTAGCGTATATTCCGATTTGCAGTAAACGGGAATCAATATCGAAATAGTAGGATTTTCATGCGAGGGAAGTTGAATATCCGTAGCTTTAATATCCCCAGGTTTTGGTAGAGAGAATTTCTCCTTAGCAAAAAATCCACGCTCTAATTGAGTCATGTAACCCTTGGACTCTGGACCCCCAAAAACAATCTGCGCCATGCCAAGCCTAGACTCCTCGCCACGCTCTAAAAGCCCTCCATAATGATTAGCCTCATGCTCTTTTGGGGCCCTTCCAAGCGCAACTGAAAATAAGTTTCCTAAAAAACTTTGGTGACTCTTTGGAGTAAAAAGATAGTTAGCGGTCTCAAACGGATCCAAACTTAAATAGCTCAGGTCTTCAATGTATTTAATTTCTTTGGTGAGCTCATTGCGCAAGCGATCTAATGCAGCCTGCTCTTCGGCATCCGATTTAGCATTAACTACTTTTTGCTCTTGTAGCAAAGGACTATCACCAGGCAAGGTTTTGATTGCACCAAGAATTTTTTCGATAGCTTCAAACTGCATCTCAACAAGGCTATTTAGGGCCTCAGCCGGCATTGTTTTAATCTTGCCGATTGATGGAATATAAGCAATATCCGATGGTTCAGAGAATACCCACCCACCATATCGACCCTGAAGATTGGCATCAGTTACTGTAATTCCATCAAACTTATTAACGATTGGAAAGTGATCACCCAACTCTAAAACAGTACGATGATCCACATCCACCAAAACCTGAGTATTCCAAATCGACTTGTATAAAACTCCTAAAAGTAAATTAGGCAGTTGTGCAGAAGTCAGATGCACGATTTGATAAGGATTTTTTATTACAAAATCCAGGATCTGGTTCAGTAGACCCTCTTGACCAGGAAGAGGCAAGCTCTTTAAAGCAATTCCTTCAATTGAATCACTCTGATGAACCCCGCCAGGCGGAAGACAATCAATCATCTCTACCGCATGATTACTAGAGCGATACAGATTTGCCAGAGTTAATGCGCGTGACCTAGTTTTGGGGCTAAAAAGGCGCCAGGTGCAAACAGCAACTGGAGCAGCATCCAATCCCCCTTTTTGCTTAAGGAGTTGACGCTGGATATAGTAAACATTAATTGCAAGGCTTTTAAATATGCTTGGGTATTGCTGAAAAACTTTGAAATATGCTTCGAGTGCACCGTGATAGTCACCTGAACGTAAGGCGCGATTTCCCAAAACCAAATTTGTTTCTTGAGATTGGTTTTGAATTTCCTTGGCGCCAATAGTATTCATGGTAAATTATTTTTTCTTAGTTACTTTTTTAGGGGCTGGCTTTACCGTTGTTTTTATTGATGATTTTGCGGCTACCTTTTTAACCGGCCTTACAACTTCTTTTTTAACAGTCTTTTTGCCTGTACTAGCCGGCTTGATCATCTTTGAGCTTTTCTTCTGCTCCACCATTAACTTTTGCTTTTGCCCCACAGCTGCTGCTTCCTCCGCTAGAGCAACTGGAGCTGATTGAGGTTTTGAATCAGGCTTGGTAGTCGCAACAGCAAGGCTTTGAAGAATTTGCGCTACCAATACGTTAGCCTCCTCCACCAATGCCTTCCAAGGCGCCCAAGTTCTGGCTACTGGCACATGACTATTTTCCATGGATTGGATAAATTGTGGGATGCACAGCATCACGTTCACCAAAAAGATGAGGTCTGGGCGACTCAGTTTTGAAAGCGCATTAAAGTCAGCTACCTTTTTATTTAAATCAAAACGCAGTTCAAACTTGGAACCATTTTCATCACTAGATTCTGCATACCAAGTCTCAAAGGGCTTAACCCTGCCATTGATCAATGGAAATTCAAACTTTGGATGACGAGAAAATCCTTGCGGCTGAATGAGTGAGGCACCAATTCGTATTTCAAACTTGGGAATCACGTAATCATTACCAAACTGCAAGTTATGCACCTCAAGCCAAACATGCTCATAGTCAATATTGCGTAGCTCCCTCTTTAGGGCTACCTTTTCAAAAGTAATTGTTTTGGGAAGCTGCTTAAGATCGAGTAGAAGCTGAGTTAAGGAGGACCGCCAAAAACTAGGATCCATTTCTTTAGGAAACTGACTCTTTGGCCAAATTTTTTGCAAAATTTCTTCCAAGAGAGCAACCCCACTTAGTGTTCGCTTCCATGGAATATTGCCTAGGAGCTTGTAATTTTGCGCTATCGCTAGCGGATTAGAAAGTTGATACGGGAAGACAATATTTTTACTGAGCGAGCGACTGGCAGCTTGTTTGTCTCCCAAAACATCTGGGTCAAGCACGGCCATACCGCCCCTGCCTTCATTTAATAGAGTAACCATATTAAATCGAGGGTAAATCACATTAGCGTGATAAAAGTTTTTAGCCTCCCATATTAAATATGGGGTTGCTGAAACAGAATCTACTGTGACAAGCTTAATATCGTCATAGTCCAGAAGATTCAGATAGTTACGCTCAATGCGTTTCCATCTAGACTGCAGGGAGTTGTACTCCAGTTGAACCTGTTGCTTTTGTAAAAAATGCTGCTCTAATTCTTCTTGGATTTGATTAAGATTACCTACTAAAGCAAAGTTCTCTTCTTGATAATCCTTTATACGAGAATGGATTGCTTCTTCATCTAGCCTTCTATTTGCAGCCTTTTGAACTAGCTCAGCCTTCTCAAAAGTGAGCGCCTCTTTTTCTTGACTCAATGTTGAGATCTGCTGCTCTAGCAATTTAGATGCCTCAAATGCGCTTTGTAATTGTTCGTTTTGCTTTTGAAGATCTTGTAAGTTTTTCTCAGCCTGGATAAATTGCTCCATAGCATTTTTTTTGGCACTCTCAAGCTCGGCCATTTTTGCTGCGTAATCTTTAAGTTCAGCAGTCAATTTTTTTGCTTGTTGCTCAGCTATACTCCCGCCCTCTCTGACAATTTGTAGCTGACTTACTAAAGTCTCTTGATTTAAAAGACTGCTCTCTAAGGACTCTTGCAAACCCATAAGAGAGTCAAGAAGAATTTGGTTCTCAGCGCTTACCTCTTTTACTGACACCTTGGGCTCGATAAGTTCCTGCACTTTAATGCTTTGGGCAGGGTGAGTTGGCTCAGTCTTTGGCAGATCTTTAGCAACATTCTGCTCAAAAGATAGTGAATCTTTTGGCTCGACCACTTTCCCCCGCTTGAACAAAAACTTAAGCATTTTTGTATTTGAGCTTATTTTCTAAATAAAAAAGCTTGCGTCTGCGTCACCGCATTCTCGGGCTCTTCAGCACTCACAAGCAGAAGGTTTAAGAGGTTTGCCCCTTGCTGTGTGACTGCCTGCACATAATCGACTCTTGTCTGAAATAAGGTGCTGATCGCAATCAAGACGTCTGTAGTAGATTTCACGCCAGCTTCATAACTCTTTTGGTTGGCAATCACACTTTGTCTGGCAATGTCATTTGCTTGCCATTTGATTTTGATAGATTCTTGCGCCGCTTCAATCAGTGCGTAAAGTCTTTGTGCTTCAACTTTGGCTTGTGATTCAGTGGTTAAGCGATCATTAGTACTCTTTTGAGCATTGGCTACTGCACCATAGGTGTTGATGTAGTTATTGGCATCAATCGGAATAGAGAGTGTCAAACCATTGTTATATGAAGTAGTAGCGTTATACAAAGTCTTTTGCCACGTATAGGCCAAGTTTGGAGCCCAAGCACCGGAGGATTTCACAACATCATATTTAGCAATCGATTCATTCGCTTTGGCGCTGATGATATTCGGGTTCTCTTTTTCTACCTTTTCTAAAATAGCCTCTAGGGTATTGACGGTAAATTTCTCATGCTTATTGGGTAGCATGAAGTCCCTCTTATCGGGATACTCACCGGTAATGGCATAAAACTGATCTTGAGCGGATTTGAGGTTAGCCCTTAAGGTCAAATCATTGGCTTTGGCTTGCTCAAACTTCACCTGAACATCCAGTAGATCAGTGATTGTGCCTTGACCTAATTCATATTTACGTTTACCGCCCTGATATTGAGATTCAAGCGCTGCAATTTGCCCTTGGTTTGCTTTAATGGTTTCATTAGCCAAGACAATTTGATTGACTGCGTTAACGGTCCTAGTTGCCAAATCTTGTGACGAAGCATCAAAAGTTGATTTTGCCAAAGTTGATCTTGGGCCGCCTTGCGCTACTTGTGCAGCCAATTGCAAATTCACAATCGGCTGACTAATGGCTTGAGTCGTATTAGTCGCATTTAAGGTTGGCAACTGCTGACGACTAAAGGTATAGCCGGGTAAATAGGATGCGCGATCACTTAAAGCCTGGGATGCAGTCACGGTTTGCTGTGATTTAGCCGCCTGAAACTTTGGGTCATTTTGCTGAGCCAAGCCAAAAGCCCCCAGAAGATCTAAGGCGCTTGCTGAGTTTGCCCCCATCAACAAGACAAACGCTACAGCAGTAGCAGCAGCAATTTTGGTTTTTTTCATATAAATCATGGTCTTATCTTACTATTAAAGGATTACTTAGTGGGTTAAACGGGGGTCAAAATAGGCATTTTTAGGGCTATTTAGCAGGTTTTTCTCGATCTTTCTTAAATCATACCTATATATATAGTTAGTTTTTAAAGGAGGTAGAGAATCGATCGGAAATCGGCTTAAACAAATAGCTCAGGAAAGTACGCTCGCCAGTCTTAAAAATGACATCCACCGGCATACCGGGCTGGATCTTCAAATTCCCCAACTGCTTTAATCCCTCCGGGGTAGCCTCAACCTGGGCTAAGTAAAAGTCTTGAGATTTATTACCACCAGCATCGGGCATTTTGTCAGCCCCCACCAATTTGACTCTTCCGGGTATGACAGGGGTGATATTTTGGTTAAAGGTGGTAAAGCGCATATCGACGATTTGGCCTACTTTCACCTTATCTATCGCTGTCGGTGGTACCTGAACATCCACAATCAAAGCTACTTCAGACGGCACAATTTCCGCTAGGATAGTGCCACCCGCAATGGTACCGCCCTTGGTATTCACTTTTAATCCCACGACCGTACCACTTACTGGCGCTTTAATAGAAGTAAGGTCACGATCAAACGCGACTGCCTGATAGCGATCCTTTAATGCATCACGGTTTTTTTGAATCTCAGCCAATTGCGTATCAATATCTTTATAGTAGGTTGCTTGCATGCTATTGAGTGCTAACTCTGCATCGACTTTACTTCTGAGTACTTGATTAGCTTGTGCACGGGAGACATAACCTTCTTGAGCTAAGGTGGCATTATTTTTAGCCTCCTCTTGCAAGGTAGCCACTTGAGTGCGCCGACCATTAATGACTGCAACAATTTCTGTACGACGTGTTTCAAACAACTTTTGCTGTAAATTTTTTGCTTCAGCAACCCGAGGCTCATCCCCCCATGAATCTAGCTCACTAGGCCAGGTGATTTTGGTCTCCCCTTTACGCTCTGCTTTTAGGCGTGCCTCTGTGGCTAGAATGCTGATGTACTGCAGTTGCGCAGAAGATAGTTCGGCCTCTGCTTTAAGGGGGTTAATTCGGATGAGCATATCACCCTCTTTCACCTGATCGCCCTCTTTGACCATAATGTCTTGCACTACTCCGCCGGTTGGGTGTTGCAAGGTTTTACGATAGCCACTTACCATGACTGTGCCAGGCGCTGATACACCAGCATCAATCGGCGCCAATGAAGCCCAAAGCAAAAATCCACCAAAAGTAATTAAGAATAATGTGGTTGCATGTTTACGTAGTTGAGACTCTTGAATCTCAATGGGCTGAATCTTGCGTGTCTGCAAGGAATCGGGGTGGTAAGGATTCCAAGACTGTATCCAACTCTCGGCTTTTTTATCCAACTCTTTAAATTGAACAACTAAAGCCTGACTCTTACTCTGGGTTTTATTTTGATCGAGCGGCGCAATCTCAGACTTGATGTCTGAATGTGCGCCTTCCCCAGATGCTGACTGAGGGTCTTGCTCATGCAAGATTGTATCGCCGTGCTGTTTAATCTCGTCGGTCATTTTTCTTCCTCAGACGAGTGCGCATTGGCTGGATGAGCTAGATCAGGCGCTGGCGCTACTGCTGACTCATCTTTAGTGATAGCTGACTGGTCTTGAGGCGCAGCCTGCTCATTACTGATCGGAGCATCATTCGTACCTTCTTTAATCTGAGCATCTTCGGACTCAGGTTGACCATCCTTGCCATCGCCTTGGTTTTGAGCGACTACCTGTAAATTACGTACCGCATTAATCATATCGTCAGCAGGGCCAAAGCCGACCTGAGCACCATTACGCAGTACCAAGAGGTTATCAACCGCCCCAATCAATCTGGGTCGATGGGTAGTGATAATGATGGTGCTTCCTTGTGATTTTAGATAAGTCACTGCTTGCACTAAAGCAGATTCACCAACCTCATCTAAGTTGGCATTGGGCTCATCCATCACGATATATTTAGGCATGCCATATAGGGCTCTGCAAATTGCTAGCCGCTGACGCTGACCACCCGATAAAGCAAAACCTGTCTCACCCAATTCGGTGTCATACCCTTTTGGAAAAGTCAAAATAGTTTCATGCATACCAATTAACTTGGTGGCCTGCACTACTTTTTGCGGATCAATTTCACCTAAGCGGGCAATATTTTCTGCAACCGTGCCTTCAAAAAATCCAATCTCTTGTGGCACATAACCAATTTGTGGCCCGAATTCATCATGATCCCAGTCGGAGATTTCGACACCATCTAAGCGCACTGAACCTTTGGCGGGTTTCCATACGCCAATCAGCAGGCGCACTAAACTAGTCTTACCTGCTGCGCTCGGCCCCACAATCGCAATAGCCTGTCCTGCTTGCACCTTAAAGTCAATATCAAATAAGACGGCTTTGTTATGTCCTGGTGGAACTGCTGCTGTTTTTTCTACAGTCAAGGTGCCAGTTACAGGGGGCAATTGCATCCGGGATTGGCGCTTCACATCATCAATTAATAAGGCATTGATACGCTCATAGGCCTGACGAGCAGTAATAATCTCTTTCCAACCGCCAATCAATTTAGTAATGGGGCTGACCGCCCTACTAATGAGCATACTGGCGGCCATTACCATACCACCAGTAATCAAACCTTCAATTGCCAATAAAGTACCCACCATCATTTGTAGATTAGCTAAGGACTTTTGGAAAAAATCTGAAAAAGCACCTGTCATACCAGCCGCTTCACTGGCATTGACCTGATGTTTGAGATGTTTATGGTGCTCGTTGTACCAGCGCTGACGAATCGCCCCCATCATGCCTAGCGCAAGTGAAGCTTCCGCATGCGCCAAACTGGCATTAGCAATTCTGGCAGCTTCACTATTCGAGTCATTAGCAGCCTTTAATCCTGGCGTAGTCATTTTCTGCGTGACATAGGCAGTAGCAATCATAATAATCGACGCGGCCACAGCGAACACTGCTAAATAAGGATGAAATATGCCGCCCACAGCAATGAACACAATTGCAAAAGGGGCATCGATCAAAGTAAATAGACCCTTACCAGTCATAAACTGGCGCAAGGTTGTTAAGTCGCCCAATAGTTGCTGAATATTAATATTCTTCCTGCCGACAAAACGTCTAAAGGAAGCGTCAAAAATATCGGCTGATAAGTCCCAATCCATGCGCAGGGATAAGCGAACCATCATCCGACCCCGGATCCACTCAAGCGCGGACCAAAATAGATTTAATCCTAGAACCACGGCAGTGATCGACAGTAAGGTGATCACACTTCGAGAGGTCATTACCTTATCCATGACGTTCATCATGAATAACATTGGCACTAAAGCCATCATATCAATGATGATGGTGGCAATAATCACAAAATAAAACGATCTGCGGCAATTGTGAATAATTGCATCGATTGGCTTTTTACCATCAGCAATATAGGCGGAAGTTGACCTACCCTTCATAGTGGTCGTTTGATCTTGCTCAGCTTTTTCTTGCTGAGCAGAAAAACCCTCGGGGGCTTCAGCCTGAGCTGTCGTCTCGTCTGGATTCATCTTATCGTTCACTATTTACACTCCATCACTTTGGCGGCATCAGGTTATGGTGATCCAATTCTTTAAACATTGGATCAGCAACACCAATCAACTGAACTTCAGGTACTACTGTAGCGCCTGTATGAGCAAGAGCGCTAGTATTGGCAAGCACATCTGCAGTCGGTGCGAGAACATCAATCTCAGTAATACCTAGATTATGGAGGTGATTCAGATCTGCAACACTTAAACCACCACTTTGGGCAATAGTATGGGCTAAATCACCAGAAATAACCAAGCCTATTCCGATCGGCTTGCCATCAGCACCAATAGCCAACTCTTTAGCGCTATTAGCTGGATCTAGAGCGCCCAAGAGACTGCTGATATCGGCCATTGCGGTAGCGTCATGGGTTGGTAGGCCGAGGTCGATATAGACCTTATCGGCAATACCCGCCTGAATCTGATGAACACCTAAATCGGCAATCGAATTCAGGTTGGTAAAGAGGTGTGCATAGTGACCAGTATTATCAGCAAATGTCTGGATATCGTGGGTAGCATCAATGACCAAGTTCGCAGCTGGCAATGCTTGCAGCATTCCAGCGGATACGAGTGCAGACGCCAAACTATCAGTAATTTGGATATTGCCAGAATCAACTACCATATCACTGACACCAGAGGCTGTCAGGGCGGAGATCAAATCGCCAAATTTATCTGGTGTGGTGTAACCGCTTAATAAGTCTAAGCCATTCAGAACGCTACTCAATGCTGTATGTTGAGCAGTAGAAATATCCGTTGCAGCATTGAGATGTGTCAGGCTATCTTTGAGTGCAGCATCTAGACTACTAAAGTTATTGGTTACTTGTGTTCCAGCAATATCAACATTGATATGTAGATTATTATTCGATTGAGTAACAACCTGCTCAATCGAATCTAGGTTCATCCAATCATTACCAGCGCTTAAGTTAATTGCCTCGTGAATACTTAAATAGTCAACATGCTTATTGATTAAGGCATCAACTAGGGATGGGTTATCGATTAACTCGCTTAATGCATTGACGTTATTGGCATTATCGAGATCGAGATTAACCTTGCCGCCAATGAAGTCAGGCAATTGGTTTGCAACGAGATCAGCTACCGTTTCACCAGATCCAGCATGGATCGTGAAGCCGTTTAGTGCTGCATCACCTTGTAAAACAACTGCGTCAACGTGTAACTTCTCTAATTCCTTCAGACTGTTACTTAAATGGGTTGTACCAACCGTCATCGCAATACTGTCGTGAGAGACAAATGACAAACCGTCCGCAATTAATGTATGAGCTTGTGAGGCTGTTATGAAGAATGGTTCAGCATCAATGGTGTTGTGACCTACTTCTAACTGCAGACCAATGTTGTGCGCTGCCAGATCGGTTGCTGCGGTATGCAAGCTCGCTAAGGTTGCACTGCCAACACCGTGGATATCAACCAAGTCATTCAGACTATTGACATCGACATTGATATCGGTGATACCGCGTGCTTGCAAGAGGGCTGCATCGCCAGAGAACTCTAGGCCACCAACGGTTTCAGTAAAGCCAGTTAAGTGGCTGACATCAGCAGTCAGATCGCCCACACCCATCTCGAGGGCAACTGGTGCACCGCTAAAGACTGGCATGACCGCATCAGCACCACCGGCTGCGCCAGAGATTGCGCTATGCAGATCGGTATCACCTAACTGGATCGTAAAGTCGCCACCACCAGCAATCGCGACGGCATCGACGTGGAGTTTCTCGAG
>Ga0316230_1002103_pt1 | contig 18174 bp, 20 predicted proteins | sample TBH18025metaG_FD_206004 | JGI IMG/M metagenome (GOLD analysis project Ga0316230, IMG submission 206004) | Freshwater microbial communities from Trout Bog Lake, Wisconsin, USA - TBH18025 | ecosystem: Environmental > Aquatic > Freshwater > Lake > Hypolimnion/Profundal zone | place: USA: Wisconsin...
GAGCTCGTGCAGGAAATAAAAGAAAAACAGGTCGAGCGACGCAAACGCGCCCAGGATGCCGCCACTCATCACCAGCAGCAGGATGTAAAACTCCTTCTCGCGCGATTGGATTTCGAACGAGCAAAGGGCGGCCGCAAACGCCACGATGGCGCCCATCAAAATCAGGCCCACGTTCAAACCATCCACGCCCACGTGATAGCTGATGCCCAGCGATTCGACCCACGGAATCCGCTGCTCGAACTGGTAGCCGCTCAGGCCGGGCACAAACTGGCAGAACATCTTCACCGCCAGCACCGCGGAAATCAGCGTGCCCAGCACCGCAATGGCGCGGATGGGCACGCGATAATTGCGCGGCACCACCACCAGCACCAGCGCCGCCAGCAGCGGCCAACCTGCAATGTAAGTCAAAATGGACATTTTCTTTATTTCACTAAAACAAAGTAGAGCAGCACGGCCACGCCGAACACGAATAAAAAGGCGTAGGTTTGGAGATTGCCGGTTTGCACGAGCCGCAACATGCGGCCGCTCAAGTCCGTGCCGCCGCGCACCAAGCCGATGCACAGGCCCTCCACAAGCCAGCGGTCAATCCAATCCATCACCGCCGCGATGGCATCATGCCAGCGGATGAAGGTGGCCTCGTAAAACTCGTCGAAGTAAAACTTGTTCTTCATCGCCGTCGCCAAACCGCCGAGTTTGGCGGGCAGCGGATCGCTGGCGACATCTTTGTAGAGGGAAAACGCCAGGAAAATTCCGGCGAGCGCGACGCCAATGCCGATCAACATCGGAATCGGCGTGTGCAACGGTTCGGTCAATTGCTGCGCGAAGGAAAGGGCCTCGTGGTCGGCGGCGAATTGCGAACCATAGCTGTTCGTGATGCCGATGACACCGCCGATGGCCGCGAAAACCGCCAGAATCATCAGCGGCGCGGTCATCACCAGCGGCGATTCATGAGCATGCCGGGCGTGGTCGGATTTTTCCTTGCCCAAGAAAACCACAAAGAACAAACGGAACGTATAAAACGCGGTGAGTCCGGCGACGAAAACCGCGACGGCGAACAACGGATAACTTTTCTGTTCCAAGCACTGTGCGAGAATCGAGTCTTTGGAGTAAAAGCCACTGAAGGGCGGAATACCGCTCAGGGCCAAGGCGCCGATGGTAAACGTCCAAAAGGTGACGGGCATTTTGTGGCGCAGGTTGCCCATGCGCCAGATGTCCTGCTCGTGGTGCATGCCGATGATGACCGAACCGGCGCTCAAGAACAGCAGCGCCTTGAAAAACGCGTGCGTGGTCAAATGGAACATTGCGGGCGTCGGGCCGCTCAAGCCGACCGCCATGACCATGTAGCCAAGCTGCGACAGCGTTGAGTAGGCGATGATGCGCTTGATGTCGTTTTGCTGAACGGCGATGAGCGCCGCGAGCAGCGCGGTGAATCCGCCGAGGTAAGCAACGCTGTGCAAAGCCTCCGCATTAAACAGGAACAGGGTGCGGCAGAGCATATAAACGCCGGCCGCCACCATGGTTGCCGCATGGATCAGGGCGGACACCGGCGTCGGGCCTTCCATGGCATCGGGCAGCCACACGTGCAGCGGAAATTGCGCGGACTTGCCCGCGGCACCGCAGAAGACCAGCAGGCCAGCCAGCGTGGCGCTGGCTCCCAGCGTTAGCGTCTTGGCCGCCAGACCCGATTGCAGCGTGCCGAAGTTCAGCGAGCCCAGCAACCCCCAGACCATCAAAATGCCGGCCAGAAAACCAAAGTCGCCAAGTCGGTTGGTGATGAATGCCTTTTTGGCGGCATCGCCGGCGCTGGGCTTTTCAAACCAGAACCCAATGAGCAGGTAGCTGGACACGCCGACCAATTCCCAAGCGATGAACATCATCAGGAAATTGTTCGCCAGGACGATCCCCAGCATGGAGAAGGTGAACAGGCTCAAGCAGGCGAAGAATCGCGATTTGCCCGGATCATCATGCATGTAGCCCCACGAATAAATGTGGATCAAACCGCCCACTCCGGTGACGACGAACAGCATCATCATGCTGAGCGCGTCGAGTTTCAGGCCAAAGTCCGCGGAGAAACTGCCGATGGTCAGCCAGTTGACTGCAGTTTCGCCGCTGAAATGAATTCCATTGGCATTGACGAATGTTACCGTCATCACAAGACCAGCGGCGACCGCGCCAATGGAAAGGAGGCTGCTGACAGTCTTGGAACGCAGGGTGAAAAGCGTGATCACCGCCGCGGAAATCAGCGGCAGGAACAAGATCAACCAAGGTAAAATTTCGTATTTCATTGATTGGGCCGGGAACATCCACCATTCAAAGCAGCCGCGCGCCGGGCATTAAGTATTCGGCGTTGAAGGTTGAATGTTGAATCTTTCTTCATTTCCTCAAAGCTTCATGCTGGTCAAATCCTCAACGTGCGCGGACTGGCGTTTGCGATAGAGCGCCACGATGAGCGCCAGGCCCACCGCCACTTCCGCCGCCGCCACGGTGATGATGAAAAACACCAGCACCTGGCCATCGAGCCGGTGGTTGAACCAAGAAAACGAAACCAGCGCGAGGTTCGCCGCGTTGAGCATCAGCTCCAGCGACATGTAAATCACCAGCAGGTTGCGCCGCAGGATCACACCCAGCAGCCCCAGGCAAAACAGCAGGATGCTGACGGTCAAATAATGATGGAGTTCAACGTGCATGGCGTTTCTCGGTGTTCTTTTGCGGCTACTCCAGTTTCTTTTTACTCAACAAGATCACGCCGATCATCGCCACGAGCAGCAGCACGGAGACGATTTCAAACGGCAGGGTGTAGTTGGTGAACAGCAAATGGCCCAGCGACTGGGTGTCGCCTTCCGCCCGCGGGCCCGGCGCCTCCGGCAACGCTTGGACGGTAGCCAGCGAGGTCACAAACGCCGAAAAAATGCCACCCACGGAAATCAAGCCGGCGACGAAGCCGAACAGCTTGATTTTGCGCCGCTGCTCTTCCTTTAGATCCAGCAACATGATGACAAAGACAAACAGCACCATGACCGCGCCGGCATAGACGATGATTTGCACCGCCGCCAGAAAGAAGGCATGGAGCAGAACGAACAAGCCGCTCATGGAAATAATGGTCAGCACGAGAAACATCGCGCTGGTCACGGGGCTGCGGCTGAACGGATTGACGATCACGAGCAGTCCGCACAGCAGCGTCAGCACCGCAAAGACGTAGAATAAAACGTCCGTGGCTGCGCCGCTGTTGATCGCGTTGTTGATGGCTTCCATTGCTGATCAGAGTTTTACCGGAAAATTTTGCTGCGCCTCCGCCTCCTCCAGCTTGTGCTTCCACTTCTGGATGCCGGGGCTGACGCCGCCCAAGGCGAGCAGTTTTTCCTTGTTGTAAATCAATTCCTCGCGGCTCGCGCCCGTGAGCGAGTAATCCTTTTGCAGAAAGATCGCCTCTTCCGGACAGACTTCCTGGCAGAAGCCGCAGTAAATGCAGCGCAACATGTTGATCTCAAATTCCAGCGGCATCTTCTCGGCGTTGGCGCGGTCGGGCTGCAAACCGCTGTCGCCCGGCGGGGTGATGCGGATGGCTTTCGGCGGGCAGACAAATTCGCAGAGCTGGCAGGACACGCATTTGGTGTCGCCGTCCTGATCCTTCACCAGATACGGCGCGCCGCGATAGCCTTCCGGCACGGTCCATTTCTGCTCCGGATATTCCATGGTCACCTGTTTGCCCTGAAACAAGGAACCCCAGGCGTGCTTGGTCGTCACCTTTAGTCCGCCCACGATGGCGGGCAGATAAAGCTTTTCCCAAAACGTCAGTGGTTTGCGATTGACAACAATGCTCATGGCCAATTAATCAACTTGTGTTCCTGCTTCGTCTCATTAACACCTCGCTTCAGCGAGGTGCCTGAGCCGCCGGGAGAGCAAAACTGTTTCAACAGTTTTGTTCCCGATCCATCCGCCACTCCAGCTTGTGCCGTTCGACGAACTGCTTCAACTCTTCCGCAAAATTCTTTTTGCGATGATGCTCCTCCTGTTTGGCGATGTAAGCGCAGACCTCGGGCACGACCGATTCGGAAACGGAAAAGACCCCGTAGCCGCGTCCCCAGCCAAATTTTCCCAGAATCAAATTCTGCTCGTTGATCCAGTGGGAGGAGGCGCCCTTGAACAACTGCATCATATCCTCGATGCTCAAATGCGTCGGCAAATCCACCAGGGCATGGACGTGATCGGCATTCACAAAATTGATCTTCATGTAAATGCCCTTCTCCTTCGCGTAAGTGTGCAGAAACGCCGAGAGTTTTGGCGCTGCGGATTTGTCCAGCAGCGGACGTCGTTCGAGTGTGGACCACACCAAGTGAAGCCAGACGCGCGAATAGGAATGTAGGGACATAGGCTTGATTCATTTTGCCAGTCCTTCCGCCTCGCGAAAAGCTGTTAAAACAGCTTTTCGACCTTCGCGCACCTCACCCACCGCACTCAAGCGCGGTGTTAATGCGAGTGATATGGCTACGACATCTTCCAACATGTTATTTCAAAATCACGTTTCGATAGGCGCTGAAAACTTTCACGATTTGAGCCACAGCCAGATGGCCGTGATTAAGATGTTTGCCAGCGCCAGCGGCAGAAACCGCCGCCAACCCAAGTCCATCAATTGGTCGTAGCGGAAGCGCGGAAACATCCAGCGCACCCAGATGAACACGACCATGAAAAAGCACATCTTGACCAAGAACACCAGAATGTTCGCCAGCCCCATGCCGAGCGATTGTGCCGGCTCGTTGAGTCCCCAAAACGGCAGCGTCCAGCCGCCGAAAAACAGCGTCACCATCATGGCCGACGACGACACCATGTTGGAGTATTCCGCCAGGAAGAACAACGCGAACTTCATCGAGCTGTATTCCGTGTGGTAGCCACCGACCAGTTCGGTTTCCGCTTCCGGCAGGTCAAAGGGTGTGCGGTTGGTTTCCGCGAACGATGAGATGATGAAAATGATGAACGAAACCGGCGCATACGCCACCAGCCAGCCATGGGTGGCCTGCCAGCCGATGATCTGGCTTAAGTTCAAGTTGCCCACGATCAGCAACACCGGAATCACCGACATGCCCATCGAGATTTCATACGAAATCATCTGCGCGCTCGAACGGATGCCGCCAAAAAACGGATACTTCGAGTTCGCCGCATAGCCCGCCAGCACGATGCCGTACACGCCCATCGAGACGATGCCAAACGTGTAGAGAATGCCGACGTTCAGGTCCGCAATGACCATTTTCTGGGTGCCCAGCGAAGCGCCCAGCGGCAGCACCGAGCCGAACGGAATGACCGCGATGAGCAGCAACGCCGGAATGAACGAAACCGCCGGTGCCAGCCAGAAATAAATTTTCTTCACACCCGCCGGGGTGAAATCCTCCTTGAACAGGAACTTCAGGCCGTCCGCCAGCGGCTGGAACATACCCCAACGCGTGAGCAGCGGGCCGAGGATGGGGATATATTTTGCGAACGGCGGCGCCGTGCGGTTCGGCCCGACGCGGTCCTGAATCCAGGCCGAAATTTTCCGTTCGGCCAGCACCGCGTAGGCGACCAAGCCCAGCACCACGCCCACCACAATGGCGAGCTTGAGCAGGCTAAAGATGATAAAATTCCAGTCCATGTTAGATTTGCACCGTCACGCCGTGATCGCCCAAGGCCGCCCACGTCAAATCCTTGAAAGCGGGCACTTCCGCGGCCATTTGGTTGAACAGTCCTTCAATCGTCACGAAGCCGTTCTGGCCGGTGACATGGTGGACGAGGTCATGCAAAAATTCCCATTCCGGGCGCGCATCACCAGGAGCCTCGACGGCCTTCATGAACTTTTGCACCCGGCCCTTGGTGTTAGTGAAGGTGCCGCGCTTTTCCGCGTGCGCGCTGCCGGGCAGGAGGTAGTGCGCCAGCTTCGTCGTCTCATTCGGCAAAATATCGCTCACGATGAGCGTCTCCAGCTTCGCCAGCAATTCCGCCGTGAGGCCGTGTTCCTCCACCACTTCGCTGATGGTTTCGCGCTCGCGCAATTGTTCATTGCTCACGCCACGCTTGACGAGATTCTCCCCGAAAACCAGCAAGGTCTTGATCTTGCCTCGCGCGATGCCGTCGGCAATCGGCGCCAAATTGATGCCCATCTCCGTGAAGCAGATTCCGGTGAGCCGCGCACCATTCGTATTCGGATTTTTATCCGTGCTGACGAGCAATTTGTCACCCTCGCCCACGCGCGGCACGGCATCGCTGAGCGCGCCAAGCTTGGCTTTCAATTTTGCCAGCAGCCAGAGCTCCTCGTTGGTCTGGCGGGCCGAGGCGATGATGGCCACGGAACCGGCCGGCGCGCGTTTCAGCTTGTCGGAAATTTCCTTGAGCGCCGCCGTCCAAGTCGTTTTCTGGCCACGCACCAGCACGTCTTTCAACCGGTCTTCGCGCTGAATCCATTTGTAATTCAGGCGGCCGGCGTCGCACATCCAGGGGCCGTTGACAGTGTCGTTTTCGCGCGGCGTGTAGCGCTGAATTTTTTCCTCGCGCGAACCAATGACGATGTTGCAACCCGTCGCGCAGCTCGTGCAAAGGCTCTTGGATTCCTTGAGGAACCAGACGCGCATCTTGAACCGGAAATCTTTCGAGGTCAGCGCGCCCACCGGGCAGATGTCCACCGTGTTCAGCGTGTAATTGTTGTCGAACGGCAAACCGGGAGAGGTGGAAATCGTGTTGTAGCTGCCGCGGTTGATGATGCCCAGCGCGTCGTCGTGCGCCACGTCGCGCGTGAACCGGATGCAGCGGGTGCACAGCACGCAGCGTTCCGCGTCGAGCATGATGCGCGGTCCCAAGTCCACGGCTTTCGGCTTGTGGACCTTCGCCTCCACGAAGCGGCTCGCGCTCTGGCCGTAATCCACGGAATACTCCTGCAACTTGCATTCGCCAGCCTGGTCGCAGATCGGGCAGTCGAGCGGATGATTGATCAGCAGCGATTCCAGGACGCCTTCGCGCATCTGCTTCACCCCGGGCGTCTGCGTGTAAATTTCCATGCCCGGCGAAATCGGGGTGGCGCAGGCGATGGCCGGGCGCGGCGACTTGGCGATCTTCGTCGAGCCATCGGGATTCGTCATCGGCTTGCGGTCGGGGCCCAGCGCGGGCGTGCCGAATTCCACGAGGCACATGCGGCAGTTGCCGGCCACGGGCAGCTTGGGATGCCAGCAATAATGCGGCACGTCCACCTTGGCCAGCTCGCACGCCTGGATCATCGTCGTGGGCGTGAGCCGGCCGGACCAATCGGCCATGAGGCGCGGCACTTCAAGCTCGCGCCCGTCCACCTTCACCTTGATCTTCTCAATCGTCGGCGCGGCGGGCTTCGTTTCAGTTGTGGCTGCGGTTGACATTGAAATCAGTGATGTGCTTCGGCCGGTTGTTTCGGTTCCGCCGGCGCGGCGGTGTCCTTCGCCCGCCGTTCCTCGTCGGCCTGGCCTTTGGCCACGAATTCATCCTTGAATTTGGCCACGAAACTTTGCACCGGCCAGGAACAGGCCTCGCCAAACGCGCAAATCGTTCGGCCCCCGGGGATGTTGTCGGCTATCTTCACCAGGTAATCCGCGTCGCCTGCGCGGCCTTCGCCGTGCGCCATGCGGTGCAGCGCCTTGTTCATCCAGAGCGAGCCCTCCCGGCAGGGCGTGCATTGGCCGCAGCTTTCATGCGCGTAAAATTCGGACAGATTCGCCAGCGCCTCCACGATGTCCACACTGTCGTCCATCACAATGATGGCGCTGGAACCGCTCATGGTGCCGGCGGCCGCCAACGAGTCGAAATCATAAGGCAGATCGAGCACGTCCGTCTCGACCAAAATTTCCTTCCCCTCGGCGTCCTTTTTCTTGAGCTTGAACTTCTCGCCCGCCTTCAGAACTTTCGAGGATGAACCGCCGGGAATAATGGCCTTCAATTTCCGGCCGTCGCGCAGTCCGCCGCCGAATTTTGGGTCGTTGATGAGTTCGCCGAGCGTCGCCTTGCCGACCTCGATTTCATAATAGCCAGGGCGTTTCACCTGGCCGCTTAAGCTCACGATGCGCGTGCCGGTGTTGTTGGGCGTGCCGAGTTTGGCGAAGGCCGTGCCGCCCATGCCGACGATGTGCTTCACGTTGCACAGCGTCTCCACGTTGTTGACGATGGTCGGGCACATCCACAGGCCCAGCACGGCCGGAAAATAGGGCGGCTTAATGCGCGGATAGGGCCGCTTGCCTTCCAGCGATTCAATCAGGCCGGTTTCCTCGCCGCAGATGTAGGCGCCCGCGCCGCGATGCACGTAAATCTCCAAGTCATAGCCGGAGCCGAGGATATTCTTGCCGAGAAAATTCTTCGCGCGAGCCTCCTGCAATGCGCGGTTCAAAATTCGCGCGCCCTCGGGCATTTCGCCGCGGATGTAGAGGTACGCCAGCTTCACGTCGTTCGCGAAGCAGGAGATGATCATGCCCTCAATGAGCTGGTGCGGGTCCTTGTGGATGATCTGCCGGTCCTTAAACGTACCCGGTTCGGATTCGTCGGCGTTGCAGATCAGGTAAATCGGCTTGCCGCTCTTGCGGTCCACGAAGCTCCACTTGAGGCCGCACGAAAAGCCGGCGCCGCCACGACCACGCAGGCCGGAAATCTTCACATCCTCGCGAATTTGTTCCTGCGCCGTGAGTTTCTTGCCATCCGGCAAATCCTTGGGCGGCAGGGCCAGCGCCTTCTTCAATTCCGCGTAGCCGCCATGGCGCAAATAGCATTCGAGGTCCGGCGTGTAGCCCGGCTCATCGGCATATTTCAATATCAATTTGTATTCTTGCGCCATAGCAACTTGACTCTCAATCAAAAATCTTTAATTTATTGGCCCCATCTTGCCCGATGGTGTAACGGTAGCACAGCAGACTCTGGATCTGTTTGTCATGGTTCAAATCCATGTCGGGCAGCCAATTTTCCCGCCGCCCGTGGGCGAATTGCGATTGACGATGGCCGAGTTTCATTCGCGACTGCCAGGTTTGGTTCTGGCTTGCCCCCGCATGACGCGCCGCAGCAGCGGAAGATGGGCCAAATCCTTCTCCCGCGCCGAATCATGTTTGCTCTTGTAGATGCGCGCCAGCGGCAACACCCTGACCTTCAGTCCGTTCCACATTAACTCCACCGCTTTTGCATACTCGTCTGGAAACTTCTTCAAGCCGGTCATGCTAAAAATAAAATTGACAACCGATCCGTCCGACAGTCCGTACAAGGTCCGTGCCATCGGTGTGCCGCCCTGACGGATCACCAAGTCCATCAGCCGCACGTACTGACGCTCCGGCAGGTCCACCCAGATGTCGGTGTCGGTCGTGGTTGCAGGAACACCCTGCAAAATGGCTGCGGACATGCCTACCATTTGAAACCGTATGCCTTCCTCTGCCAATGACTGAACAAGCCGTGCGAGCGGAGAAAGGTCTCGTGGATGTTCCACCGCTCGTCTGGAGTCGCGGCGAGACTGCGGGCGAGCAGGATTCTTTCCTCCTCGCTCATGCCGCGCATGCCCTTTAATCTTCGATACACCTTTGGCCAATCTTTCAGGCTTGTCGTTTTCATGTTTCTTTTTGGCAATCATCGGCTTTCATTTGCACCCCGCCACGATTTCATCCGCTTTCTGGTGGCTGACGCCCTCGTAAAACCGGTCGCCCACCATCATCACCGGCGCGGTGCCGCAGCTCGCCAGGCACTCGACAAATTCGACCGTGAACTTTCCGTCCTTTGTCGTCTGCGGGCCGTGCTTGTGCGCGTCCAAGCCCAGCTTCTGGCAAAAATGTTCATGCAATTCATAGGCGCCGCCCAGCGCGCAGCTCAGCGTGCGGCAAACCTTGATCTGGTACTTGCCCTGCGGCTCCTGCCGGAGCATCGGATAAAACGTCACGATTTCATAGACATTGATCGGCTGGAGCTCCAGCTTCTTCGCCGTCCACTCCACCGCCGCCTGCGAAATCCACCCAAACCGCTCTTGGATGGCGTGCAGCACCATGAGCGACGCCGCGCGCTTCACCGGATAGTGCGAAATCAATTCGCTTACTTCGGCTTCCAGTTCAGATGTGGCTTGAAAACTCATCGGTCGCTTTCCCCCATGACAAAGTCCAATGATCCTAAAATCACCGGCACGTCGCTGATCATGCAGCCCGGCATCAGTTCGCCGAGGATGCTCAAGTTGATGAAACTGGGCGCGCGGATTTTCAGCCGATACGGCACGCCGCCGCCCCGGCTGTGGATATAGAAACCCAGTTCGCCCTTCGGATTCTCATGCCCGAAATAAATTTCGCCGGGCGGACAATTCACGCCCTCCGTCACCAGCATGAACTGATGGATCAACTCTTCCATGCTCGACAGCACCTTCTGTTTGGGAGGCAGGGTGATTTTGCCGTCGGGAATGGATACCGGCTCGTGCGCTTCATTGGCCCAGCCGCCGGGGATCTTCTGCAAGCACTGGCGTAAAATGCGGACGCTCTGGCGCATTTCCTCCATGCGCACCAGATAGCGGTCATAGCAATCGCCCACCGAACCCAGTGCCACGTCAAATTCCAAGTCCGCGTAGCAAAGATACGGCTGGTTCTTCCGCAAATCCCAGTCCACGCCGCTGCCGCGCAGGTTGGGGCCGCTCAAGCCGTAATTAATCGCCATTTCCTTTGAAACGACCGCCAGGTCGCGCAGGCGGTCCACCCAGATGCGGTTGCGCGTCAGCAGCGTTTCGGACTCGGCCAGCGACACTTCAAATTCATCGCAGAATTGCTGCACCTGCGCGCACCACGTGGGCGGAATGTCGCGCATCAGCCCGCCGATGCGCGTGTAGCTGGTGGTCAAGCGCGCGCCGCTGGCGGCTTCGGCCAGGTTGTATATCTTTTCGCGCTCCGTGAACGTCAGCAGGAACACCGTGACCGCGCCGGTGTCCATTGCGAAGGCGCCCAGCCCCAGCAAGTGCGCGGAAATGCGAGCCAGTTCACAGCACATCACCCGGATGTACTGGCAGCGCAGCGGCAGCTTGTCCTGCACGCCCAGCAACTTTTCCACCGCCAGTGCATAGGCCACGTTATTGGCCAGGGGCGCAAGATAATCCAAGCGATCCGTGTAGGGAATGAACTGGGTATAGGTCATGTTCTCGGCGATCTTTTCATCGCCGCGATGCAGATAACCCACGTCTGGATCAGCCTTGGTGACGACTTCGCCGTCCAGTTCCAGCACAATGCGCAAAACGCCGTGCGTGGCCGGATGCGACGGCCCCATGTTCAAGACCATCTTCTCGCCCTGCATGTCCTGAAGCTCCGCCGCCGCCTGCGCGGAGCGCGCGGCGGAATCGCCAATTTCGATGTCTTGAACGGTTGCCATTTTACTGTTTCTTTATCGGCCCCGGCCCAACGGCCTGGCCACGCATGGCTTTGTTGTCCCCGCGTGCTTCCACACGTGCGTTCAGTTCCACCTCATCCTCTTCCGGTATTCGCACGCGCGGTTCCCGGGCGATGGAGTCATTGCCGCCGGCTACCGTCACAAATGGACCGCCGGCCATAGGCGTCACGCGGGTGAATGCCACGCCCGGCAAATCGGTCGGCTTGCCTGCCAGCGGAAAATCCTTCCGCAGCGGATGGTAGGGATAACCCTCCCACATCAAAATCCGGCGCAAATCGGGATGACCGCTAAAGCGAATGCCCATCATGTCATAGATTTCCCGCTCATGCCAGTTGGCCGTGCGCCAGACGCCAATTACACTCGGAAGCTCGGATTTCTCCTCATTTACGTCAGTTTTTAGCCGAATTTCAATCCCATTAACGATAGCGCGAAGGTGATACACCACCGTCCAGCGTGGATCGTCGCCGTAGTTGTCCAAGCTGGAAACCTCGGCAATTCTCTGGGGATCGGCTATCTTCAGTGAGATTTCGCGGCGAAATTCCACCGGTTCGGAGATGAGTTCACCGAACTTGGCTTTGATGGTTTTGGCGGCTTCGAGCGAGGTCATTTATTGGACGTTCCTTGAAGATTCAGCGCTCTGGCGATCACCGTGTCTTGCAAAATCGGTTGCGTGCCAATCTTCGCTTGGATTCGCATCAGCGCGTCAAGCACGGCTTCCGGACGCGGCGGACAGCCGCTGATGTAAACATCCACCGGCACAATGTTGTCCACACCTTGCAACACGGCATAACTGCGATACATGCCGCCTGTCGAGGCGCATGCTCCCATGGCGATGCACCACTTGGGCTCGGGCATCTGGTCCCAGATCCGCTTGAGCGAGCCGGCCATCTTGTAAGTGACCGTGCCGGCTACGATCATGCAATCCGACTGGCGCGGCGAAAAGCGCATGACCTCCGAGCCAAACCGGGAAATATCGTAGCGGCTCGCGCCGGCCGCCATCAGCTCAATGGCGCAGCAGGCCAGCCCCATCGGCATCGGCCAGACGGAGTTCTTGCGGAACCACGCCAGCGCGGCGTCCACGGTTGTCAGCACCACATCGCCTTCAATCTTAGAATTGTAGCCGAATTCGGTCTGTTCGGTTTGAGCCTGCATCTTGTTTTAGCAATGAATAATGTGCCTTGCAAAGGCACCCGCCTGCACCAGCAAACAGGCGCAGGTTCAGCCTAACCGCCACCCTCAAAACCGGCAAGTTCAAACTTGTGATTTTTTTCACAAGCTAGCCTTCTGACCGCGCTTTGGCCCATGCCCAAGGAGGTGATCGGAGCGCGGGCTGTGACCCGCAGCAATTTTGCCTATCCGGAGGTGCATCAGGAAAATTCCGCCGTGGTTTACAATGTGGACGCTGCTGCGGCTCGCAGAGCCGCGCTCCGCAGATGAGCTGCCGGCTTTTCCTTTTGTTGGACAAATCTCCCAAAATGGTGTGAACTATCCCCGCAGTGCTATGAATTCTTCAGGCTTGGAAACATGCGACAGCTACCGGATTTCGCCGCGGGAAGCATCCGGCGCCGGCCGGCGCCGGCGTCTGGCAAAAGCCGAAACGGCCCTGGATGAACTGACCGCCGGGCTGGCGGCCAGTTGCGAGAGTCTGGTCGCGGTTTTTCGTTACCCGCATTTATAGTCCGCCCCCTCGAATGGAACCTCCGCAATCAATTTTATTCTCAAACCTATGAATCCAGCCATCACCCCGACTATTTTGATCGCCGACGACGAAATCTATATGCTCCGGCTGCTTGAGCTGACGTTCAAGAAAGGTGGCTTTGCCGTCGTCAGTTGCCGCGATGGCCGGGAGGCGCTGGCCACGGCGGCCAGTGCCCAGCCGCAACTCATTGTCCTGGACGTGATGATGCCCGGGTTGGATGGATTGGGTGCGCTCCGTCAGTTGAAAGGCAACCCCGCCACTTGCAATATTCCAGTGGTGGTGCTTTCCGCCAAGGGCCATGCCCTGACCAAAGTCGAGGCTCAATTGGCCGGGGCGGTGCTGTTCCTGGCCAAACCATTCAGTCCCAACCAGCTTCTCAGTGAAGTGCAAAAGATCCTGGCCGCAGGCAAAGAGGAATCCTCTACTTCACCGTAAAGTGCACGGCCAGTACCCCGCCCGCCGCCGCTAAACAGTAAAACCCGAAAAACTTCCACCGTCCAGCTTCCAGCCACTGGGATAGTAATTTCAGTGCGAGCAAGCCGGCGATGAAACTCAAGACCATCCCCACCAGTCCAGGCACGAATAGATGCAGCACGGAACCTGACCCGCTCAAAGCGTGTTCCTTTAGCAAGCGGTGGCCCTCCTGCACAATGGCCGCCGGCGTCAACACGACCGCCAAGGCAAAACTGAACTCCTCCAGCTTCTGCTTCGGCAAGCCCAAAATCAAGCCGGCGGAGATAGTCGCACCGGAACGCGAAAAACCGCGAAATGGCAGGCACAATCCCTGGATCAAGCCGATCCAGACTGAATGTTGCAGTTGGACATCCGCATGCCTTGGTTCCTTGCCTTCCCGCAGCCCGGCGTAAATGATGAGCACGCCCACCGCCGCCAGCGCGCCGGCCACCAGCGGAAGATTGCGGAACAATTCTTCGATCTCCGCGTGGTCATGGCCGCGCAGGAAAACCTTTTCAATGACCAGCTTGAGCGCCACATAAACCACGGCGGTGCAAGCCGAGGCCACGACGACCAGGATGCCAAACCATTGCGCCTGGCCTGAAGACGCAAAATAATCGCGCCGCCAACCATGCCAGAAATAAACCATCACCGCGAACATGGTGCCGGTATGCAACATGATCAGCAGCATGGTCATTTCCGGGCTGGCTGGGTCCAGACCCATGAGTTTTTCTGCCACAATAACGTGGGCCGAACTGGAAACCGGCAGCAGTTCGCACGCGCCTTGAATCAGCGCGAGAATCAGGATGTGAAAATAATGCATGACCCGCGCAGTCTGCCCGATTCGTTTCCAAATCACAACCAGAGTCTCACGGCAATCCACAGCACAGTAAGAAATTGGATTGAATACTGGCCGGGAAGCTGATTTAGTTGAAATGCTCATGATGGGTCGGAGAGCCATGCGTTGCAGCAACTTGAGTTCATTATGGGCCGATCGATTTATGAACCTCCTTGCAAGCTTGATAATTATTGTTGTGCTTGCCCTCCCCGCCGGAGCGGCGACCTTGTATGTGGACGTGAACAGCCCCAATCCCACGCCGCCCTATGCCGATTTGACCACCGCCGCAGTTGGCATTCAGGACGCCGTGGATGCCGCCGCCAACGGCGATTTGATTCTGGTGAACGACGGTTATTACCAGGAGGGATTTCGGGCCACCAAAACAGGTATCAGTCCCGTAAACGCTGCTGTGCAAACCAACCGTGTGGTCATCGCCAAGGGTCTCACCGTCCAAAGTCTCAATGGGCCCACGGCTACCTACATCAGCGGGAGCGGACTTTACCGCTGCGTGTGTTTGACCAACGGCGCGACGTTGAGCGGCTTCACTTTGACCGGCGGTGCGGCAGGTTATGTTGAAACCATCACCCTTCCGCCGGGCCACACCACCACCAAGACGATCGCAGGGGATGGCGGCGGCGTCAGTGGCGGCACCTTCGGTGGGGGCACGGTTTCAAATTGCGTGTTGACCGCCAATACCGCGACGGACGAAGGTGGTGGAGCTTACGATGTAACCTTGGTTAATTGCCTGCTGACAGGCAATTTCGCGACCCTCGGCGGCGGCGCGGCAGAATGTACGCTGATTAGCTGCAATGTCACCGCCAACACCACTCCAACCACAGGTGTCAACGGACCGGCTGATCCAGAGCCAAATTCTGGCGGCGGCGTTTACGCCGGTTCAGCCATCAATTGTGTCATCGCACAGAATTCGGCGTGGCAAGGCGGTGGTTGCGCTGGCGGCCGGCTCGTCAATTGCACCATCGTCAACAATTCCGCGGGGTTTTGCGGCGGAATTTCATCCCCGGCCTCCACCAGCGTGATCAACTGCATCGTTTATGACAACACGGCCGGCACCAATGATAATTTCGGCGGAGCGAATATATCCCTTGAATACAGTTGCACTTTTCCCATGCCCGCCAGCGGCGCGGGCTGTTTCACCAACAATCCGCTGTTTGTGGATTTCTGGGGTGGCGATTATCATTTGCAAGCCACTTCCCCCTGTATCAATGCCGGCCTCAATGGCGCCATCACCAACCGCACAGATCTCGACGGCAATCCCCGCATCTCCGACGGCACTGTGGACATCGGCGCCTACGAATATCAAGAGCCAGCCGCGCCGGCGCTGTTGATCACCTCAATCATTCCCCTGACCGGCTTGAATCAGGTCATCATCACTTGGCAGAGCGTGAACAATCAGAATTATTCCCTCCGGCGCAGTTGCGATCTGACCGCGCAACCTCCTTTTGCGACCATTCAGAGCAGCATCCCCGGGCAGGCGGGCACGACAAGTTTCACGGACACCACCGCCACCAACAACGTCCCCTATTTTTATCGCGTCGTCGGGCAGTAGCCGTGGCGCCTGGGATAAAAAGACGCGCATGCTTTTCCCACGCGACCGGATGGGTTATTCGCGCGGTGTTCCGTGAGCTGCCGCCAGGGCCATTAATGGAGCCGCTTCGCACCAGCACCCGGCTGGCCGGCACCCGCGCGGCTAGAACAAATGTTCAACGTAAAAAGCTTTTTTCGCAACCAAATCCAGCCATAATCCGTCCATAATCACAACAATGAAAACACAAAGCAAAATCACGGCCGCCCAAATGCGCCGCCGTTCCTTCCTCAAAGGCGTTCTGACCGCGGGCGCCGCCTCCGTATTTGCACCCCGCCTGTTGTTCGGAGCCTCTCCCGGCGGCAAAGTCAACCTCGCTTGCTGCGGCATTGGCAATCGCGGGGCCGAAGACTTCCAGGAGTTCTATAAACTCCAAAAGGCCGGTCTGGTGAACATCGTGGCGCTCTGCGACACCGACATGGGCGCCAAGCACACGCTGGGCGTGATCAAGCTGTGTCCAAATGTGCCGCAGTTCAAGGATTTCCGCCAGATGCTCGACAAAATGGGCAAGGACATTGACGCCGTGAGCGTGGCCGTTCCCGACTTCTCGCATTTTTCGATCGCCATGCTGGCGATGTCCATGGGCAAGCACGTGTACAGCGAGAAGCCCATGGGCCACAGTTTCCGGCAAATCGAGCTGATGATGCAGGCCGAGAAGAAATACAATGTGGCCGCGCAAATGGGCAACCAGGGCCATTCTGAGGCGAACTATTTCCAATTCAAGGCGTGGACGGATGCCGGCATCATTAAGAACGTCACCAAAATCACCGCCTTCATGAACAGTTCCCGCCGCTGGCACGACACACCCAAATTCGCCTTCAGCAAGCTCACCGGCTACCTCCCCGAAGAACCCATCCCGCCGACGCTCGATTGGGAAACCTGGCTGACCACGGCGGAAGCCCACCAATACAATCACGGATATATCAACGGCGACTGGCGTTCCTGGTTCGATTTCGGCAATGGCGCGCTGGGCGACTGGGGCGCGCACATCTTCGATACCGCGCACGAATTCCTGCAGTTGGGCCTGCCCACCGAGGTGGAAGCGGTCAAACTGGATGGCTACAATCAGTTCATTTTCCCGCAAGCCTCCACACTGGCATTTCGTTTCCCCGCGCGCGGCACACAGCCGCCCTGCGAACTCACTTGGTACGACGGCCAGAACAACCTGCCGCCATTGCCGGATGACATGGGCGACTCCGTGGTGGATCCCAACATCCCACCGCCGTCCACCGGCTCGCTGGAAACCAAGAAGCGCCCGCCGGGCAAAGTCATTTACGGCGAAGGCCTGACCTTCAAGGGGGGGTCGCACGCCTCCACCCTGCAAATCATTCCCAAAGCCAAGGCTTTGGAAATGGCCTCCAAGTTGCCGCCGGTGCCCAAGAGCCCGTCCAACCATTGGAAAAACTTTCTGCTGGCCTGCAAGGGTGAGGAAAAGTGCCGGTCGTCATTCGCCGTGGCCGGGCCGCTCTGCCAAGCCATGGCCTTGGGTGTCATTGCCCAACGGGTCAACGCCAAATTCTCCTTCGACCCGGCGACCAAGCAAATCACCGACCACAAGGTCGCCAACGGCCTGCTTGCCGGCGTCCCGCCACGCAAGGGCTGGGAGCAGTACTATAAGCTAGCCGCCTGAAAATGAAGCGGCGTTCTTTTATCCGTAGAACGCTTCGTGGAATCGCCGCTTTCGCGGTCCTGCCGGAGATAATTCCCGCGCGGCTGCTGGGCGCCGAGGCGCCCAGCAGGAAAATTCAGGTGGCCCAGATCGGCTGCGGCCGCATGGGCCGCAGCGACTTGGGCAATATTTTGACCGAGCCGCTGGCGCGGGTGGTGGCAGTGTGCGACGTCGATGCCAAGCGCCTTGCCGCCGGCCGGAAAATGGCTGAGGATTACTACGCCGGGCAGGGCGAAGCCGGCGCCAAAATAACATCATTCCCGGATTATCGCGCGGTGCTCGCCGCACCGGAAATTGACGCGGTCATCGTGACCGTGCCGGATCATTCCCACGCTTTGCTGGCCATTGCTGCGGCCATTGCCGGCAAGCATGTCTATGTGCAGAAACCGGTCACATACAGCATCGCCGAAGCGATTGGCTTGCGACGGACGGTGGAGGCGAAGAAGATCATCCTGCAGACCGGGTCGCAACAACGCTCCGAGCATCCGTGGCGCAGTTTTCGCGCGGCCAGCGAGGCGGTGCGCAACGGGCGCATCGGCCGGCTGCAG
>Ga0316230_1002105_pt1 | contig 18165 bp, 16 predicted proteins | sample TBH18025metaG_FD_206004 | JGI IMG/M metagenome (GOLD analysis project Ga0316230, IMG submission 206004) | Freshwater microbial communities from Trout Bog Lake, Wisconsin, USA - TBH18025 | ecosystem: Environmental > Aquatic > Freshwater > Lake > Hypolimnion/Profundal zone | place: USA: Wisconsin...
CCAGCGATTGGCGGATCGCGGTGGAATTCCTGCTGACCTGCCCGGAATCTCCCTACCTGACCAAGGACGCGGCGTTTTCCGATTCCGGGGCGCCGTGCTTTCCGGACGAGGTGGACGTGGCCCTGGCGCTGGACCTGGAGCATGCCTGGCGGGCGGCGTCGGACCATTTCGGGGCGCTGGTCCAGACCCTGTAGAAGATCAGCCCAGGGGAACCGGAAAAATTCTTATGCTTTCTTGATACATTAGCGGTTTTTCCCGACACCATCTTGACCCCGGCTTGCCCACCTTTGGGTCGAGGACAAAAACCCCTTGTCCTCCCACCCCTGGAGCAGGAGAGCCATGGAAAAGAGAAACTTCTTCCGCACGTCCTTGAAGCACGACTACACCGCCCAGTTCCAACTGGATGGCCAGACCCACGGCAAGGTCCAGGTCTCCAACATCAGCATCAACGGCTGCTGCCTGCAACTGTCCGCGGCCTCGTCCCAGCGCCTTTCGGAGAAGCCGGTGCTGGACACCTTCGTCCTGTTCCACGACGCCCGGAAATATGCCTTGAAGGGCCGGATCGTCTGGCACGACTTCCGGGGCGAAGGGATCACGGCGGGCGTGGCGTTCCTGGAGATCCCCAGGGAATGCATGCGGGCCATCCGGGAATCCGCGGCGGAAGAGATGTTCATCTGGAACATCGCCATCTAGACTCCTAGACCGACCGGGCGCTGAACCTCGCCCCGTGGCGCCGGACCACGATGGGCATGCCGAACAGCCGCCCCATGTGCTCGGACCGCAGCACGTCCTGCTTGTGCCCATCCATGAACACGCGCCCATCCTTGAGCAGGATCACCCGCTCGATCTCCGGGATGATCTCCTCGATGTGATGGGTGACCAGGATCAGGGTCTTGTCCGTGGCCAGCTTGGCCAGGGTCTGCAGGAAGCGGTGGCGGGCGGCCAGGTCCAGGCCGGTGGTGGGCTCGTCCAGCAGCAGCGCGCCCGGATCCGGGGCCAGGGCCCGGGCGATGAGGACGCGCCGGGCTTCGCCGGTGGACATGGCATCCACCTTGGTGTCGGCCAAATGCTCCGCTTCCACCATGGCCAGCGCGGCGCGAGCCCGCTCGCGCATGAGCCCGGTCACCTGCTGGTGCTGGAACAGCCCGAGGCTGGCGAAGAATCCGGTCAGCACCACCTCCAGGCCCCGGCAGCGGCCGAAGCCCTCGCCGCTGGTGAAGGCGTTGTGCAGATCGGCCGAGACGATGCCCAGATGCGTGCGCAGTTCGAAGACATCCCAGCGCTCCTGGCCCAGGATCAGCAGGGTGGGTGCAAGGTCCGGCCCCGCCAGCGGGTAGTCCTGCCGGGTGATCAGCCGGATGAAGGAGGATTTGCCTGAGCCGTTCGGGCCGACGATGGCGACATGCTCGCCGGGCCGGATATCGAAGGTCAGATCATGCAGCACCGGCTTGCCGCCGCGGACCAGGGTGGCCGAGCGCAGGGAAATCAGGGAAGGGTCTTCGGACACGGCGGCTCCTGCCCTTCAACTATGCCTCACACCAGCATCTTGACGAAGCCCTTGCCGGTGCTGCTGCCGTATTTCAGGCAGGCCTTCAGGATGGTGGCGGCGGCGGCGTGCACCTTGGCCTTGGCGTCGGCCCGCCGGCACATGGCGACCAGGAAGGCCGGCGGCGTGGGCTGGATCGGCAGTTCGACGATCTCGCCGGTCACCAGCTGGTCCTTGACGAACAAGCCGGGGATGGCGGCGATGCCGTAGCCGTCCTTGATCAGCTGCACGATGGCCGCCACCGAGGGCGAGCAGGTCAAGCGGATCTGCTCGATCGGCAGGTCCTCCCGGCTGGCCATGGCGGTCAGGATCTCCACCAGGGCCAGCTGCGGCTGGGTGCCCTGGGCGAAGGTCATGATCGGATGCTGCAGGGCCCGCCGGACCAGGCCGCTGGCCCCGGTCGCCAGGAGCCCTTTGCGGGCCAGCCATTGCACCGGATAGAGCGCCAGGGCGGTGGATTGGACCTCCGGGTGGTCGATGCCTTCGACCCGCACCACGATGTCCAGTTCGCCGGCCACCAGGCGCCGCTGCAGCACGCTGCTCATGTCCACCGCCAGGTCGATCTCCAGGTCCGGATAATCCACCGCGAGCTGCTGCATGAACTGGGACAGCCAGCTGTGCACCACCGTTTCGATGACGCCGAAGCGCACCCGGCCCTGCACCGGATCCTCCAGCTGGGCCGCGCTGCGCAGCTTGGCGGCGGCGTCCACCACGGTCTTGGCGTAGCCGAGCAGGTTTTCGCCGCTGGGGGTCAAGCGGAAGCCCTTGGCCGACCGGTCGATCAGCGTGGTCCGCAGTTCGTCCTCCAGGCTCTTGATCCTCAGGGAGATGGCCGCGGGCGTGGCGTTCAGGGCCCGGGCGGTCGCGTGGAAGTTGCGCAGCTGGGCGAGGGTGATGAAGGTTTCCAGAAAGCGCGTGTTCATCGGGTCGGCCGCCGAAATTGTTAAGAAAATTTTATCAGGCGTGGCGGCAAAAAGTCGATGGAAATGCCTGCGGGAAGGCCCTACGCTTGGCCATCGCTCTTAAAAAGTCCAAAGGTTATGGGGTAGATCATGGATCCAGCCGAGTTCCGTCGCCAGGTGCGCGCCGGCCGTTTCAGGGGGCCCACGGCGGGCCAGTGTGGCGATTTCGCGCAAGCAAACCTTGTCATCCTGGCCCAGCGCCACGCGGACGATTTCCTGCGCTTCTGCCTGGCCAACCCCAAGTCCTGCCCGCTGCTGGGGATCGGCGAACCCGGGCAGTGGGCCATCCCGGCCCTGGGCAAGGACCTGGACATCCGCACCGACGTGCCCGGCTACCGGGTCTACCGCGCTGGCCTGCGCGCCGAGGAACCGGCCTCCCTGACGGCGCTCTGGCAGGCCGATTTCGTCACCTTCGCCATCGGCTGCTCGTTCTCCTTCGAGCAGATGCTCCAGCGCGAAGGCATTCCGCTCCGGCACCAGGAAGAGCGCAAGAACGTCCCCATGTACCGGACCAGCCTGGAGAACCATCCGGCGGGACCCTTCGGCGGCGAGCTGGTGGTGTCCATGCGCCCCATGCGGGCGGCGGACGCCATCCGCGCCATCCAGATCACCAGCCGGTTCCCGGGAATCCACGGCGCCCCGGTGCATTTCGGCGATCCCGCCCTGATCGGGATCGGCGACCTGGACCAGCCCGATTATGGTGACGCGGTGTCGGTCCGGCCTGGCGAAGTGCCGGTGTTCTGGGCCTGCGGCGTGACCCCGCAGAACGCGCTGCGCGCCGCCGGACTGCCCCTGGCGATCACCCACCAGCCGGGCTTCATGCTGATCACCGATATTCCCAACGCGTCCCTCGCGATCTTCTGATTCCCTTCCCTCCACCCCTTTCATAAGGCCCGACCATGAGCGCTCCCCTTGTCATCCCAGCCGCAGTGTCGGCCCCGTGGTGGACCGAGATCACCCGCAACCAGTGGTACGCCCTGCTCGCCGGCAAAATCGGCTGGATGCTGGACGCCTTCGACGTGATGCTCTACGTCTTCTGCCTGAAGAGCATCATGGAACAGTGGCACCTGAACCCCGCCACGGCCGGGTTCATGGTAACGGTGACGCTGTTCGCGTCCTCCTTCGGCGGGATCCTGTTCGGGGCCATGGCCGACCGGTTCGGCCGCAAGAACGCGCTGATGGCCACGGTGCTGATCTTCTCGATCTGCTCGGGGCTGTCCGGGCTGGCCCAGAACCTGGTGCAGCTGGCCATCGCCCGCACCATCCTCGGCCTGGGCATGGGCGGTGAATGGGCCTCCGGCGCGCTGCTGGTGTCCGAGACCTGGCCGGCCAAGCACCGCGGCAAGGCCATCGGCCTGATGCAGGGCGGCTGGGCCCTGGGCTACATCGCCGCGGCGATCGCGGCGGCCACCATCCTGCCCCGGTTCGGCTGGCGGGTCATGTTCTTCCTGGGCATCGTCCCCGCCCTGTTCGCCCTCTGGATCCGCACCAAGGTCGAGGAGCCGGCGGTCTGGGTCAAGCAGCGCAAGCTCGACAAGGCCGAACCCAAGAGCAAGGGCGGCTTCCTGCAGATCTTCAAGCCCGACCTCCTGCGCTTCACCCTGATCAGCACGCTGATCTCCACCTTCGTGATGTTCGCCTACTGGGGCCTGTTCTCCTGGCTGCCCAGCTTCCTCGGCTCGCCGGTCGCCAAGGGCGGCGCCGGCCTCTCCATCGTCAAGGCCCCGATGTGGATGATCCCCCTGATGATCGGCGCCTACTTCGGCTATGTCTCCTTCGGCTTCGTGGCCGACAAGTTCGGCCGGCGGCCGACCTTCGCCGCCTACCTGGCGCTGTCGGCGGTGCTGGTGTTCATCTTCGGCAACACCCGGAACGCCACCGCGCTGATGGTGATGGGCCCCTTCCTGGGATTCTTCGGCTCGGGCTACTTCAGCGCCTTCGGCGCGTTCATCTCCGAACTGTTCCCGACCCGGGCGCGCGGTTCGGCGGTGGGCTTCTGCTACAACACCGGACGCATGGTCAGCGCCCTGGCGCCCACGGTGATCGGCTTCTTCGCCATGCAGTACGGCGTCGGCGCGGCCCTGACCTTCACCGCCATCGCCTTCATCCTGGCCGCGGCCTCCATCTTCCTGCTGCCCGAAACTGCCGGGATGGAACTGGTCTGACATGCCGCACCCGACCCTCCAGGTGGAATCCCTGGGCGACCAGGCCCTGCTGGCCATCCTGGGCGAGCGCATCGACCCTGGGGTGAACGACCAGGTGCATCAGCTGGCGGCGCTGATCCGCGCCGCCGGCATGCCTGGGGTGACCGACCTGGTCCCGGCCTACGCGACGCTCGCCGTGCACTACCAGCCCGCCGTCTGGCGCTACGCGGCGCTGCGCGGCGAGCTGGAGCGGCTTTGGCGCGAGGCCGGGGCGGCCGAACTGGCCGCCCCGCGCCAGGTGGAGCTGCCGGTCTGCTACGGCGGCGAGTTCGGCCCGGACCTGGCGGAGGTGGCCAGCCGCTGCGGCCTGTCCGAAGCGGACGTCGTCCGGCGCCATTCGGCGGCGGTCTACCGGGTCTACATGCTCGGCTTCGCCCCCGGCTTCGCCTACCTGGGCGGGCTGGACCCGGCCATCGCCGCGCCCCGGCGCGAGACGCCGCGGCTCAAGGTCCCGGCCGGATCGGTGGGCATCGCCGGGATGCAGACCGGCATCTACCCGCTGGAAACCCCCGGCGGCTGGCAGATCATCGGGCGCTCGCCCATGCGCCTGTTCCGGCCCGGCCAGGAGGACCCCTGCCTGCTCCGGCCCGGCGACCGGCTGCGCTTCACGCCCATCGATCTGGAGGCGTACCGCCGCGCTGAGGAGCCGTCATGAGCCTGCTGGTCGAAACCCCCGGCCTGCTCACCACGGTCCAGGACCTTGGCCGGCGCGGCTTCCAGCACCTGGGCGTGGGCCCTGGCGGCGTCATGGACCCGGTCTCGCACCGCCTGGCCAACCTGCTCGTGGGCAATCCCGAAACGGCCGCCACCCTGGAGATCACCCTGGCCGGCCCCAGCCTCCTGTTCGAGGGCGACGCCCTGATCGCCCTTTGCGGCGCCGACCTCGCCCCGGCCATCGAGGAGCAGCCGGTGCGCCTGTGGCGGCCGACGCTGGTGCGGGCCGGGGCCCGGCTGACCTTCGGCGCGGGCCGCCAGGGCTGCCGCTGCTATCTGGCCATGGCCGGCGGCTTCCGCCTGCCGCTGGTGATGGACAGCGCCAGCACCTCGCTCGCCGCCGGTTTCGGCGGCTACCATGGCCGGGCCCTGAAGCGGGGCGACCGGCTGGACGGCGCACCCTGCCCCAAGGAGCGCTACCCGTCCCTGTGGCAGCGCTTCGACCGGGGACTCCAGCCATGGCTGGCCCTGGACTGGTTCCCGGCCTGGTACCGCGAGCTGGATTTCCTCCAGCCCGCCGGCCTGCGCCTGGTTCCGGGCCCGCAATGGCCCGCCCTGACGGCGGAGGCGCGGCGCGGACTGCTGGAGGACAGCTTCCAGGTGGCATCCAACTCGGACCGCATGGGCATCCGCCTGCGCGGCCCCAGGCTGGCCCTGGAACGCCCCATGGAGATGCTCTCCGCGGGGGTGGCCACCGGCACCCTCCAGCTGCCCCCGGACGGCGCGCCCATCCTGCTCATGGCGGACCGCCAGACCACGGGCGGCTACCCGCGCCTGGGCGAACTGGCCTCGGTGGACCTGGCCAAGGCCGCCCAGCTGCGCGCCTCCGACACGGTCCGGTTCACCGCCATCACCCTTGAAGCGGCCCAGGAGCTCCTGCTGGCCCGCGAAGCCCGGTTCCACGCCCTGGCGCGGGTCCTGGCCGAACGGCAATCCTACTGAAAGGGCAGCGCCATGACCAGGCACATCGATCTCAACTGCGACATGGGCGAAGGCTTCGGCGCCTGGCGCATGGGCCAGGACGAGGCCCTCCTGGACCTGGTCACCAGCGCCAACATCGCCTGCGGCTACCACGCGGGCGACCCCGCGACCATGATGCGCACGGTGGCCTGCGCCGCGGCCAAGGGCGTGGCCGTGGGGGCGCATCCCGCGCTGCCCGACCTGCAGGGCTTCGGGCGCCGGACCATGGCCGTCAGCCCGGAGGAGGCGCGCGGCCTCACCCTCTACCAGATGGGCGCCCTGGAAGCCTTCGCCCGGGCCGCCGGCACCCGCATGCGCCACGTCAAGGCCCACGGGGCGCTCTACAACATGGCCGCCAAGGACCCCCGGCTGGCCGAAGCCATCGCCTCGGCCGTGAAGGCCTTCGATCCCGCCCTGGTGCTGGTGGGCCTGTGCGGCAGCGAGCTGATCAAGGCCGGCGAGGCGCTCGGACTGACCTGCGCCAGCGAGGTGTTCGCCGACCGGGGCGTCGAGCCCGACGGCAGCCTCACCCCACGCGGCCAGCCCGGCGCCATGATCGAGGACGAGGAACTGGCGGTGGCCCGGGTGCTGCGCATGGTGCTGGAGGGCAAGGTGGCCTGCCGCGGCGGCGGCGACCTGGCCATCCGGGCCGACACCGTGTGCATCCACGGCGACCAGCCCAAGGCCCTGGCCTTCGCGCGCCGGCTGCGGGAGGCCCTGGCCGGGGCGGGGGTGGCCGTGGGTCCGCCGTAAAAGGGCGTTTCGATGGCGGCGCCAACCGGCGTAGCATGGTGGCAATGACCACGCGTCCCTCGCTGCTGCTCGCCGCCTTCCCTCCCGAACTGGCGGGAATGGACGAACGTCCGCCCTTGGGCTGGCGCGTGGGCTGCACCGGGGTCGGCGCCCTCACCGCCGCCGTGGCCACCGCGCGGCTGCTCACCGCCTTGACCCCCAGCCGGGTGCTGTTCGTGGGCACCTGCGGGGCCTATGACGACCGGCTGGCGGTGGGCGACTGCCTGCGCGCCTCCGACGCCCTCGCCATCTCCCTGGACGTCCTGGAGGGCCGCGCCTACCTGCCGGCCAGCGAGGTGCACCGCTGGCCGGCCACCCTCGGCTCGGTGCTGGCGCTGCCCTTTCCCGCCCTTTCCGTGGCCGTGCCGCCGGGCATCACCCGGACCCGGGACGGCGCCCAGCGCCTGGCCGCCTTCGCCGCCGCCGAGCACCTGGAACTGACCGGGGTGTTCGCCGCCTGCCACGAGGCCGGCATCCCCTGCGGCGCGGCCCTGGCGGTGGCCAACCAGGTGGGGCCGGAAGCCCACGAGCAGTGGCGCACCAACCACGAGCGGGTGAGCCGGGCGCTGATGGACGCGCTCAAGGCCCACGGCATATTCGAAAGCCCCTGAAGGCTCAGAACCGGTATTTCACCCGGCCAGCGAGGGTGCGCGGCGGGATGACATGGGTCCCGCCGAAGGTGCTCAGGAAGTTGTAGATGCCCTTCTCGTCGAAGACATTGAGCAGGTCCACCTCGGTGAGCAGGGATCTCCGGCCCGCCAGCTTGAACGCCTGGCCGAGGCTGAGGTTCCATACGGTGCGGGGATTGACCCGCCAGTAGTCGCCCACCAGGCTGTCGTGCACCTCATGGACATAGGGGATCCCGAAGCTGTAGTCCGGGTTGCCCGCCACCCCTGCGGCCGCGGGATCGCCGGCCACAAGGCCGGAATCATAGCGGCCGATCACCTGCCCGTAGAACCCCTGGTGCTCGTAACGGACCCCCAGCTGCATGGTCAGTTTCTGGTCGTGGTCGATCAGGTAGGGCAAGGTGTCGTTGGCCGTGGTCGCGGCGTCGAGCCCGCCCACGGTGGGGTCGTGGAAGATGGTGCGCACCGTTCCCGCGCTGAGGTAGCCCGACCAGCCACAAACAGGGATCACGTCGATCCTGAGGTCCGCGCCATGGAACCTGCCCTTGGCGGCGGCGATGGGGTACAGGATGCCCGTATTCAGGAACTGCGCGTTGTCAGCCGCGTTGGTGCTGTTCTTCCACCAGTATTCGAGGGTGACCTTGACCACCTTGCCGAGCTGCTGGTCCACCCCCACCAGGAAGCTGTCCTGGAGTTCCGGCCGCAACTGGGCGACCGGGGTGGCCAGGCCCGAGGTGGCGCTCCAGACCTGCTGCGAGGTGGAAACGGCCAGTCCTTCGTTCTCGGGGGTGATCATCAGCCGGTCGTAGACCAGACGGAACCGGGTGCCGGTGGCCTTCAGGCCGTAGGCCAATCCCAGGCGGGGCTGGAGCTGGTTCTCGGTGTAGTCGCGCAAATGATAGCTGTCGAAGCGGAGCCCGAGCCCGAGGGTCCAGGGACCCGCCTTGAGGTCGTCCTGGATGAAGGCGGAGGCCAGGACGGGCGTGATCCGGTCATCGAACCGGAAGATGTTCCCCCCTCCCGCCGGCGAGTACGGATAAAGGGGATCCCCCGGGCTGACCTGGGCCGGGTCGGTGATGCCGAAGGCGAATGCCTCGTGCAGCGGGTAGCGGACATACTGCAGCCCGGCCTTGAGGGTGTTGCCCCCGGCCACCTGCGTGTAGATGGTCACAAGGCCTTGGTTTGCCATGGTTTGATCATGGCTGGCCCATTCCGGGCTATCGGGGCTTCCTGCGCTGAACCCGGGTGCCAGGCCCTGGCTGGGAAGCAGCTGGGAATCGCTGTGGCGATAGAAGATCGAGGTGCCGAGACTCTGGGAGGCACTGACCAGGTGGGTCCAGCCCAGGCTCAGGTTCTGGTCGGTGTCGTTCACCCTTTGGTTCATCCCTGCCGCCTGCTGGCTGGCCAGGTTCACCCCGTCCCGGTTGGTCTGGCCGCCGCTGAAGGAGACGCGCAAGACATCGCTGTCGGACAACACCCAGTCAAAGCGGCTGAACAAACGGCCGGTGGCCCCGTGGTTGTGCAGGTTGTCGAAGTTGACCGGGTCCAGGAACCGGTCGCTTCGGGAGCCCGCGGCCGAAACGAAGTAGCCGAAGGCGTCGTTCCCGCCGCGCAGGCTGCTCCCTGCCTCCAGGGTATTGAAGCGGGCCGCGCCGAGGGAAACCTCGCCCTCGAACCCGTTGGGGGTGCCCAGCCCGGATTTCGAGGTGAGGTTGACCACCGCGCCGGGCTTGCCGCCGTACTCGGCGCTGATGCCCCCGGTGATCACCTCCATGCTTTCCACCTGGGCCGGATCCATGGAGTTGGAAAAGGTGGCCTGGACCTGATCGGTCACCGGCACGCCGTCCACGCTGTACATCACCTGGCCGTGGCTGCCCCGGAAATGGAAGCGGCCGTTCTCGTCCTGGATGAAGCCCGGCGTGGTGAGCAGGATGCCCTCCAGGGCCCGGCTCTGCACCGCCGCCGGGGTCTTCTCGATGGTGGTCTTGTCGATCTCCAGGTGACTGGAAGGATGGTTCTCGAGCAGACTGGCCTGGGCTTCGACCGCCACGGTCGCCGAAGCGTCCATCAAAGTGAAGTCCTGCCGCTGGGGCAGATTGGAGCGGACCGCCAGGGTGCGTTCCGCCGGGTCGAACCCGGGGGCCCCGACGTTCAGGCGGTAGTCGTTGGTGGGCACGTTGTAGAGGATGAATTGGCCCTGGGCATCGGTCCGCACGGCCTGGCGATAGCCCGATACCTGGCTCTCCAGGACAACGACGGCTCCGGCCACGGCCTTCCCCTGGTCATCCAGGACCCGTCCCGAAATGGCACCGCTGGTGGTGGCAGGAGCTCCTGTCAGCACGGTACCGCACAAGATCACATAAGCTGCACGATTCAGACATCTTGCTTTCATACTTTCCCTCAGAACTAATTTCTAATTAGAAATTAGTTCTGTTTGTGGCAACAGTCAATAGAAATGATTTCTATTTGTCGGTCTGCTCTATCCCAGGGACCGGCTTGCGTCGATCACGGGCCGAACCAGAGCCTGCGGCCGTCGCCGGTCTCCACCAGCCAGCCGTCCCCGTCCACTTCCACCCGCACGCCCCGGCGGGTGCCGGTGACGTAGACTCGGCTGCCGGTCGAGCGCAGGGCGGCCATGGCTTCGGCATGGGGATGGTCGAAGGCGTTGCTCCGCCCGGCCGACACCAGGCTCAGTTCCGGCCGCAGCGCCTCGATCCAGGCCGGGTCGGAGGCGCTGCGGCTGCCGTGGTGGCCCGCCTTCAGCAGCCGGCGCAAGCCAGGCGCCCCGGGATCGCCCAGGGCCAGCAGGTCGCGTTCCTGGACGGCCAGCGCATCCCCCATGAGCCAGATTTCCCGGTCGCGCCAGCGCACCCGGAGCACGGCCGAAACCATGTTGAAATCGCGCACCGCCAGGGGTCCGGGCGGCCAGCGCACCGAGAATGCCGCCGCGCCACGCTGCCAGGCCTGGCCGCGCTCCAGCACTTCGGCCCGGCCCGCCGCCCCCGGCGGGCCGTAGGGGCCCCAGGGCGCGCCCGGCGCGGCCATGGCCGGCAGGGCGGTCGAGGCAGGGGGCCACAGCCGGGCCAGGGTGGCCCAGCCGCCGGCGTGGTCCAGGTGCGGGTGGCTGAGCACCAGGTGGACCGGCTCGCGCACCCCGCGCCGGCTCAGCACCCGGGCGATGCGGCGGGCGGCGCGCGGATCCGGGCCGGTGTCCACCAGGGTCGCGTCGCCGCCGGGAACCCGCAGCAGCAGCGCGTCACCCTGGCCGATGTCGACCGCCTCCAGGCTCAGCGCCCGCGGCGCCCGGCCCACCCCGCCCGCGGCCAGCAGGCCCAGGGAAGCGGCGCCCTGCGCCACGCACAGCCAGCGCGTCCGGCGCAGCAGGGCATGCAGCTGGGCCAGCAGGATCCAGCCCAGCAGCAGCGCGATCCAGGGCCACAGGCGGCCGGTGGCCAGCGGCACGATCCGGGCGAAGGCCGGCACCAGGCGCTCCCCGGTCCAGCCCAGCAGCCCGCCCATGGCCTGCACCAGCCCGGGCACGGGCAGGAAGATCAGGACCAGGCCGAGCGGCGCCAGCAGCGCGACCAGGGGCAGCAGGACCAGGTTGGCCGCCACGCCCCAGAGCGGCGCGCCGCCGTGCAGCAGCGCCAGCAGCGGCAGGGTGGTGAGCCAGGGCGCCAGAAGCCGGGCGAACGGCGGCGCGCAGCGCCCCAGCAGCGGTGAGCAGAGGCCGGCCAGGGGTTCCCAGGCCCAGACCAGCCCCACCAGGGCGAGCCAGGCCAGCAGGAAGCCCGGCTCGCAGCCGGCCGCGGGATAGACCAGCAGCCAGGCCAGCAGTGCCCCGTGCAGGGTTAGCACCGGCGGCAGCTTCCATCCGGTGCTCCGGCCGGCCGCCAAGGCGACGCCCATGAGCAGCCCGCGCCACACCGGGGCGGTGAACCCCACCACGGCGCAGTAGAGCAGCCCGCCGGCGCAGGCCGCCGTGGCGGTGCCCAGGTGGAACAGCCGGCGCCAGGCGGCGGCGAGGCCGCCCATGACCAGGGTGACCTGCAGGCCGGAAACCACCAGGGTGTGGATGGTCCCGCTTTCGGTGAACGGGGTGAAGCTGTCCTCGCGCGCCGGCGGCAGGCCCAGGGTGAGCGCGCCCCAGAGGTCCCGGGCGGCGCCCTGGAGCGGCAGTTCCCGGAACCGGCGCTGGACCACCATGGCCAGCTGCAGCCTGGGCCAGGGCCGGGCCGGGCCAAGCACGGTCATCAGCCGGGCCGAGCGGAGCTGGATGCGCCGGGGCGCGCCGTCGCCGCGGGCGCGCCACAGGGGCCGCTCCGGCAGGAAGGCCGGCATCGGCTGCACCGCCCACAGCTCGCCCAGGAAGCTGACCGGGGTGCCGGGATCGGGCGGCGCCGCGCCTTCCGCCGGGAGCCGCAGGGGCAGCACGGCGCCGCGCAGGGACGCGGGGCTGTCCACCCGGAGCGCCCCGCGCCGGCCGCCGGCGTCCACCGTCCAGGGCGCCGCCAGCACCCCCTGCAGCCGGTGGAAGCCTTCCGGGAGCCCCGCTTCCCAGCGGGCCAGGCGGGACAGCCCGCCCAGCGTGCCCCAGGCCAGGGCCAGCGCCAGGGGCAGGCCGACCCAGCGCCGGCGCAGCGCCAGCGGGGCCGAGGCCAGCACCGCGGCCCAGCCCGCCGCCGCCAGCGCGGGCGGCAGCCGGCCGTCCCAGGTTTCCGCCACGGCCCAGGGCACCGCGCAGGCGCCGGCCAGGGCCCAGGCCAGGGGCCAGCATGCCTCGCCGCTGATGCGCTGCCAAAGACGTTCCCGGGAGAACATGACGCCGATGATCGGCAGTCGGGCACCGCCGGTCAACAAAATCCGAAGAACTCCGCCACAATGGTCGTCATGAGATATGCTGCGCCCCTTGTCGGGATGATGCTCCTGCTGGCACCGCGCCTGGCGGCCTGGAGCCCGGGTTTCCACGAGGCCCAGACCATGCTGGCGGTGCGCCTGGCGCCGGTGCGGATGCAGGCCTTCCTGACCGCCCACCCGCGGGAACTGCTCCAGGGCGCCAGGGGCCAGGCCAACGACCAGGTGCCCACGGTGGAAGAGATCGAGGATCAGTTTCAGCAGATCGTCATCATCAGCGAAAACAACGGCAGGCCCGAGCGGCTGGTGCGGGAACTGGGCACCCTGGCCCACCAGGTCCAGCTGCTCATGGACCCTTCCGCCGTGCGCGGCGCCACGCCCCTGCGCGACACGTTCGAAACCTATGCCGACGAACACCGGCCCCGGCTGACCCTCAGCCGCGAACCGTTCTGGGCCGTGACCGCCCCGCTGGATCCGCGCCCGCCCCTGCTGCGCTGGGCCAAGGTCAAGTTCGAACGGCACGAGGCCCTGCTGGCCTGCTTCGACCCGAAGACGGCGCGCCGGATCGGTCCCTGGGACGAGCTGTCCGTGCCGTTCGCCCAGCTCCAGCTGGCCTACTCCAACGGGGTCAATGCCACCGCCAACCTGTGGATCCAGCTTTGGCGGGCCGTGGGCGACCGCTGGCTGGCCCAGGAATAGCCCCTATACCCGGGCGGCGATCGGCGCTATCTTTTGGGGACCACAATCATTGGAGAGAACAGCATGGCTTCCTACAACCGCCTGGGCTCTTTCCTGTTGGCTGACGTCCTGGCGACCCCGCCCTGGGGCCGGGTCCACCGGGCGATCTCAATCACGGGCAGCGCCTTCGAGCGCCACCTGCTGCTCTGCGCATACACCGACGAACTGCTGGCGGCCGGCCTTGCCGCCCGCGGGCAGGAGATCCAGCGGGTGGCCGCCCAGCTGGGCGCCGCCCGGAGCTTCGGCGCCAACTGCCAGTTCGAGTCGCGCCAGACGCCGTGCATGACCTTCGATTACGTGCCCGGGCGGAGCCTGGCCCAGGTGCTCGACAAGGCCCGGGAGGAGCAGGTCCCGCTCGGCGTGGACCACGCCCTGACCGTGCTGCAGAGCGTGGCCCAGGGCCTGATCCTGATGCACGACAAGGACATCCGCCACGGCAGCCTCTCCCCGCACAGTCTCTGGGTCGGTTTCGAGGGTTCCACCCAGATCCTCGACGCCCCGGCGGGCGCCGTCATCCAGTCCCTGCTGCCCAAGGCGCCCGGCCTCCATGCCGCCCTGGCGCCCTACCGCGGCCCCGGCTCGGCCAACCCGCTCCAGAGCGACCTGTTCGCCCTGGGCGCGATCTTCTTCGAGCTGCTGACCCTGGAGCCGCTCCCGGCCGGACCGGCCATCGCCGAGGCCCTGGGCCGGGCCACGCTCAAGGCCGCCCAGGAGGACGAAGGCATCCCCGCGGAGATCCTTGGGCTGCTCAGGCGCCTGGTCATGGTGGACCCGGCGTTCACCAGCGCCGCGGAGTTCAACCGGGCCCTGGAGAAGGTGCTCTACGAAGGGGAGCACAGCCCCACGACCTTCAACATGGCGTTCCTGATGCACACCCTGTTCCGGGAAGAGAACGAGGGCGACGCCCAGGCGATGAAACAGGAGCAGGCCGCCAACTACGCCCAGTACCTGCCGCCCGCCGGCAGCTCCGCGCCGAAGGCCAAGGGCTCGAACCGGGCCGTGTACTACCTGCTGGGCGGCGTCGTGGCGGTGGTGGCCATCCTGTTCGGCGGCTTCTTCTACAAGAGCATGCAGGACAACCGGCAGCATGCGCTCGAACTGCAGAGCATGCAGGCCAAGATCGCCGCGTTCCAGCGGGAGAAGGAAGCCAACGACGCCAAGCTGGCGGACATCGCCAAGCAGGAGGAGGCCCAGAAGACCCTGGAGGACATGTTCGGCAAGCAGGCCGAGGAAGGCGCCACCCAGGAAGCCCGGGCCGCCGCCAAGCGGGATCTGGAAGCCGCCCGGCAGAAGACCAGGGATCTGGCCAGGCAGCGCGCTGAAGCCCTGAAGGAGAAGCAGAAGCTGGCCCAGCAGGCGCAGAGCGTGGCCGCGGCGCCAGTGCGGGCCGCGGTGCCCGCCCCTGCCCCGGCGCCGGTCCCGGCTGCCGCGCCGGCGCCGGTCCAGGACGCGCTGCCGTTGGTGACCCACCAGGGCAGCCCGCAGGTTCCCAGGGTCGCCAAGGAGTCCCTGCCCGCCAACCTGCAGGACGCCGAGATCAAGGTCGCCCTGAAGGTGTTCGTGGACGCCGCGGGCCGGCCGCTGAAGGTGGTGATCCTGAGGGGCGTGGACGGCAACAACAGCTACAACGATTCGGCCCAGAACGCGGCCCTGGCCTCCACCTACACCCCCGGCACCAAGAACGGCAAGCCCGCCTCCGGCTGGCTGAACATGGAGTTCAATTTCGGCAAGCCGAAATAGCAACCTCAAGACCTCCCATCGATATAGCGATATGCTCGTATTTTATTGAGCATCAGATTTTTCAAGCGAACCGCCACGATTGTTGGGTGATATTGGTGCCCAATAGGCGATAGGCTGTTGGGCGCGCATGGAGAATCGCATGTCGACCGACCGCTCCCTTCCCAAGTGCCCTACCGGAATCAAGGGGCTTGACGAAATCACCGGGGGCGGGCTGCCCGCTGGCCGTCCGACCTTGATCTGTGGCAGCGCCGGATGCGGCAAGACGTTGTTGGCGATGGAATTCATCGTCCGGGGGGCGACCCAGTATGGCGAACCCGGCGTGTTCATGTCGTTCGAGGAAACCTCCGAGGAGTTGGCCCAGAACGTCCGCTCGCTGGGCTTCGACCTCCAGGCCCTGGTCGACCGCAAGCAGTTGGCCTTGAGCTACGTAAGAATCGAGCGGAGCGAGATCGAAGAGGCCGGCGACTATGACCTGGATGGCCTGTTCGTCCGCCTGGAATACGCCATCGACACCATCGGCGCCAAGCGGGTCGTGCTGGACACCATCGAGTCGCTGTTCGCCGGCTTCAGCAACGCTTCGATCCTGCGCGCCGAGCTGCGCCGGCTGTTCCGCTGGCTCAAGGACAAGGGCGTCACCGCCGTCATCACCGGCGAGCGCGGCGATGCCACCTTGACCCGCCAGGGCCTGGAAGAGTACGTCTCCGACTGCGTGATCGTGCTCGACCACCGCGCCAAGGAGCAGCTTGCCACCCGCCGCCTGCGGGTGATAAAGTACCGCGGCTCCAGCCACGGCACCAACGAATACCCGTTCCTGATCGATGAGAACGGCATCGACGTGCTTCCGGTCACCTCGGTCGGCTTGAACTACCAGGCATCGAACGAGCGCATTTCCAGCGGCATCCCGGAACTCGACGACATGCTGGCCGGGGGCTTCTACCGCGGCAGCAGCATCCTGCTTTCCGGCACCGCCGGCACCGGGAAGACCACCTCCGCCGCCACCTTCCTGGCGGCCGCCTGCGCGCGCGGAGAACGCTCGATCTACTTCTCGTTCGAAGAATCCCAGAGCCAGACCGCCCGGAACCTCCGCTCGGTGGGCATCGACCTTCAGCCGATCCTGGACAGCAAGCTGCTCCTGTTCTCCGCCACCCGCCCGACCCAGCACGGGCTGGAGATGCATCTGGCCACGATGTTCAAGCAGATCCGCGACTTCAAGCCGGCCAACGTGGTGGTGGACCCGGTGACCAGCCTGCTGGTCCAGGGCAACGAGAACGAGGTCCACTCGATGCTGATGGCCCTGCTGGACTACATGAAGGGCGAAGGCATCACCTGCTTCTTCACCGCCCTGAACGCCAGCACCGAACGGATCGAGCAGAGCGATGTGGGGATTTCCTCGCTCATCGACAGCTGGCTGCTGGTCCGGGACATCGAGGCCAACGGCGAACGCAACCGTGGACTGTTCATCCTGAAATCCCGGGGCATGGCCCACTCCAACCAGATCCGCGAATTCCTGCTGACCGCTGACGGGGTCAGGCTGCGTCCCACCTACCTGGGCCAGCACGGCGTGCTGACCGGATCCGCCAGGCTGGTGCAGGAAGCCAAGGATGCCGCGGAAACCCTGGCCAGGCGCCAGGAGATCGAGCGCCGGGAACGGGAACTGGAGCGCGAGCGCATGCTGGCGGAGGCTCGGGTGGCCGCGATCAGGTCCGAGTACGAGGCCAAGGCCGAGGAAATCCGCCGGGCCGTCCTGGAACTGGAATCCGCGGATCAGGAAATCGCCCTTGGCCAGGACCAGATGGCCGCCAGCCGGAAAGTGGGGGCCGGCCACGACCACGAGGCGCAGAATGGGATCCTGAGGGGGAAGCCATGAACTCGCCGCCCGCGACCTGGAACCTGCGCCTCTACGTTGCCGGCCAGACCCCGAAATCCCTGACCGCGTTCGCCAATCTCAAGAAATTGTGCGAAGAGCATCTGGCGGGGGATTACCACATCGAGGTCATCGACCTCCTGGAACAGCCGCAACTGGCCGACGGCGACCAGATCGTGGCCATTCCCACCCTGGTCCGGAAACTCCCGGCGCCGATGCGCAAGATCATCGGCGATCTGTCGAACACCGAGCGGGTCCTGGTGGGCCTCGATCTGCGCCCGTTCACCGGCAACCGCGCCTAGCCGAGGGGGGAGCCCATGCCAGACCATGAGCAGTCGGAAACCACCCGCAGGTTTGAGCAGGCGCTGCAGGACGCCGAAACCCAGCAGTACGTCCTGCGCCTCTACATCACGGGGATGACCCCCCGCTCCCAGACGGCCATCGCGACCATCAAGGAAACCTGCGAAGCGCATCTGAAAAACCGCTACTCCTTGGAGATCATCGACATTTTCCAGAACCCGAGCCTGGCCGAGGGCGAGCAGATCATCGCGGCGCCCACGCTGATCAAGCAGCTGCCCCGGCCGTTGCGACGCGTCGTGGGCGATCTGTCAAACCTGGAACGGGTCCTGCTCGGGCTGGATTTGCGCTCGAAGCCGTAGCTCCCCCCACGCCGCCACGGAGGTTCTCCATTGACCATGGACCCGCAAACGGAAATGACCCTGCGAGGAGAGATCGAGGACCTGCGGCGCAAGCTGCAGGAAGCCGACGACACCCTTGAGGCCATCCGCAGCGGAGAAGTGGATGCGCTGGTCGTCAGGGCCGGCGGGGCCAATGAAGTCTATACCCTGGAAGGCGCCGAACGCCCGTATCGTCTCTTCATCGAGGAGATGCGCCAGGGGGCGGTCACGCTCGGTCCGGACGGCATGATCCTTTTCTGCAATCGCCGGTTCGCCGAAATGGTCCGGTTGAACCTCAACCAGATCGTGGGCCGGCATTTTGCTGAATTCGTCCCGCCGGAGAAACGCGGCGATTGGCGCTCCCTGCTCAGCCAGGCGGATTCGGCCCGGGCGACCGGGGAGGTGGTGCTCGAACGGGCAGATGGCCTCCAGCTGCCCGCCGCCGTGGCGATCAACATCCTGGTCGAGGCCTCGGGAAAGATCTACTG
>Ga0316230_1002106_pt1 | contig 18137 bp, 17 predicted proteins | sample TBH18025metaG_FD_206004 | JGI IMG/M metagenome (GOLD analysis project Ga0316230, IMG submission 206004) | Freshwater microbial communities from Trout Bog Lake, Wisconsin, USA - TBH18025 | ecosystem: Environmental > Aquatic > Freshwater > Lake > Hypolimnion/Profundal zone | place: USA: Wisconsin...
GCGAAGATGAAAGATGTGGGTTACACCAACTTTGAACTCGGCCTGCCGGGAAACCTGATTCCCGTTCGCCGCGAAGACTATGTGGACCTGGACCCGCGCTTCGGAGGGCCGCGTAAAGCAGATGGTTCCGATGGATTTCAGGTGTATGAGAATGGCGGGGCCACCGCGTCGTTTGCCTACTATTCAATTGCGGCCCTCTACAAGCTGGGCCGGATTGAAGATGGCGACAAGATTTTGCTTCCCATGCTGAAGAGCTTCAAGACGGGCGGTTTTGAAGGCCGGGGGCCGAATGGCGAAACCTACGACTGGAAGGCATGGGACGGAACACCGAACGGATACGAGGGCTTTTTGTCAGACAACTTTATGGTGCTGGCCGCTGTTGTGGAACGGTCCGCCGCCTCGACAGGCAAGCAATGACAACGTTGCTTTATTCGCCGTGGAGATTGACATGATGCTTCGACGGTTCTGGTTGCTGCTGCTGATGGCGGCTGCTACGCCTTTGCTTGCCTTCGGCAGTCACGAAAAGATGTGCGTCAGCGCCGATGAAGCAATGAAGCTGGTGAACAAGGACGTGTGCGTAACGGCGCACGTTTATGACGTGGTGGAGCTGCCCAACGGAACGCGCTTCCTCGATGTGTGCTCCCCGCAGACGCCCGATGAGAGTTGCCGGTTCACCGTGATGAGCCTGGGAGAAGATCGCGACGCGGTGGGCGAGTTGCACAAATACAGAGACATGGACGTTCGCATTCGCGGCATCGTGGTGCCCATGCATGGGCGAGCCGGAATGATGCTGAGCCACGTCCGCCAGTTCTACGGAGGTGCGCCCCGCTTCAAGGCCAACCCGCGACTGGCGCGCGGATTTGATGCGGAGACCAGCAGGCCTCCGGAATACGACCCCAACCTGCGCCCGCAGGGTGGAGGACGCGCCTTTATGAATACGCGAGTTCAGGAGTCGCGGCCAGCAAAATAGAGGGGCTTCAATCCCGCCTGTGGATTACCAGCCGCGACCGGCTTGGCGGCGAAGTTCGTCCAGCGGATAGCGCGTGCCGCGCCACTCCACGCCGTTGCGAGCTAGCGTAAGAATCATGGAGCGCATAAACGCAAAAAACAGAATGGCTGCGGCGGGCGCAAACAGGAGAGCTAGCCACGGAGCAACCTGCGTTACGCGACGGCTGGCTGTGTAAACGAGAACAATGCAAACGTAAATGAACAGCCCGGCCAGCGCCGCCCAGCCACCCGCCGCAAGTGCCACCAGCGGCCACACAGCCTGCACGGCAAGCCCAAAGCAGGCTAGCAGAGACAACCCTATGCGGTAGCGGAAACTGGCAAAGCCATTCTTCTCAAGATTGCCTACAATGCCGAAGGCGCCGTGAATCCAGCGCAGGCTTACCAGGCCGGGGCCAACAGCCACACGTTGCCGAAAGCCAGCGCGCTTCACCATCCAGCCGAGACGCGCATCCTCAACCACTTCCATGCGCAGCGCCTCAAAGCCGCCAAGTTGCTCATAGACTGCGCGGCGAACCAGATTGAAAGCGCCTGCGCCCACAAAGTCTCGCGTACGTGGGTCGGCAACCTTCCACAGGCGGCTGACCCACAGACCAGCGGTGAGAAACACGCCGTAGATTGCTGCCTCCGCGGGAGTTTCGAGCAACAGTGTCGGGGCCAGCACGAGATGATCCGCACCCTCGGCCAGAGCGTCGCGGAGAGCAACTTCGAGAGCCCTGGGTTGAAACAGAACGTCCCCATCCGTAAAGAGCAACCAGGGCGACGCTGCCAGTTGCGCGGCACGGGCCATGGCGTGCGGTTTGCCCAGCCATCCGGCGGGCAGTTCCTTCAAATGAATCACCTGCAGGCTGTGCTGGCTTCCGGAGTCAAGTGCATGCCCGGCCACCTCTTCCATCAGCTCGCCTGTGCGGTCCGCTGAGCGGTCATCGACGGCGATGATCTGGAGCCGTATGCCCCTGGAGGCCAGCAGCGAGCGCAGCGTAGCATGAATGGAGCCTTCTTCATTGCAAGCGGGAACAACAACGGTAAGTTGCGGATCGTCCCCCGCAGGCAGTATGGGCATATCCGCGGGGTCAAGACGGGTAAGGTCTGGCAAGGTGGCCATGCCGCGCAGGGCTGTCGCAGCTTTCCAAATCCACGCAAGCGCCAAAAACCAACTGAAGAGGGTAAAAACTTGCTCCGCGAGGTGCCCTATAACCATATAGCCAGTATCGCCCCCGGATGGGCAAAGGAAGACAGCCCCGCCAGCCGCATGTTCACAGGATCAATCGACGGACTGCCGCGTCCCTTCAAGCGGCGAGGCAAAACGTGCGCCCTTCCAAAGAATGATGCAAGAAAAGACCATGAAGATCAGGGTCGATCCCAAGCCTATGCCCAGGCTTGAGCGGTCAGAGATGGCGCCGATAATCTGCGGGGAAAAGGTATCGCCGAAACAGTGGATGGTGAAGAAATTGACGCCGATGGCCGTGGCTCGCACCGGCGCGGAGACCGAGTTGAGAAGGGCGGCGTTGAGCGGGCCGGTGTTGAGGAAGAGAAAGAACTCGGCTGCAAACAACGACGGTATGGCCCAGGATGGTGGGCCGAAAAAGAGCAGAATCCCGAAGGGTAGAGCCAGAGCAACACTCCAGAACGAGAGCAGGTAAAGTGCACGGTAGTCGGTGCGCAGCCAGCGCTGGGCCACCATGCCGCCAACCAAGGTTCCCAAAATGCCGTCGATGACCGTAATGGCGCCTACCGCGAGGCTGGCGTTGGCAACCGAGAGCCCGGCAGCACGGTGAAGGAAAGTGGGCACCCAGGCCGAGATGCCGCCCATGGCGAAGGTGAGGGTCGCCAGACCGAAGGTGGCCGACAAATATGCAGGGTTGCGAAAGAGTCCCAGAAACGTGGTCGTGGTGTTCGACTGCTCCATGCGGTCGCTGGCGCCGCGCTTGGGCTCGTAACCCCAGAAGCCATACATCACCGCAATGACCAGGCCAGGAATAGCGCAGACGAAGAAGGGCGCGCGCCAGCCCCAGATGGAGCCCATCTGCCCTCCTGCCAGGTAGCCCAGAGCCGCGCCAACGGGAATTGCCACGTAAAAGATGGAGAGGATGCGATTCCGCTCACGCTCTGGATAAAAATCTGCCAGGATGGCGGGGGCAAAAATGCCGAATGTGGCCTCGCCGATGCCCACCAGCGCCTGCCGAATGAAGAAAGTCCAGTAGTCGTGGACCCAGACAGTCACAAGGGTAGCCAGACTCCAAAGGATCGCGCCAAAGATGATGAGCGCCTTGCGCGAGGTGCGCTCAGGAATCCTTGCGGCGGCGGGCTTGTGCCACACGTAAGCAATCAAAAAGAGGATCGCCAGCCCACCCAGCAGGAAGAAGAATCTCCAGTCTCCGTGGAGGGCCAGGACAGCCAAAACGCTCAGAACCGCTCCACAGAAAAACAGTTGCTTCTTGTTCAACCGATCGCCCAGCCAGCCAGACAGGGGCGCGGCAAGCATGTAGAAAACAAAGAGGGCTGTAGTGAGCGCTCCCATCTGCTGGTCGGTGGAATGAAATTCGTGTTGAATGAGCGAGACTTCGCCGGGCAGAATATAGCGATCAATGTAGTTGAGCAGATTGAGGGCAATAAGCAGCGTCAGCGTCGCTACAGCGGGACTGAGGCGGAAGCGTGCGAAGATAGGCGCTTTGGTCAAGTGGTTTTACGACCTCACGAGCGGCTTGGGGAGGTATAACGAATATCACAGTTGGCTGGCGCTGGCCCACCACTGCTAAAAGAGTGACTACGCCTTGGGACGCGGCCAGCGAGCCTCTACCGTGGTGCCAATACCGCCGCGGGGGCGAAACTCGCCGCGAATAACCGCCCAGACAGGATCGCAGGATTTCACAATATCCTCGAGCACCTGGTTGACTATATTCTCCTGAAAAATGCCCAGGTTGCGGTAGCTGAAAAGATATTCCTTCAAGGATTTCAGCTCCAGGCAGCGCTCCTTGGGCATATAGCGGATGGTAAGGATGCCGAAGTCGGGCAGGCCGGTCTTGGGGCAGACCGAGGTCAGTTCCGGGTCGTCGATGACAATTTCGTAGCCCGGAAACTGATTCTGCCAGGTTTCAATGGCGGGAAAGGGAAAATCGAGGCCAGCCTTGGCGTGCTCATCAGTGTAGCGGGGGGCATTGCTGGATTCAGAAGCCATGGAAGTATTGTAAGGGTTGGCAGGTTGATGGCAGGTTTGGGCTGCGATGGAATTTTTTGACGCTCAAGCGCATGTTTTTGAGTCCTATATACTGACTTTGGTTAGGTAAATGGCTGAAGAGAAAAAGCAATCAGATCGACTCCGGCTCTGGCTATGGAGAGGCGCAGCAATAGCGCTCGTCCTGGTGTTCTTTACCACGCGGTATTTGCTGCGCGACCGCCTCACTGTGCGCGTTGTGCGAGTGGGACATGAAGTGCTGCTGAATACGGTGAGCACCAACGGCCGTGTAGAGCCGGAGGTGAATTACCAGTTCTTCAGCCCCCTCTCAACAACAGTAAAAGCAACCTATGTGCAGCCGGGAGACAAGGTTGCAGCCGGCAAGCTCATGATTGTGCTGGACGGTGTGGATGCACGAGCCCACCTGGCTACGGCTGAGAGTGGCCTGAAGGCAGCGCAGGCGGCACTGGAAGCGGCTACCCACAGCGGCACCCAGGAGCAGCGGCAGATGGCGGCGGCTGAGATTGCCCGCACCCGTCTGGAGCGCGACCAGGCAAAGCATGATCTGGATGCGCTGACCAAACTGAACTCGACCGGTGCGGCCTCGCAAAGTGAAGTGAGCGCGGCACGGCAGCGGCTGGATACAGCAGAAGCAGCCCTGCACGGCCAGCAAGAGAGCGCGCAAAGCCGCTACTCCCCTGCGGAAGTGGCACGGGCGCAGGCAGCGGTTGCCGATGCGGAAGCCAACCTGGCAGCGGCCCGGCAAGTACTGGCCAAGACGACCATCCGTGCGACTGCGGCGGGCACGGTCTACAGCCTGAGCACGGCGCAGACCGAGTTTGCCGAAGCCGGCAAACTGCTGCTGCAGATGGCGGACCTGAGCCATGAGCGGGTGCGGGCATATTTTGATGAGCCGGAGATTGGCCGCTTGGCCGTCGGCCAGAAAATTCTTATCAAATGGGACGCGAAGCCGGGACGGGAGTGGCATGGGCACATTGTGCGCGCGCCCATCACCGTGATCACCTTCGGCACCCGCAACGTGGGCGAGGTACTGGTAGGCATTGACGACCCGGACGGCGGCCTGCTGCCGGACACAAACGTGAATGTGACCGTGACCCTTTCAAGCGAGCCAAACGCGCTCAGTGTGCCGCGTGAGGCGCTGCACTCTGAGAACGGCAAGCCCTACGTCTTCAAAGTGGTCAACAACAATTTGGTGCGAACTGCGGTCTCAACCGGAATCATCAATCTGACCCAGGTTGCGATTATCTCTGGGCTCAATGACGGCGACTCGGTAGCAATCGGAAGCACCACAGGGCAGCCCTTGCAGGAGGGCGTCCCGATCAAGGTCATACGGTGAGGCGGTTGCACACAAAGTTCTGCTGGCTGACGGCCCTGTTGCTTGCGTCCTCGGCAGTGGCAGTGTTCGCTCAGGGCACCATGGGAATCATCACCCAGGCTGATGCGGCATTGCAGGCTGGCGAGGCGGACAAGGCGATTAGCTTGCTCAATACACTTCCCCAGGCGGGCCGGAGTATTGCGGAGGCGCAGAACCTGCAATGCCGTGTGCGCTTCACGCTGAGGCAATGGGACGCCGCCGCCCAGGCCTGCGAACAGGCGCTACGGCTGGATGGGCAGAACTCGAACTATCACCTGTGGATGGGTCGTGCGCTGGGAGAGAAGGCAGGACGGGCTTCATTTCTAAGCGCTTTCTCGCTCGGCAAGCGGGTAAGGATGGAGTTTGAAGAAGCGGCAAGGCTGAATCCGCGCAATGCCGAGGCGCTTTCAGATCTGGGCGAGTTTTACAAGGAGGCCCCCGGCGTAGTGGGGGGCGGACTGAGCAAGGCTGAAAGTGTAGCCGCCGAATTGGAGAGGGTGGATGCGGCGCGCGCACATCAGTTGCGAGCCCGCATTGCAGAAGAGCGCAAGGATTATGGAACTGCCGAGCGCGAGTACAAGGATGCGATTGCAACAAGCCCGCACCCGGCCTTTCACTGGACGACACTGGCCAGCTTTTATCGCCGCCGCGAGCGCTGGACAGATTTGGATGGCGCGATTCACAACTGTTTAAGCGCCGCGGCACGAGACAGGCGCGCAGGCGTGGCGCTCTATGACGGAGCCGGTATTCTGATCGAATCCAGGCGCGATCCGGCGCTGGCGGCCAGAATGTTGGAAGATTACCTCGCGGGCCAGTCGAAGACTGAAGAGGCACCCGCATTTGAGGCGCATCTTCGGTTGGCGCGCTTGAAAGAGCAATTAGGCGACGGAGCTGGCGCACAGCGGGAGCGGGCAGCAGCATTTGCCATGGCTCACGAATACAAGCCCGCACAGGATGCAAGAAATTGATGGGAAAGATGCACCTTCAGAACGTACACATTCCGCGCTGGGGCCGGGCGCCCCTGGTTGTTGGTTTGGCGATTGTTGGCCTACCCGCCTTTTTGCCTGCCCAGGTTTCGCTGGCCACAATCGTTGATCTGGCCGCGAAGAACAGCGGCACCGTGAAACTGGCACAAGCTGATGTGGAGAAGGCAACGGCTGCGTTGATGCAGGCTCAGGATGTGTACATTCCTAACCTGTCCATCGGTTCCACAATTGGCTACTCCGTTGGCTTTCCCACGGGACAGCCTTCCATTGCCAATGCTTCGACGCAGTCGCTGGTGTTGAGCTTCCCGCAGCGGCAATACATTCGTGCCGCCAAAGCAGGGTTGCAAGCCTCCCAGTTGAACCTGAAAGACGCCCGCGAACAAGTGGCTCTTGATACATCCACGGCATACATTGAGCTGGACACGGTAACGCACGAACTGGACGCCGCGCAGCAGGAAGTGACGTACGCGGCCCGCCTTGTGGAGATTGAGCAGCAGCGTACCGAGGCGGGTGTGGACCCGCTCAGCGATCTATTGCAGGCGCAGCTGACCGCTGCCCAACTCAAGCTCAAGCAGCTTCACCTGCAGACGCGCGCCAGCATGCTGGCCAAACAGCTTGCGGCGCTCACCTCCCTGCCGGCCGGCTCCATCGTTACTGATCACGTCAGCATTCCCGAGATTCCCGCGGTGAAGGCAGGCGAAGTGGCGCGTCCCACCCCCGCCATTCAAGCGGCCGGATTCATCGCTCATTCAAAAGAATTTCAGGCGAAGGGCGACTCGCTGGCAGATCGCCGGCCGCTGGTCACTTTTGGGGCACAGTACAACCTGGACTCCAACAAGCTGAACAGTTACAGCACCTACTACAACAACTTCACGCCCAATAACTTCGGCTTTGGACTTTCCATCCAGATTCCCATCTTCGACATCGGCCTGCGCGCCAAGGCCAGGGAGTCAGCGGCGGATGCGCTTCGCGCAAGGGTCGAGGCCGAGCAGGCTTCCCGACAAAACGACGTGCAGATTGCCTCGCTCACCGGCAGCCTGCGAGAACTGGATGCCCTGGCGGAGATAGCCAGCCTCAAGCAGCAGATTGCCCACGAGCAGTTGGAGACGGTGCTGGCGCAGTTGGAACTTGGAAATGGCGCCGGAACTGGCCAAGGCGCGACACCGCAACTGTCGCCCAAGGCCGAGCAGCAGGCTCGCATTGAAGAGCGTCAAAAGCTTGAAGACGCCATGGATGCCGGTTTTGACCTGAGCAAGGCGCGCCTCACCCTGTTGCGCTCCCTTGGCCTTATGCAGGACTGGCTAAACGAGTTGCGCGCAAAGTAGTCAAGAACGGAAAGAAAAAGCCTGAAAACCACCGAAACTGTTAGAATTGAAGGGATGCCTATGCCCCTGAAAACACTCTTACTGAACCCGCCCTCGTTCGAGAATTTTGATGGTGGCGCGAGCTCGCGCTGGCCCGCAACGCGCGAGATTGAGTCTTACTGGTACCCCGTGTGGCTGACCTACCCAGCCGGCCTTCTTGAGGGCTCCCGCCTTCTGGATGCCTCCCCACACCATGTCTCTGCTGAAGAGACGATCAAAATTTGCAAAGACTACGAATTCCTGGTTCTGTTCACCTCGACCATCGGTTGGTCCAGCGATCAGCATCTGGCGGTGGCCATCAAGGCTGCCAATCCCAACATTCGTATCTGCTTTGTCGGCCCGCCGGTAACCACTGACCCTGACCGCGCCCTGACTGAGTGCCCGGTTCTGGACTTCATCTGCCGCCGCGAATTTGATTACTCCGTCGTAGAGTTTGCCCAGGGCAAGCCGCTGAGCGAGATTCTCGGAATCAGCTACAGGCTCGACGGCAAGGTTGTCCACAACCCCGATCGCCCTCAAGTGGAAGATCTGGACGCGATGCCGTGGGCTACCAAAATCTACAAGCGCGACATGGACGTGACTCGTTACAACGTCCCCTTCCTCCTGCATCCGTTCATCGCGCTCTACTCCACGCGCGGCTGTCCGGCGCAGTGCACCTTCTGCCTGTGGCCGCAGACCCTCAGCGGACACGCGTGGCGCAAGCGTTCCACAGATGATGTAGCCGCGGAGTTGAAGTGGGCCAAAGAGAACTTCCCTGGAGTCAAGGAGTTCTTCTTCGACGACGACACCTTCAACATCCAGAAGGCTCGCACCATCGAGCTTTGCGAAAAATTGAAGCCCCTGGGCCTCACTTGGAGCTGCACGTCGCGCGTCACCACGGACTACGACACGCTCAAGGCCATGAAGGAATCCGGTTGCCGCCTGCTCATCGTTGGCTTCGAGTCCGGCGATCCGCAGATCCTCAAGAACATCAAGAAGGGCGCCACAGTTGAACGCGCGCGCGCCTTTGCCAAGGACTGCCACACCCTAGGCCTGGCCATTCACGGCGACTTTGTTCTCGGCCTGCCCGGCGAAACCAAAGAGTCGATCCGCAACACCATCAACTTTGCCAAGACGCTGGACGTTGAAACCATACAGGTCTCGATCGCTCACGCTTTCCCCGGAACCGAGTTCTACGATTACGCCAAGGCTAACGGCTTTATCGTAAACACTGCCGAGATGAGCGATGAGGGCGGCCACCAGATGGCGCACATCGAGTATCCGGGCTTGCCCATCGACTACGTTCTGGAGATGGTGCATCGGTTCTACGACGAGTACTACTTCCGGCCCAAGGCTGCCTTCCGGGTTATCTGGAAGGCTGTTGTAAACCGCGATCTGCCACGGCTTTACGTGGAAGCGAAGTCGTTCCTCAAACTGCGCTCGCAACGCAACAAAATGGTTAAGGCGGCGCGCAGCCACCAGTCCGACCCGCCCGCCCCGGTAAAAGCCGACGTTTAGTACTTGTTGATGTATTTCCATACTGAGGGCGGCGCTTCTGCGTCCGCCCTCATTCTCTGTTTGAGAACAAGAAAGAAGCGCGAAATCCCATGGCTCACCAAAAACTCTTGCCGCGGCAATACCTGATCCTGGGTCTGGTTGCCGTAAGCGCTCCACTGGGCGACACCTGCCTTTCGCGCGGCATGACGCACCTGCCGGCGATTTCGCTGGCGCACCCAGCCACACTGATCGCAGCGGTGTTTACGCCGTGGATCGCCGTGGGCATTGCGCTGCTCATCGGGTTCTTTGCCAGCTACCTGACGGCGCTCTCGTGGGCCGATCTCACCTATGTTCTTCCAGCCACGGCCTTCGGCAACGTGATTGTGGCCCTGCTCTCGCGCTTCTGGCTGCAAGAGCCAATATCTCTGGAACGCTGGGCGGGGATTGCGCTCATCACCGTTGGTGTGGGATTTGTCGCCAATGGGCCTTCGCTGACTGAAAGACCCGCAGCTGGCATTGAAGTGGAAGCGGGGCAGGCGCAATGATAATTTCCTCCTCCTCTGCACAGCCCGGACTCTGGACCGCCACCGCAATGATCGCCGCCATCGTGCTCAGTTCCACCGCAGGCGAAGTGCTTACTGCAGCGGCCATGAAGTCAATAGGCGACCTAGACGAAATCCGCGCCCACTCCGGGATGAAGGGCGCCATTCGTGCCGTGGTCACCTGCCCCCTATTCTTTGCAGGCGTCAGTTTTCTGGCCCTGGCCTTCTTCTCGCTGCTGTTTGCCTTGAACCACTTGAATCTGAGCCTGGTAGCTCCGGCATCGGCCTCACTCACTCTCGTGACCAATGCAATTGCAGGAAAAATCTTCCTCAAGGAAAACGTCGACCGTCGGCGCTGGACCTCGGCCGTACTGGTCTGCATTGGTGTCTACCTGCTGGCGCACTAAAGCAGAGCACATAAGCTGAAAACAGAAGCGCCGCGCAAGAGAATCTTCTGCGCGGCGCATTTATTTCCAGCTTATAAAAATCGCATGATGCCTTGTGGCGCCAGGTCGGGATTGAGAATCCTCTGTGGCTCGCCGCAAGCCGCGCAAAGGGCCTCAGCAGCCAGATGGCCTGACCGCGCCGCACTCTCCATCGTGGATGGCCATCCGGTCTGTACCCAGTCACCCGCTAGAAACAGATTCGGCCACGGCGAAACGGCGGTTGGCCGCGAAGCGTCAATGCCGGGAGGAACGCCGAAGGTGGCGCGAACTTCCTTGATCAGCGCGACCTTCTCCAGCTTCGCTTCCTTCACCAGCGGGAAAAACTCCGCAAGTTCAGTCAACGCCTGCTGGATGGCCGCATCCCTGGGCAGCGCCGCAAAGGCACGCGTGGCGCTCACCACCAGTTCGATGTAGTGCCCGCCGCGCCCCGTCTGCAGCCGCGACTGGTTATACATCCAGTGAATCTCGCGGTCCAGAAGCACGGCATGATCCAGATCCGTAATCGCGCGATCAAACCATAGATGCACGCTGCAGATGGGCCAGTGCTCATGCTGCTCAATCTGCCGCGCCAGCTTGTCTTTACCTTCCGCCTCAGGCAGATGCGGCAGCAGATTCTGCGTCGCCTCAAACGGAAGCGCAACAATCGCAAAGTCAGAGGTCAGCTCGCAGGTGCGGGTTCGGATCGTCCACTGTCTTGCCGCTTCGTCCCACGCGGCGCCCTCCAGATTTGTATTCAATCGCAAGCTACCGCCGCGCTGCGCAATAAACTGTTCCACACCGGTATACAGCTCGCTCAGCGGCAGGCGGCTCATGCCCATGCTCCCTGCAAAGGCTGAGTTCATAAATAGCTCGCGAATCACTTTAGCCGCATAGGGCATGGCGATGGAGTCAATCTCCGCATTCAGCGCGCTGGCAATCACCAGCCGCCAGAAGCGGTCGAGCGCGCCCTGCGTCTGCCCGTTGCGCCTGAGCCATGCGCCCAGTGACTCCGTGGAATCGGCTGGCACCGGACGCATGAGAACTGCAAATGCGCGCGCCAGTGCGAGTTTGTCGGCAAGCGAGAATGCATGTGCAGAAAGCAGCTTCGGCAGGCCGTGCAAGGGAGCTGGAAGCCAGCCTGGCCCCAGATCAGAGCGCCGTCCACCGGGCTCGATCATCGTCATGTCGCTGGTCCAGTAGATACGGTCCGCAACACCGATGCGGCGATAGAACCCTACAAGATTTGTGCAGCAGCCAAACAGAACATGCTGGCAGTTATCAATCACCTCATTGACGCCGGGATGCAGATAGGAACTGGCCCGCCCACCCAGGTAGCTGCGGCGCTCCACCAGTTGCACGTGCAATCCCGCTTCTGCCAGGGCGCAGGCCGCGCTCATGCCGGCTACGCCTGCGCCGATCACGGTGACGGATTTTTGTTCACTCTGGGAAGGCCCGCTCAAGTTCTCTCCGCTCCCGCTCAGGCGACCAGCCGGGCCCACGCCATGCGCGTCAGCCCTGCGATCAGAATAGCGAGCTTTTGCCGCAGGGGTACGCTGGCGCGGCGCGAAAACACATCGTAGTCAGCGCGGTGGATGCGCTTGAGCAACGCGTGATAAATAGAGACCAGCACCAGCATCGCTGGACGGCTCTCCGCATCAATGAGCGGCAACAATGCCTGGGCCGAGCAGTAGTAATCTTCCGCGCGCTGCGCTATCTCCGCCAGCAACGCCCGTTCATTGGCGGTTGGCGGCGCGCCCGCAGCGCGATGGAGCAGCGAGTCGAGCGGCACCTTATGGGCAGCTAGATCTTCAAGGGGCAGGTAGACGCGGTTGCGGCTTGCGTCCTCGGCCACGTCGCGCAGAATATTGGTCAGTTGGAATGCGATGCCGGTTTCTTCCGCCAGCTTTTCCGCGCGAGGGTCTGTATATCCAAAGATTCGGATGCAGACCAGGCCGACAACCGAGGCCACCAGGTAGCAGTAGCGGTAGAGGTCCGCAAAGGTAGCGTAAGTGTCCGGCGCATCCGCCACTGCCGGATTCAAGTCCATGGTCACACCCGCGACCAATTCATCCAGCAGGCTTAACGGAATAGTGAACCGGCTGGTGGCATCGCGAACGGCAACAAATACAGGGTCGCTGGTTTGCGCACCTTCACAGGCGGCGCGCCATGCTGTCAGCCACGCTTCAAGGCGAATGCGGCGTTCAGCGCAGGTAAAGCTCTCGTCGTCGGCCAGGTCGTCGGCCTGCCGCATAAAGGCATAGATGGCGCAGATAGCGTTCCGCCGCGCTGTGGGCAGGGCAATAAAGGCGTAGTAAAAGTTCTTCGCCTCGCGCCGAGCGATGCCGCGGCAGACTGCATAAGCCTCGCCGAGAGTGGGTGCGTTGGATGGATTTTCTTGCGTCAAGCCGCCTTCTCTGTCGTGCCTTTGCCGAGGCGGAGGAATGGAAGCGCTTTGCCGCTAAGAGCGCGCAGCGCAAGTGCTATTTTAGTCCACTTTGAAATGGCGGGCCGTGCGCTGAGCACATCGAAGTCACGGTTCTCAATGGCGCGCAGAATCTCAAGCCCGCCGCGACTGAACAGGTCAAGGTCCAATGCCAGATCACGATTAACCTTGCCGATCAACGGCAGTCCCTGCTCAAAGAGCGAGCGCGCGTAGGCAACCTGATGGCGAAGCAGGGCGCGGAACTCGGGCGTGGCGTCGCCCTTTGCAATGGCCTCGTCCGTAACGCAAAAATCACGCATATCGTCCTGCGGAATGTAGACGCGCCCGCGAGCATAGTCCTCGCGAACGTCCTGCCAGAAGTTGGCAAGTTGCAGGGCAGAGCAGGTCAAGTCTGAAAGCCGGAACTTCTCTTCATCTGCCTCGCCGCAGGCGTACAGAACCAACCGGCCCACGGGATTAGCCGAGTAGCGGCAATAAGCCAGTACATCCCGCATGGAACCATAGCGAGTAACAGTTTGGTCCTGGCGAAAAGCCGTAAGCAGATCGGCAAAAGGCTCCTTGGGTATGCCACACGCACGGATGGTTTCACTCAGAGCGACAAACACCGGATGGCGCGCGCGCCCCTCATAACAGGCATCCAGTTCACGGCCCCAGAAGTCCAGCAGCGCCAGCGCCTGAGCGGTGGAGCCTACCTCGTCGCCAAGATCGTCTGAAACTCGGCAATAAGCGTAGATGGAGTGGAAGTGGGGACGCAGTGCCTTAGGCAAAAACCACGAGGCGACGTGGAAGTTCTCATAGTGCGACTCGGCCAGCTCCCGGCACCAGGCGCGCGCCTCGTCTAAGGTGGGCGCTACCTTGGGGACGCGGTAAGAGGCGGGCAGCGCCGCCCAGCCGCGTTCCAGCAGCTCGTCCTGGTCTTCCTCGACGCCCTTGGGCAGCACTTCCCTCTCCAGGGCATTCTTGTCTGGTTGCATGGTGGCCACAGTCATCGTCTTGCCTTAGGGAACTATCGCGGTCTTGATCTCGCTGCCACGGTTCATCAGCTTCTCAAAGACGCGGTTAAGTTCGTAGAGGTGAGCGTGTCCGGTGATAAAGGCTCCTGCCTGAAAGCGCCCTCCGGCTATCAGTTCGAGGGCCTCACGGCAGATCGTCGGGGTGTGATGGAATGTGGCGCGCAGCGTGATGTCGCTGTAGTGCAGCCGATTGGTGTCGAGGGTGACGTGCGTATCCGCCGCGCACCCTCCAAAAAAATTCACCGTGCCGCCCTTGCGAACCAGCTCGACAGCCTCCTGCCACGCCTCCGGCACTCCCACGGCTTCAATGGCAATATCCACGCCGCGATCCTTGGGCGTAAGAGCGCGGGTTTCGCGGATAGCCTTGCGGATGCTTGAGGTCTGCACAACATGGGCCGCGCCCAACTGCCGCGCCGCTTCCACTTGCCCGTCATGCTTCACCAGCGCAATAACCTCGTAGCCGGCCAGCGCGGCAACATGCAGAATCATCAGGCCCAGCGGGCCGCCGCCGATTACGGCAACTGTATCTCCCGTGCGCGGATGCGAATCTTCAAAGCCATGCACCGCGCAGGCCAGCGGCTCAGTCAGCGCCGCATGCTCCAGCGGAACATGAGCAGGCACGATCAGCGTGTTCTTGGCGACAATGCGCGCCGGGATGCGGATGAACTCAGCATAAGCGCCGTTGTTGAAGAGCAGATCGTCGCAAAGATTTTCCTGGCCGCGACCGCAAAAATAACACTGCCCGCAAGGGGCTGAGTTGAGCGCAACAACGCGGTCACCGCGTTTGAAGTTGGTAACGCCCTCGCCCACCTCCACAACCGTTCCCGCCAGTTCGTGGCCAAACAGAGCAGGAGGCACAATCATGCGCGCGTGGTAGCCGCGGCGAAAAACCTTCAGGTCCGTTCCACACGTAAGCGCCGCGCCCACGCTGACAATCAGCTCGCCGGGCGCAGCCTCTGGAACAGGCACATGCTCAATTCGAATATCTTCACGACCGTGGAGGATTGCGGCCTTCATGGTTGTCGCCATCAAGTCCCTCCTAATGTGCTCCAACGCCAGGCACAGGCTCAATCATAATCTTCATTGAACCCGCTTGCGGGTGAGAAGCGATTTCGATGGCTTCCACCGCCTGTTCAAGCGGGAAGCGGTGAGAGATCAGTTGCGTCAGGTCAAATCCATTTCGGTAGCCGCCGAGGACCAGGTCCGTGACTTCATCCAGAATTGTGAACGAGGATGAGTATGAACCGAGCAGGGTCTTCTCGTCCATACAAACCGCCGCCGGGTCAATAATAGTTTCGCTGTGCTGAGTCTGCGCAAACAGCATGATGCGGCCGCCTGGCCGCGCCGCCGCCATGCAAGTCTTGATGAGCGCATTCCCTCCCACAGCCAGAATCACGGCGTCCGCGCCGCGGCCTTCCGTTGCGGCAAGGGCGCGCGCCACCACATCTTCCGTGCCGGCATCAATCGGGTGCTTCAACCCGAAACGGGCAGCAATGGCGTGGCGCTCCGGGAACATGTCCGAGGTGAGCACACGCGCGCCGGTGCGATTGGCAAGCGCCGCATGCATCAGTCCGATCGGGCCTTGACCGATGACCAGAACCGTATCGTCAGGGGCAAGATTCAGCAGCTTTACCCCCTTCAGAACGGTGTTGACCGGCTCAATAAAGGCCGCCTGCTCAAACGGTACGTCGTCCGGAATCCGCACCACGCCGCGCAGCTTGACGACGAAATCCATCACGCGAATGTACTCGGCAAAGCCGCCGCCGGAGGGTTCAAAGCCGGCGCTGGTGCCCACCTGCTTGTAGACCAGGCACTGCGCGGGCGTCTGCTTGCGGCAATAGAAGCACTCCCCGCAAGGCACGTGGTGGAAGACCATGACCCGCTCGCCAACGGCATAGCTATTAACGCCCTCGCCAACCTTGACGATGGTTCCTGCCATCTCGTGCCCAAAGATGCGGGGCGCGGAGTGGGAGCCGGTGTGAACCTTCTTCAGGTCCGTTCCGCATATGCCGCAGGTGGCAATCTTTACCAGCAGTTCGCCAGGGCCAATGGACGGAACGGGAACAGTCTCCATGCGTATGTCGTTCACGCCACGATAGACAGCGGCACGCATGGTCGAGGGGATCTTTGGCTCGATGTGGCTTTCAGCGTTTGAGATTTGAGTCGCCATTCTTGTTTGATGCAGCTCCGGGTTTATACAGGTTTTCTAGCAGAAGGTCCCTGATGGCTTGGGAAGCCTTCTTGCTATTCTCGCCCATCCGGATGAGTGCGGGCCAGTGCCAGGGGCGGAGAATGGAAAAAAGTACAAATCGGGCCAGTTGAAACCGCCCGTCAGCCGTGATAAAGCGATTGAAATCAGGCAGTTTATCCGTGAGCCCGTCGCTGACGCCCTTGATGCAATCAAAGGGAATTTCCCGCATGGCGGCCAGGCGTGCAATGGCGGCTGCTTCCATGTCCACCAGGCCAGCGTTGTAGGCCGCGGAGAGGCGCTGTTTTTCGGCTGCGTTGGCAACCTTGGGGCTGGTGACCAGCCAGATTTCGTTTTGAAAGGGCACGGCTTCACCCGTACCGTTACACGAAGTCAAAAAACGCTCGCCGGTGGCCACATCGATGACGGTTGAAACGCGGTAGGCCTTACCGGAAACGTATGAGTTGCTCAGCGCGCCGACCCAGCCAATGGAATAGACGCGGTCAATGGGACCGTCTTCTTCGACTGCGGCGAAAGCGCGAGTGGCGGCTTGCTGGCCTGCGCCCGCGCAAGCTGCGACCCATTCGCCTTGACCGAGGGGCCAGGTCAGGCGCCACAAGTTCACATTCCCGCGCCTTTCGTGGACCCAACCCTCTTTGGCATTTGCGTCGAGGAAGGGCTTCAGTTCGCCAGGCAGCGCGGCGATGATTGTGGTTCTGGTCATTTGCGCTCGTCTGGAGCATGTTCCTGGATGATCTCGAACAGGCGCGCGCGGTGGCATCGCGACTCGTCTGCACAGAAGCAACCGATGCTGATTGGGGTTCGCGCCGCGACCTCAGCGACGAATTCGACGGTTTGGCGGGCCTCCGCACTCGCCATAAGCTCCTTTTCATAGCGATCGAAGAACGTCTTCCGTTTCGCGGGGTTTTCGAGATCGAATTCCTTCAGTTGCGACAGGAGTTTGGCGCTGGGCGCAAGAACTGGGAACCACACATCGAAGTAGCCTCCCGCAACCCAACGGGTCTTCGGTACGCCGCGAGGTGGACGCCTTGTCACCCCTACGCGCAATCCCTCTCCGGGCTGGGGAGGCGTACCAATCTGAAATGTCGATAACTTCAGCTTCTTCTGAATGGTGTCTCACCTCAAACGGTCGAGCCGGACCTGTCTTTCATTTCAATATACGGCTAAAACCTGCACCAAAGATGAGAGAACAATCGAGGAGAATCTAGGGCGCATAACCATGGGCGCGGAACCACTCGATAGCGGCCCGCATCGCAGGATAAACAGGAACAATATGGAAGTCCAATTCCTGCTGGGCATGCGCAGAGGATGCGTACATCTTCTTGCGGCCCATGCGCACCTCTTCCAGCGTGGCCCGCGGCTCCTTGCCCCTGATCCGCCCGGTAATCCACTCCTCGAAAAACGCATAGGTCGCTGCGACAGCAAACGGTATCTTCACCGTGGGAGATGGTATGCCCGTAATCGCCGACATCTTGTCCAGAATCTGCTTGAGCGTCAGGTTTTCGCCGCCCAGAATATAGCGATGGCCGGGCTGCCCCTTGGTTAGGGCAGACACGTGCGCGCGTGCAACCTCTCGCACATCCACCAGATTCAGGCCCGTATCCACATAGGCGGGAAACTTGCTGTTGAGAAAGTCCACAAAGATGCGGCCGGTGGGCGTGGGCTTGGCATCGTTGGGGCCGATGGGCGTGGTCGGATTCAGCACGATGACCTGCTGCCCTGCCTGCGCCGCGGCAAGGGCCTCCTGCTCGGCCATGAACTTTGAGCGCTTGTAGTGGCCCACCATGTCAGCGAGCGAGACCGGCGTGTCCTCGTTGATGACAATTCCATCCGTCCGGAAGTGCATGGTGGCTACGCTTGAGGTATATACAACGCGCGGCACCCCAGCCTCCCGAGCCAGCTTCAATAGCTCCCGGGTCCCATACACGTTGGCGCGATACATCGAGGCGGGATCGGGAATCCAGAGCCGGTAGTCGGCGGCTACATGGACCACGGCATCGCAGCCTTTGAGCGCGGGAGCCAGCGTCTCAGGCTCCGAGAGGTCGCCAACGTGCGTATCGCCCGCGATGCCTTCAAGATTGGCCAGATTGCTGGTCTTGCGAACCAGCAGGCGCAGATCAGCGC
>Ga0316230_1002112_pt1 | contig 18096 bp, 8 predicted proteins | sample TBH18025metaG_FD_206004 | JGI IMG/M metagenome (GOLD analysis project Ga0316230, IMG submission 206004) | Freshwater microbial communities from Trout Bog Lake, Wisconsin, USA - TBH18025 | ecosystem: Environmental > Aquatic > Freshwater > Lake > Hypolimnion/Profundal zone | place: USA: Wisconsin...
CGAGGTTACTTGTTATCTTCGATAACAAGTTAAAGGGGGGCTACGAGGGGCGCTTCTTTAGATTCCCACCCCCATAGGGGGTGGGAATCAACCTCAACCTCGAAGATAACAAGTTAAAGGGGGGCAAGAGGTTGATTGTTAACCCCATGGGGTTAACAATCTAAAGAAGCGTCTCTCTTATAGAGAGACTTATTAGAGGGACTAATTACCTGGTCTCGAAGAGAACTGGTTAAAGAGAACAACTTAAAGCGCTTTCATACTTTCTTTTCTAGAAGAGATATTATTCTTCTAGAGAAATAGTGAGGTAAGATTAAAGTTTCGGGAAGGGGAGGTTTTCTTCCAGGGTATATTGACATCTCCATAAAGGAATAAAATTAAAATAACATAGAACAGTGCCATCCTCTTCCCTTAAAGAGTAAAATAAGTCCTAAAATTAAACCTAAATTTTATATCTTTAACTATTTATCATAGGAATATTGAATATTCCTTATTTTAGTATTTATAAGTATTTATTGATCTGATAGATACTTATAGAAACTAAAAGAGTTACTTTTTTTAATAAAAAATATCTGGACAAAAATAAAATAATATAGTATAATAATACATATATATTATTATACTATATTATTTTAGCCTTCGTGGTGGAACGGTAGACACCCTGGTTTTAGGAACCAGTGCTGAAAGGCGTGCCGGTTCAAATCCGGCCGAAGGCATTAAAATAATTTTTTTAAACACGAAAAATTAGATTTTCTAAAAGCTTGAAGAAGCGTCGTTCGTAGCCCCCCGTAGGGGGGCAAAGAGGTTAGTTGGCCTCTTACCCCCTCTGGGGGTAACAACTTAAACGACCAATTACTTTTATTATACTTATAAATTACCATTTGATAATCGGCTGCACATTCAATCTCAGGGTGATTTACAAATTAAAAATACTGCTCTATCTATTAGTGCTTTAGAATTAAATTTTAAGTTTTTTTAAAGCTGCTCTTTGAGCAGCTAACCCTCTTATCCCATAAGCTTGTTCTAAACCGCATTATAAACTGCCCGTAAAGGTGATTAATTAGTAGTTTATACCCACCTACAGAGGAGGAAAGCAATTAGTTGTTCTTTGCCCCATTAATTTGCCTTCGGCAAATTTAGACCCCTCGCTGCGCATTTTTTCAAGGGGGGCAAAGAGGTTAGTTGGCCTCTTACCCCCTCTGGGGGTAACAACGCTTCTTCAACGACTAAAAACTCTTTAAAAGGTTAGTTGGGCTTCTTTAGATTTCCCTTTGGTAAATCTAAAAAGATTAGTGTTTAAGTTGTCCTATAAGGGCAACTAACTTCTTTTCCCCCTTTAACTTGTTATCAAAGATAACAAGTAATTAGTCCCTCTTTGCCCCCCTTTAACTTGTTATTAACTTGGTCTCATAGAGACCAAGTAACCTCGAAGATAACAAGTAATTAGTCTCTCTTTGCCCCCCGGAGGGGGGCTAATGCGCAGCGAGAGAGACGCTTCTTTAGATTCCCACCCCCATAGGGGGTGGGAATCAACCTCAACCTCGGGGGGCTAATGCGCAGCGAGAGGGACGCTTCTTCAACCTCGGGGTCGAACAATTTAAAGCGTTGCTACCCAAGGTAAATTTATAACCTTGAAGTATAACCTCGAGAGGTTAGTTACCTTAATAACCCCTTATAAAACAAAATATAACTTACCTTAATAATCCCTTATAGGGGAGTTAAGAAGTAATTAGTCGCTCGAGGTTGATTTACCGTAGGTAAATCTAAAGAATTAGTGGCTCTTTGCCTTTGGCTATGAGCCACTTAAAGCGCCCAAAGGGCAAAGAGCTACTTAAACCTCCTGGGGTTAAAGGGGAAAGCAACTTAAAAGTTATCTAGAGAAGTTTAAAAAAACAACCTCATTAAAACTAAAACCCAGAATAAATTGCGTTATTTAATACAGTTATTTTAATGGTAATAGTTTTTTAAAATTATTAAAAGTAAAGAAAATTTTACAAGAAAAGATAGTTAATTAAAAACTATTTTAAAGAATATTAGTATTTCTATTTAGAGAGGTTTATTTTTAATAGATTTACCATAGGTATGAGTTGTTTATAACCCTGCTGTACTAACCCCAAGGTTATAAATTTATCATAGGTATGAGTTGTTTATAACCCTGCTGTACTAACCCCAAGGTTATAAATTTATCATAGGTAGCAACGCTTTAAGTTGTTCGACCCCGAGGTTTAATTAGTTGAAGAAGCGTCGTTGAAGAAGCGTTGGCCTTTGTCCAACTAACCTCTAAACTACTAAGAAGCGAGAGTGAATAAGAGGGTTATAACTTATAAATCAACCCCCTTATAGAGCAACTTAAACACTAATCTCTTTAGATTTATCGTAAGAGGATTATTTGACCTTTAGTCAAATTATAAATAAAACCCCTTGCTCTAGATTATATCCCTGAGGTTTAAGTCATTTTATGTGACCTTTGGACATCTAACCTCTCGCTGCGCAGAAGAATTAGTTGCTCTTTGCCCTTTGGGCGCTTTAAGTGGCTCATAGCCAAAGGCAAAGAGCCACTAATTCTTTAGATTTACCGTAGGTAAATCAACCTCGAGCAACTTAAAGCGCCCCCCCTACGGGGGGGCAAAGAGATTGAGGTTGTAGGCCATTAATTTGCCTTCGGCAAATTTAGACCCCTCGCTGCGCATTTTTTCAAGGGGTACCTTACCGAAGGAGGTTAGTTCTTTACCTCTTTGAGGTAAAGAACTTATAAATCTAAAGAAGCGTTGTTTAAATTGTTAACCCCAGAGGGGTTAACAATTAACCTCTCGCTGCGCAGAAGAAGCGCCCATTAATTTGCCTTCGGCAAATTTAGACCCCTCGCTTTAACTTGTTATCGAAGATAACAAGTAACCTCGCATTAGGGGAACGGGGGGCAAAGAAGTTAGTTGGGCTTTGCTAGATTTATAAGTTCTTTATCTCTTTGAGATAAAGAACTAACCTCCTCCGCTAAATCAACTCCAACTTAAATTACTCATTGCCCTTCTCTTCTCGAGGAGGACATAAACGACTAATTACTTGCCCGTATGAGCAAGTTATAAGGGGAAATATAGGGTAAATTATAGCGGGGGGTAAGAGGTTTGTGAACGACGCTTCTTCTACCTCCTTTTAGGGAGATTAATTTTTCTTTAGAAAAATCAAAAATCCAAAAACTAAATAATATTAAGAATAATATATAAACTTGTAACGTCTAGTTAATTTTAATTAAATTTTTATGCCTATTGGTGTTCCAAGAATTATTTATTGCTGGGGTGAAGAACTTCCAGCACAATGGACTGATATTTATAATTTTATATTTCGTCGACGTATGGTATTTTTAATGCAATATTTAGATGATGAACTTTGTAACCAAATTTGTGGTTTATTAATTAATATTCATATGGAAGATCGTTCAAAAGAATTAGAAAAAAAAGAAATGGAAAAAAGTGGCTTATTTAAAAATGCGTCAAAACAACAAACATCGGCTAGTGGTCAAAAAGATCTTTTAACAGGGTCATCAAATAACCAAACTAAAAATATAAATGGTCCTTCTTTTGAAGATCTTTTAGCAGCTGACGAAGATTTAGGTATTCAAGAAAATAATACTTTAGAAGAATATACATTACAAAAAATAACAATGGAATGGTTAAATTGGAATGCTCAATTTTTTGATTATTCTGATGAACCCTATTTATTTTATTTAGCTGAAATGTTATCAAAAGATTTTAATAAAAATGATGGACGAATGTTATATTCAGGAGATAATAAAGAAATGTCTATTCTAATGAATATGTTTAAAAATATGGATAATTATCGAAAAAATGGAAACGATAAAAATACTTCATCTTCTTTAATTCAATTTTTTGACAATTTTAATAAAGCTAATCACCACGAAGGGGGAATAAATAATTTATCGTCAGGATCATATTCATCACAAGGAAGTAAAGGTAACAAAAATCATTTAGATGTTTATTCACCTTTTAGATTATTAGCTAATTTTGCAGCCCAAGATTATAATTTTAATAACATTAATCCATTAACGTTATCCCCAACAGGGCAGTCTCAAAATAGTTTAGGTTCAAAACGAGAACTTTTTGAGCTTTTTAACATGACTCTACGTAATAAAGCCCAAAAACGTGGAGCAGATACTTCAAATAATATGACTAAATTATTAACAGAACTTGCTCAAAAAAATTTTAAAGAAAATACAACAACTTCTGACTCTCTATATAAATCGTCAGAAAAAGCTTTAAGTCAACGCCAATTAAGAAAAGAATATTCGCAAGATAAAACATTAAATCTATTTAATACTTCTAAAAAAAATATTTCTAACGGACAAAATAATAGTGATCCTTTAAATTATTTAGATTTCTATTCTTATAATGATTCTTATAATGAATTTAAAAATACGCAACGTGGTAAACAAACTGAAAGAGCTTTACAAGATGAAGAAGCAAAAAAAGTATTTGTTATTATTAATTCTTTTGGTGGCTCTGTAGGTAATGGTATTACTGTACATGATGCTCTTCAATTTATTAAAGCTGGTTCTTTAACTTTGGCTTTAGGTGTTGCAGCTTCTGCTGCTTCTCTTGCATTAGCTGGTGGAACAATAGGTGAACGTTATGTTACTGAAGGGTGCCACACTATGCTACACCAACCAGAAGGTGGTATTCAAGGTCAAGCATCAGATATCTGGATTGACAGCCAAGAAATTATGAAAATACGTCTAGATGTAGCTGAAATATACTCATTAGCTACTTATCGTCCAAGACATAAAATTTTACGTGATTTAGATCGTGATTTTTATCTAACAGCTACAGAAACAATTCATTATGGATTAGCTGATGAGATAGCTACCAATCAAATTATGACCGAAATAATCGAAATGACTAGCAAGGTTTGGGATTATCACGACACAAAACAACAACGTTTACTTGAAAGTCGTGATAGCACGACTTCTGGGCTTGACACACAAGCTCAGAATTAATTATTGTTAGCCCGTGTTTTTAAAGTTTTCCTTTTTACAAAAAACTTAACTCCAACGGGAATTTAGCTTTTTTAACCTGCTTTAACTTGTTTTCGATATTGAAGAAGCGCCGTTTAAATTGTTAACCCCAGAGGGGTTAACAATTAACCTCTTTGCCCATTAATTTGCCTTCGGCAAATTTAGACCCCTCGCTTTAACTTGTTATTAACCTTTAGATTTGCCTTAAGGCAAATCTAAAAATTAATAACAAGTAATTAGTCTCTCTTTGCCCCCCTTTAACTTGTTATTAACTTGGTTATACCCTCCTCCAAAGGAGGAGGCAATTAGTCTCTCTTTGCCCCCCTTCGGGGGGCTACGAGAGACGCTTCTTTAGATTCCCACCCCCATAGGGGGTGGGAATCAACCTCAACCTCTCATAGAGACCAAGTAATTAGTCCCTCTTTGCCCCCCTTTAACTTGTTATCTTCGATAACAAGTTAAAGGGGGGCAAAGAGGGACTAATTACTTGTTATCTTCGATAACAAGTTAAAGGGGGGCTAATGCGCAGCGAGAGAGACGCTTCTTTAGATTTACCTACGGTAAATCAACCTCAACCTCGCATTTGGGGAACCTCAAGGGGGCGCTTTAAGTTGCTCGAGGTTTACCCTCCTCCTCTGGAGGAGGGTATAAAGAAGCGCCCAAAGGGCAAAGAGCAACTAATTCTTCGAGGTTAATTGTTAACCCCTCTGGGGTTAACAATTTAAACGACTTAAACTAGCCTCCTATGGTAAATTTATAACCTTAGGTTTTTTTTAGAGGAACTAAACCAAACCCCGCAAGTTTTTTTTAGAGCTTTTAAAAAAGCTTAGAGGTTGAGGTGTAAGTTGTTGAAGAAGCGTTGCCAGCCCCAGGAGGTTTAATTAGTGTTTAAGTTGCCCTATAAGGGCAACTAACTTCTTTTAGAACAACTTAAAGTCATTTAAGTTGTTGAGGTTGTAGGCCCCGTAGGGGTACCTTACCTACGGTAAATCTAAAGAAGCGTCGTTGAAGAAGCGTTGGCTATACCCTCCTCCAGAGGAGGAGGCAATTAGTCTCTCTTTTAGAGAGACGCTTCTTCAACCTCTTTGGCCAACTAACCTCTCGCTGCGCAGAAGAATTAGTGGCTCTAAAAGAGCAACTTAAAGCGCCCCCCTACGGGGGGGCAAAGAACGACGCTTCTTCTACCCCCAGAGGGGGTAAGAGGCCAACTAACCTCTCGCTGCGCATTAGCAGCCGGCCCAAGGACCCCGAGGTTGAAGAAGCGTCCCTCGTAGCCCCCCGGGGTTACTTGTTATCGAAGATAACAAGTTAAAGGGGGGCAAAGAGGGACTAATTACTTGTTATCTTTGATAACAAGTTAAAGGGGAACGGAGGTTAATTTATTGCAAAGCAATAAATTTATAAAGGCAAAGAATGACTCATTAAATTATTGCGAAGCAATAATTTTATAAAGGGCAACTAACTCTTTTTAGAACAACTAATTGCTCTCCTCCATAGGAGGAGGGTTTAAAGAGAAGAAGCGTCGCTTTAAAAGAGCGACGCTTCTTCTAACTTTCCCTATGGGAGAGTTATAAAATAATTAAGTAAAAAAAACTATTTACCGAAAAATATGGGTTTACCTTGGTATCGTGTACACACTGTTGTTATTAATGACCCTGGTCGTTTAATTTCAGTTCACTTAATGCACACAGCATTAGTAGCTGGTTGGGCAGGTTCTATGACATTATTTGAAATTGCTGTTTTTGACCCTTCTGATCCTGTATTAAATCCAATGTGGCGTCAAGGTATGTTCGTTCTACCGTTTATGACTCGTTTAGGAATTTCTCAATCATGGGGTGGTTGGACTATCAGCGGTGAAACAGCATCTAATCCAGGTATCTGGAGCTACGAAGGTGTAGCTGCTTCTCACATTATTTTATCAGGTTTACTATTCTTAGCTTCTGTTTGGCACTGGACATTCTGGGATCTTGAACTTTTCCGTGATCCTCGTACAGGAAAAACAGCATTAGACCTTCCAAAAATTTTTGGTATTCACTTATTCTTATCAGGACTTTTATGTTTTGGTTTTGGTGCATTCCACGTTACTGGTGTATTTGGACCTGGTATTTGGGTTTCAGACCCATACGGTTTAACAGGTAGTGTTCAACCGGTAGCTCCTTCTTGGGGTGCTGATGGTTTTGACCCTTACAACCCAGGTGGCGTACCGGCGCACCATATTGCTGCTGGTATTTTAGGTATTTTAGCTGGTCTTTTCCACCTTTGTGTTCGTCCTTCTATCCGTTTATACTTCGGTTTATCTATGGGTAGTATCGAATCAGTATTATCTAGCAGTATTGCTGCTGTATTCTGGGCAGCTTTTGTTGTTGCAGGTACTATGTGGTACGGTTCTGCAGCTACTCCAGTTGAATTATTTGGTCCAACACGTTATCAATGGGATAAAGGTTTCTTCCAAGAAGAAATCCAAAAACGTGTTCAAACTAGTTTATCTGAAGGTGCTTCTCTTCCTGAAGCTTGGTCTAAAATTCCTGAAAAATTAGCTTTCTATGATTATATTGGTAATAACCCAGCTAAAGGTGGTCTTTTCCGTACTGGTGCTATGAATAGTGGTGACGGTATTGCTGTAGGTTGGTTAGGTCACTCAGTTTTCAAAGATCAAGACGGTCGCGAATTATTTGTTCGTCGTATGCCAACTTTCTTTGAAACTTTCCCTGTTTTATTACTAGATAAAGATGGAGTTGTACGTGCAGACGTTCCTTTCCGTAAAGCTGAATCTAAATATAGTATTGAACAAGTAGGTGTTTCTGTAACTTTCTACGGTGGTGAACTTGATGGTTTAACTTTCACAGATCCTGCTACTGTTAAAAAATATGCTCGTAAAGCTCAATTAGGTGAAATTTTTGAATTTGACCGTTCTACGTTACAATCTGATGGTGTATTCCGTAGTAGCCCTAGAGGTTGGTTTACTTTTGGCCACTTATCTTTTGCTCTATTATTCTTCTTTGGTCATATTTGGCACGGTGCTAGAACTATCTTCAGAGACGTTTTTGCTGGTATTGATGACGATGTTAATGATCAAGTTGAATTTGGTAAATACAAAAAACTTGGTGATACTTCATCTTTACGTGAAGTATTCTAATTGTATTTATACATTATTAAACCGCTCTAACCTCTCAATATACTCCTAAAAAGAGTGTTATTTTTAACCCCACCTACGACGGGGTTATGAGGTAAAAGAGGCTCCCAAATTATTTAACTAATTTAAATTGATTTAATTTAAAAAAACTAAGTGGTTCATTTAATTAAAAAATTAAATGAACCACTTAGTTTTTTTAAATTAAATCAATTTGCTATTGGCTATTAGATATTAGAATTTTTTATAGAATACTAAAAAAATTTTAAAGTTTTTAACATGTTGAGCTTTGAATTCCTTCAAGCAAAAGAATTTTAATCTTAATTATAGCTGATTATTTTCTAAAAATATTTAATTTGTTTATCTAATTAAAATTATTTAGAATAGAGTTAACTTATGAATTAAGATTTAAAAATTTGTGTTAATGTTCAAATCATATAAAAAAAAAGTCACCGTTTTATGGAAGCTTTAGTTTATTCTTTTTTATTAATTGGAACTTTAGGTATTATCTTTTTCGCAATTTTCTTCAGAGAACCTCCACGTATTGCTAAATAATTTTTAAGCAATTAAACGCTCTTTAACTTTTAAGCTGCCTAACCCCCGTAAGGGGGTTAGGCAGCTAACCCCTAACCCCTTACAATTTAGACTAGATACCCCCTACGAGGAGGGTATAACCTCACCTCAGGCAAGTAATTAGTCGTTTTCTCGCTGCGCAGAAGAAGCGCCCCCCGAGGAGGGCGCTTTAAGTTGCTTAAATTGTTAACCCCTCGCGGCGCATGCCCCCCTACGGGGGGCTAATGCGCAGCGAGGGGTTAACAATTAACCTCTCGCTGCGCATTAGCCAAAGGCAAAGAGCAAATAATTCTTCGAGGTTAGTTGCCAGCCCCAGTACCCCGCAGGTGAACGGTCCACTTAAATGACTTAAACCTTGGGCAAGCAGTAAAGCGTTGCTACCTCAATTAAATTTATAACCTCGAGGGTTTTGCCCCAGAGGCTTAGTTTTAGAGACTTAGTTTTGAATATTAAAAAATTGTAAAATTAACTATCAACTTTAAAACAATTTAGAATTAACGAGATTTAAGTCGCTCTTTGCCCTTTGGGCTATGAGCGACTAATTACTAGTTATTAACTTGGTATTAACTTGGTATTAACTTGGTATTAACTTGGTCTCATAGAGACCAAGTAATTAGTCCCTCTTTGCCCCCCTTCGGGGGGCTAATGCGCAGCGAGAGGGACTTAAAACTTGAAGATACCAAGTAATTAGCCGTTCTAAAAAAACGGCTTTAAGTTGCCCTATAAGAGCAACTAATTAAACCTCGTAGATAAAAGATAATTAGTCTCTCTCGCTGCGCATTAGCACCCCTTAGGAAAGCAAAGAGCGACTTTAAGTTGCCTTATAAGAGCAAGAAGAAGCGTCGTTTTTTGAAGAAGCGTCGTTCTAAAAGAACGACGCTTCTTCAACAACTTAAACCTCGAAGATAACAAGTTAAACAAGATACTACTTAAAATATATTATTACTTTATCGAGTTATAGCTTAAATCAATTTTTAAGCAGTCATAAAATTTGAGTTACTAATAATAATATTCCATATTTTCAAGCTATTCAGATGCTTAAAATTAATTAATTTGATTTAATGCTTAGTATATCGTTTAATTTGATAAAATTAAACGATATAAATATTTAAAGAGTTAAAAAGTTAAATCAAGACTAATTTGTATAACTACTAATATATTTTTAGTTTGTAATTAAATAGAAAAATGTATGGGGTAGTCGCTAACCTACCCTTAGGGTAGGTTAGCGACTTAAAACGAACGGGCTATTTTAATTTTTAATTTATTTAATTTATAGATAATTTTATATTATCGAGTTTATAAATTTACCTATGGTAAATTTATTAAAGAGAGGTTGATTTTCTTAAAAAATCTAATTAGTCGTTCCTTTTTTTAGAGGTTAGTTGAGCTTTGTCTAACTTAAACGACTAAAAGTAGCTTTAAAGGGTTAAAACCCCTACAACCTCCATAGGAGGTTTAGCGTCTCTTACTATCTCTGATATTAAGAAACGCTATTAAAGATTTAACTTTTATGTAGCCCTTAAAGGGTACTTAAAAATTAAATCTCTATAGAACAGCTTTCTCAAGAGCTGCATCCTAAAAAAGCTGTTTGAGGTTTAATTAGTTTAAGTCGTTTAAGTTGTTACCCCCAGAGGGGGTAAGAGGCCAACTAACCTCTCGCTGCGCATTAGCCCCCCCGTTCCCCTACGGGGTCGGGGGGGCAAAGAACGACTAATTGCCCTTATAGGGCAACTTAAAGTATCTCTCGCTGCGCAGAAGAAGCGCCCCCCGAGGTTGAGGTTGATTCCCACCCCCTATGGGGGTGGGAATCTAAAGAAGCGTCCCTCTCGCTGCGCATTAGCCCCCCGAAGGGGGGCAAAGAGGGACTAATTACTTGTTATCTTCGATAACAAGTTAAAGGGGGGCAAAGAGAGACTCATTAACTGTTATCTACGATAACAGGTTAAAAACTTAACATTCACTAAAAACTCAAAATAGTCGTTTTATTTATTAAATAATTAATTACAAAAATTTTCTTAATTTAATAGATTAAGAAAAGAATAATCTCCATTTATGTTTAATCTTCATGTTCTTCAAAAGGATCACGAAGTTTTTTTGACGGCGGTCCAAAACTAATATACACAGAATAACCAGTTACACTTAATAAAAGAAACCATAAAAAGAAGGTAAAGAAAAAAGCAGGACTTTCCATTTGATTTTTATAATAAAAAACAAAAATATTCTCCAATATTTAATAATATTACAGAAAGTAAAAATATATAAATTTTAATTAAAAAAATGGCAACAGGAACATCAAAAGCTAAATCAAATGCATCTAGTGCTAGTTTTCAAGAACCAGGTATTGTTACTCCATTAGGTACTCTTTTAAGACCTTTAAACTCTGAAGCTGGAAAAGTATTACCAGGCTGGGGTACAACTGTATTAATGGCAGTATTTATGTCATTATTTGCAGTATTCTTATTAATTATTCTTGAAATTTACAATAACTCTTTAATTCTTGAAGGTGTTACTAACAGTTGGTCATCTTTAGCTAAATAATCTCTCTGATATAGTTTTTTATTTATTACTTAATAAATAAAAAACTATATTTAGGGTAAAAAGTAAAACCAATTTATTAACGAAGAGTTTTTAATTTTTTAACGTTTACTCTGCTTAAAATCTTGATTTTAAGCAGAGTAAACGTTAAAAAATTAAAAACTCTTCGTTAATAAATTGGTTTTACTTAACTTTGAATAAAAAATGGGGTAGCTTTTAGAGTTGAAATAATTAAATATCTTAAAATACTATTATTGACATTTATTTATTTAAATTGTATAATAAAAATAATAATAAATTTAGCCCCCATCGTCTAGAGGCCTAGGACATCTCCCTTTCACGGAGGAAACGGGGATTCGAATTCCCCTGGGGGTATAGCCAATAAATGTAATAGTTTCATTATCAAGTTAATGAAACCCTTACAAAATCAAAAAATATCAGTAGGTAATATAATTCTTAATCTTGTTTTTAGTTAAACTTAAGCTTTATTATCTATGATAATTAGATATACTTAATAAAAAAAGGTATAGCATTAAATGTTATTTTTTAAGCCTAGCTTGTAATTGAGTGTCTCATACGTAGCTATAATTAATAATAGCTAGAGGTGTTTATCAACCTTGCAAAACCTTATAAAAAGATGAGTCCAAATTATTTTAAATATAGTTTATTATATTTAAATCAAAAATTGAGTAGAATTATTTTAATTAAAAGCACATCAATCATTGAAAAATTATCTAAGCTTTGCTTAGGAGGAGTTAATTATGGCCGGGAAACCAGTAGAGCGTCCTTTTTCAGATATTTTAACAAGTATTCGTTATTGGGTTATTCACAGTATTACGATTCCTGCTTTATTTATTGCAGGATGGCTTTTTGTTAGCACAGGTTTAGCTTATGACGTGTTTGGTACACCTCGACCAAACGAATATTTTACAGAAACTCGTCAAGATGCTCCACTTATTACAGACCGTTTCAGCGCTTTAGAACAAGTTAAAAAATTATCTCAACAATAATTATTTATCGTAGCTAATTAAGATCCTCCATTCTTTTAACTTATATTCGAAGTAAATAATTAATTAGTCGATAGTAGCCCCCCCTACGGGGGGCTACTATCGACGCTTCTTCAACCTTGTTTACTTAAATGACAAAGTGCGAGTTAAATATCTTAGTTAACTATGTGTACATACAATTTATGAGGTTAGCTGCTCAAAGAGTAGCTTAAAATATTTTTGGTCGTAAGACTGATTTAAGTCGTTCTAAAAGAATGACTAATTATCTAGGTTCAGATTAAATATTGTATAACATAATAATTGTTATTAAATTAATGTATTTTTCTTTAAATTTGTGTCTCTAACTATCATAGATAGTTAGAGACACAAATTTAAAGAAAAATACATTAATTTAATAACAATTAAAAGTTTAAATTTACTAATAGTTCATTTTAAAATAAAACGATAATACTTTAAATATTTTTTATTTGCCCACGACCCCTCGCTTTAACTTGTTATCGAAGATAACAAGTAATTAGTCTCTCTTTTAGAGAGACGCTTCTTCAACCTCGCATTAGGGGAACCTCAAGGGGGCTAGTATTATAGTTTATCTTTTTAATCTGTGTCACATTTTTTTTTGTTTAATAATTTTATCTAAAACCTCTTTAGATTTACCGTAGGGGGTTAGTTCTTACCCCCCCCTATTAGGGGTTTAATTTATTAAATTACCCCCCTATTACTTCTTTATATTTTCCGTAGGTAGATCAACGTCAGAGTTCTGGGGTCGTAATTTTTTAGTATTTAAAAATTTACTGCTAAGTTTTTGGCTTTTAGATTTTGAGCTTGACCTAAAGGTCTAAGCGGTTTAAGTTAACTGTAAGACAATTAAGCTCTTTTAAAGGACTAAAATCTACGAAAGGCCAAGGAACTTCCTAAAGGATATTACCTACTTTCTAACTCCCACATACGAGGGGGGTAATAGGAGGAAGCTATTTTAAAACAACTCCTTTGAACTCTCTTGTAAAGGTTTCTGCAACTTGATCAACGCTTACCTGCTTTGAAGATTAATTTTCTTGTATTAAAAGCTAAAAGACAAATCAACTAATTAAGTGTCCTTTAAAAATAAACCCTCTATAACTAATCCCCTCCTTTAAATTATTTTATTTAACTTGTTCTCTTTAACTTTCCTTATAACTTTTTTAACTTGTTATCTTCGATAACAAGTAATTAATCGCTCATAGCCCAAAGGGCAAAGAGCGACGCTTCTTAAACCTCGTAGAAAAAGTAATCAGTCTCTCTTTGCCCCCCCTTTAACTTGTTATCTTCGAGGTTTAATTAGTTGAAGAAGCGTCGTTTAAGTTGTTACCCCCAGAGGGGGTAAGAGGCCAACTAACCTCTAAAAGAACGACTAATTACTTGGTCTCTATGAGAGGTTGCCTCCTCCTCTGGAGGAGGGTATAACCAAGTTAATAACAAGTAATTAGTCTTTCTTTGCCCCCCTTTAACTTGTTATTAACTTGGTCTCATAGAGACCAAGTAACCTCTTCGATAACAAGTAATTAGTCCCTCTTTGCCCCCCTTTAACTTGTTATTAACTTGGTCTCATAGAGACCAAGTAACCTCTTCGATAACAAGTAACCTCGGGGGGCTACGAGGGACGCTTCTTCAACCTCGGGGGGCTGGAAGAAGCGTCGTTCATAGCCCCCCGAGGTTAGTTGGCCTCTTACCCCCTCTGGGGGTAACAACTTAAACGACGCTTCTTCAACTAATTAAACCTCGAGGGGACAAAGAGAGACTTAAAGCTCGGGAAAGTAAACTAAAGAACAAGTAAGCCCGAAAGCAAGTAATTAGTCTCTCTTTTAGAAAGACGCTTCTTCAACCTCGGGTCCTCATAGAGAAGGGGGGTTAAAAAAAGTTTTAGTTAGGAGTTATTATTCAAAATAAGAATTGAATTTGCTTTAAGTTGTTTATACCCTCCTCCTCTGGAGGAGGGCAACCTCTTTTATAACAACTTAAAGCAAGTTTTAACTAATCGTTTGAAACTATGAAAGTATTTTGTTGTTGTTAAGATAGAAGAAAAATAGGTATTTTTATATATTTTAATTAAATAAATAGTTAATAAAAATCTTTTTTTTACTGATACTTTTTATCAGTTAATTGTTTTACAATTTAATTAACTAATCATTAACAGATTAGACAAAAGTACTAAAGTTCCAATTAAAGGTACTAATCTACAAACCTTTGAGCTTTAAGTTGTTTATACCCTCCTCCAGAGGAGGAGGGCAATTAGTCTCTCTTTTAGAGAGACGCTTCTTCAACCTCTTTTAGAACAACTAATTAGACCCTTATAACTTGTTTTAATCTAACCATACGGTGAGTAAGCATAAGAGGTTAATTTACCTCCGGTAAATTTATTGTAGAGAGTATAGGTTTAATATAGAACTTTAATAAAAACGTGTTTTAATTTTTCTCAATTTTAGATTTATAGCTTTTTTAATCAAGTGTCTATAACACTAATTATTAATTTTATTATTCAAAAAATATATTAATAATTATTTAAAGTTGAGAATATACTATAAAAAAAATTATATTATGGAAATTTTAGCTAGAGCTGTAGGAAGACGAAAAGAAGCTGTTGCTCAAGTTCAAATAACTAGAGGAACAGGTCAATTTATAATTAATAATAAAGTTGCACAAGAATATTTACATAATAATTCATGTTCATTATTATCTGTAAAAGCACCTTTTGATGTGTTACAAAAAAATGAAACAAATGAATCTACGTTTAAATTAGACAGTTTTGATACAATCGTTAAAGTAAAAGGCGGTGGCCTTATTGGTCAATCGGAAGCAATCAAATTAGGTGTTGCTAGAGCACTTTGTGAAATTGAATTATTATCAACACCTTCAAGTGTAACTAATCCACCAACAGAAGTAAGAAAAGAGTTAAAAACAAAAGGCTATTTAACTCAAGATTCTCGTGTTAAAGAGCGTAGAAAATATGGTCTTAAAAAAGCAAGAAAAGCATCTCAATATCACAAACGTTAATTTTATTTAATTAACTGTGGTTAAACTAATCAACTAAGTGGAAGAAGCGTCGTTTAATTTTCTCATAGAGAAGGTAAACTCTTTTAGAACGACTAAATCTTTAAAAAAGTAATAAATATTTTTAAAAAAATTTATTTAAATAACTTCCTTTAAGTATTTCTTTTAGAAGTTAGTTACCCTTTTTAGTAATTCTCAACCCGTTATCCCTCTATAACTTGTTCTATATACCTTTACCACCCTTTTTAACTTTTTTCTTTAACTTGTTCTCTAGGGTTAGGTCGTTTAAGTTGTTGAAGAAGCGTCGTTCTAAAAGAACGACGCTTCTTCTACCCCCAGAGGGGGTAAGAGGCCAACTAACCTCTAAAAAAACAACTTTAAGTTGCCCTATAAGGGCAATTAGTCGTTCTTTTAGAACGACTTAAACTAATTAACCCTAGAGAACAAGTAATTAGTCCCTCTCGCTGCGCAGAAGAAGCGCCCCCCTACGGGGGGCAAAGAGATACTTTAAGTTGCCCTTATAGGGCAACTAATTAAAACCCAAAAACAAGTAATTAGTTGTTCTTTGCCCCCCTTGAGGTTCCCCTTTAACTTGTTATCAAAGATAACAAGTAACCTAGGGGTCCTTGGTCCGGGAGCTGGAAGAAGCGTCGTTCTAAAAGAACAACTAATTAAACCTAGGTGGACAGGTACATAGAACAAGTTATGTATAGTGGATAGGGGCACTTATTCAAGATCTTGAATTGTATTAGTTGTTGCTCCTCTTTGGGGGGCTAATGCGCAGCGAGAGGTTAGTTGAAGAAGCGTCGCTCATAGCCAAAGGTAATTAGTGGCTCTTTGCCTTTGAGCTATGAGCGACGCTTCTTCAACAGCTATGCTTTTGCAAAATAATAATTAATAGGATAAATAGACACAAGAGCTAAAAATATTTTAAAATGCCTAAGGTTATACCCTCTTTTTTAGGAAGTTGAAAGTTACTTGTTTTTTTGGTTTAAGTCGTTCATAGCCCCTCCCTCGAAGGGGAGGGGCTAAGTGGTTCGATGACTTTTGGTCACCTTAAACGACTTTAAACTTGATAACAAGAGGTTAATTTTACTACTTGCTCCGCTTTAAAATTTATAATAGGTTCCTCCCCGGCCCAAGGACCCCTAGGTTACTTGTTATCTTTGATAACAAGTTAAAGGGGAACCTCAAGGGGGGGGGCAAGAAGAAGCGTCGTTTTAAAAGAGGTTAGTTGGCTATACCCTCCTCCAGAGGAGGAGGGCAATTAGTCTCTCTTTGCCTTTGGCTATGAGAGACTTTAAGTTGTTCTTTGCCCCCTTGAGGTTCCCCTAATGCGAAGCGAGGGGGCGGGGGCAAAGAACAACTAATTAAACCCCTTAAGCCAACGCTTCTTCAACGACGCTTCTTCAACCTGCTCAAGAGTACGAATATAAAAAAATTATAATAAAGATAAAAATTAATATGCAACAATTTAATAAAAATATTGAAATAGGACAAGTTTTAATTAGACGTTATATGATTATAGGTGAAAGACGAATTAGTAATTATTGGTGGGCTATTGTTATTTCATTGGGCTCAGTTGGGTTTTTATTAACAGGGATTACATCATATTTAGCAATATCTACAGGTTCAAATGAGGTTTTAAATAATCAAATTGTACCTTTTTTTCCTCAAGGTTTATTGATGTCATTTTATGGTAGTTTAGGTGTTCTGTTAAGTTTATATTGGTGGTTTTTAATTTTTTGGAATGTTGGCGGAGGTTTTAATGAATTTAATAAAAAAGATGGTTTTATTCGTATTTTTCGATGGGGTTATCCTGGAAAAAATCGAAAAATAGATTTTTCTTATTCTTTAAAAGAAGTTGAAGCTATTAAAGTTGAACTTAAACAAGGCTTGGACTCACAAAGAACTATTTATTTAAGATTAAAAGGTAATCGAGAAATACCTTTAACAGGTATAGGTCAACCCTTAACATTGAAAGACATTGAAAAACAAGCATCTGAGTTAGCTAATTTCTTACAAGTTTCCTTAGAAGGTTTATAATTAATATTTATAAAAAGGTAGTTAAAATTAACTATCTCTTAAAGGGATACTCAATTAAAACTTTAAAAACTAAGTGTTAGGAGGGACTTACTGCATATGAAAATAAGACTTTATTTTTAAACGTAGCTTTTTAATATCCTCATAGTAGATTTTAAGTTAACTTATAGTAGAAATTTAAATTTTGTTTAAGTAATTGTTTGTATTGAAAAGTTCGAGTTTACCATAGGAGGTTAGTTGTTCTATTGCTACGCAATAGAATTACTTATACCTCTAAATACTTAGATGGTATTTAGAGGTACGAATAATATATTTGGACTTAGAATAACATTTACGACGTAACTCTGTTAACTCCAAAAGTAGGGTTAAAAGTTATACTTCTTAGGTGGGGTATATAGGGAAGGAGGTTGTAGGCCCGGTAGGGTAACTTACCTACGGTAAATCTAAAGAATCTCAGTCTTTACGGTCACTGTTAGTTAAGATGGTAAATTATCTCTCAAGATTTAAATAGTCACTCTAAAAGAGTTACTTTAAGTTGCCCTATAAAGGCAACTAATTAAATCCTTTTTAAAAGAACGGCTAATTACTTGTTATTAACTTGGTTATACCCTCCTCCAAAGGAGGAGGCAATTAGTCTCTCTTTGCCCCCCTTTAACTTGTTATCTTCGATAACAAGTAACCCCGGGGGGCTACGAGAGACGCTTCTTTAGATTTACCTACGGTAAATCAACCTCAACCTCTCATAGAGACCAAGTAATTAG
>Ga0316230_1002125_pt1 | contig 18031 bp, 13 predicted proteins | sample TBH18025metaG_FD_206004 | JGI IMG/M metagenome (GOLD analysis project Ga0316230, IMG submission 206004) | Freshwater microbial communities from Trout Bog Lake, Wisconsin, USA - TBH18025 | ecosystem: Environmental > Aquatic > Freshwater > Lake > Hypolimnion/Profundal zone | place: USA: Wisconsin...
CAGAACGTGATCATCGTAATGATGGACGGAATGCGCTGGCAAGAGGTCTTTCACGGCGCGGACCCGGCGTTGCTCAAGACTCTCGGTCCAAAGTGGCTGGGTGACCCGAAAGAACTGGCGGCCCGCGCGCAGAAGCAGTATGGGCAGGCAACCGAGGCCGAGCGAAGGCATGCGTTGATGCCGTTTCTGTGGAGCGTCGTCGCCGCGCAGGGACAAGTTTTTGGCAACCGCGATCTTGGTTCGGACTCCCATGTGACCAACGGGCTGGACTTCAGCTATCCCGGCTACAGCGAGACGCTCACCGGGTTTGGCGACCCGCGCATCCACTCCAACGACAATGTGCCCAATCCCAATGTGACCGTCTTCGAGTGGCTCAACCGCAAGCCTGCGTTTGCGGGCAAGGTGGCTGCCTTCGGCGCATGGGGCACGTTCAACGGCATCTTCAACCGGGAGCGTTGCGGGTTTGTCGTGAATGCGGGCTGGGACCCGCTCACGGCAATTCCACCCTCGCCGCAATTGGCCCTGCTCAACACCATGAAGGCTGAAACCACGCGTTTCTGGGACGACGAACCCTTCGATCCCCTGCCCTTTCACACCGCCGTGGAATACATGAAGGCAAAGAAGCCGCAGGTCCTGTTTATCGGGCTGGGCGAAACGGATGACTGGGCCCACAGCGGCGCCTATCCCGCATACCTTGACGCGGCTCACCTCGCCGACGGCTATCTTCGTGAGATTTGGGATCTCGCGCAGCAAATGCCTGAGTACCAGGGTAAAACCACGCTGATTGTCCTGCCTGACCATGGCCGGGGCGTGGGTGCGGAGTGGACCAGCCACGGCGAGAAGGTGCCCGCCTCCCGCGAGACCTGGATGGCGTTCATAGGGCCAGACACAGCCGCCTTGGGTGAACGCAAACAAAACACGGTAGTAACAGAAAGCCAGGTGGCGGCCACTCTGGCTGCGCTACTGGGCGAGGATTACCACGCAGCAGTCGCCAAGGCCGGGACACCAATTGTGGCCGTATTGGGGAAGTAGCCCCCTATACAGCCCTCAAAACACAACCCGCGCATAGTCCCCCCATGGCCCCCAGGCCAGGAACTGCCGCGCTCAGCATAGTTTGCGTATAAGCCCTTTGTTCAGCTTAGCGGAGCCAATGCTATACTCAGGATGCGTTGCTGCGTCCGCGGCGCTTTGGGAAGACCCCGAAGGCGGGCAGGCACGACATCTGGAGGAGTACCATCGCACTCGACAAACGTTCGGCAAAGTCTTTTATTCGCATCAACGATAGAATTCGCGCGCGCGAAATCCGCGTCATCGACGAAAACGGTGAACAGATGGGTATTCTTCCGCCTTTTGAGGCGTTGAAGATTGCCCGCGAGCGTGGCTTGGACCTGGTTGAGGTTTCGCCCAACGCGGTTCCGCCGGTGTGCCGCATCCAGGATTACGGCCGGTTCCTCTACGAAAAGGAAAAGAGTGAGCGAGCCGCCAAAAAGAAGCAGAAGATCATCATCGTCAAGGAAGTCAAGTTCTCCGTTACCGTGGACGAACACGACTACCAGACCAAGAAGAACCAGGCGGTCAAGTTCCTTCTCGGTGGCGACAAGGTCAAGGCCAGCCTGCGCTTCCGTGGCCGCCAGATGGCACATCGTGAGCTTGGATACGCCATCGTAAACCGTCTGATTCAGGACATCGGTGAGGCCGGGATCGTCGAATTCATGCCGCGCATGGAAGGCACAATTCTGCACGCAATTCTGGCGCCCAGCAAGAAGCAGGAAGCTCCAAAGCCCAAGGTTCCCTCGGCTCCCGTGGTTGGCGCTCCAGTGGCTCAGGCTTAGAACTCGCCATAGCATTCAGGATGAAAGACTCAGGCCGCCCATTCGGGTGGCCTGAGTCTTTTTGCGCGTGGAGTTGCGCTGGAAGCGAAAAAGCCGCATCCTCCCTTGTCGGAACCAGACACCCACTGCAAACGGTATACTTTCCGGCGTCTGTAAAACCACCATTGAAGCTGCTGTGAACGGCTTCGCACTGAGGCCCGGACGCAACGGATAGCTCGCCTGGCAGAGTCTCTGGACCATGGTTGAACATGCAAGGGAACAAGGGCGTGCCGAGTCCCAAACTGAATGAGAGGGAATATTGTATGAATCGTCGTAATTTTCTTGCCGGAAGCGTTGCCTTGGCTGGTCAGCACAAATTGCTTCATTCGATGGGAACTTTGGCCATGGGCGCAGCAGGTACACAGGCGCTGGTTGCGCCGCACAATCTGCTCAGTACCACTTACACTGAGGCTTTTCTTGAGAGCAAGCTGGCCCCGGCAAACGAGTGGCATCCGTATCCGCGTTGGAGCGAGCGGGGAGCATGGCAGGCGGTTCCCGCGGACATTCGCGCGGCATTCCTGCAGGAGGCGGAGGCCGACCAAAAGGCTGGCTGGCAGGCTCTGCTCGCCACCAGCTTCCTTGAATACAAGCGCAACGGCAACCGCACCCGCTATCAGGGAGTGAACTTTGGCCGCCGCGCTCAATTGCAGCGTCTTATTGTGGCCGAGTGCATTGAAGGCAAGGGCCGCTTTCTCGACGACATTGCCAATGGCGTTTGGCTCATCTGCGAAGAGACCTTCTGGGGCGCGCCCGCGCACATGGCAGCGCAACGCGTGGGCGTGGGCCTGCCCGATGTGACCGAGCCCATCATTGAACTGTTTGGCGCCGAGACGGCGCAACTGCTGGCCTGGACAAAGTACCTGCTGGGTCCGCAACTCGACACGGTGTCACCGCTGGTCGGCAAGCGCATCTCGCTGGAAGTAGAGCGGCGCATGTTGAAGCCCGCCCGCGAGCGCAACGACTTTACCTGGATGGGACTCGGTGGCCCGAAGCAGGAGCATCGCCTCAACAACTGGTGCCCGTGGATCAACTCCAACCTGCTGGTCACGAATCTGATCCTCGAAGAGGACCCGAAGCTGCGCATGCAGGAGGCCGTAAGAATCACGCGAAGTGTCGATGCTTACCTGAACGACTACTGGCAGGACGCCTGCGAGGAAGAGGGACCCGGCTACTTCAGCCGGTCCGTCATGTGCCTCTTTGAGGTCGTGAGCGCCTTCGAATCAGCTACGGGCAACTCCACCACCACCCTCGCCAACCCGTTCATTGACGCCATGGCGCGGTTCATTCTCAACGTGCATATTGCCGGCGATGACTACGTTGATTACGGTGACGTGCATGGCAAGGCGGCGCCAGAGGGAGATGTGCTTTACCGCCTTGGAAAGGCCGTTCACGACGAGCAATTACAGGCGTTCGGCGCATTCTACGCGGCAAAGGACGGATGGACTTCTACGGGAGCAAGCCTCACCAGGGCGCTACACATGCACCTGCCCAGCCTGTCCCGTTCCCTGCCGGCAATCATGGCGGCAACCGAAATTCGGACCGCGCGGCAAGAGGATGTTCTCGTCCGCGACGCCTGGTATCCGGAGTTCGGACTGATGACGGCGCGGCAAAAGGCTGGCTCTACGGACGGCATGTATGCGGCCGTGCTGGCTTCAAACAACGGTCGCAGCCACAGCCATAACGACACCGGCAACTACCTTGTCTACCTGGATGGCGAACCAGTTGCCATTGATGTGGGAGTCGAGGCTTACACCGCAAAGACATTCGGTCCCGATCGCTATTCGATCTGGACGATGCAGTCTGCCTATCACAACCTGCCAACCATCGGCGGCGTGATGCAGAAAAACGGAGTCAACTTCAAGGCCAGCAACCGCAAGTACGAGATGAACGAAAAGCGTGCTACGGTTTCATTCGATCTTGCTACGGCATATCCCAGGGAAGCGGGGATCAAAACCTGGGTGCGCACAGTAACGCTGGACCGCGTGGCTGGCATTGTGACCGTGAAGGAAGACTTCGAGCTGGATCATGCTGTGCCGGTGAGCCTCACCGTCATGACGCCAAGAGTGCCTGCTGCTGGCACGGCCGGCAGCGTTACGCTCAAGGCCGCCAGTGGAGTCGCCAAGGCGGCGCTGCTGAAGTTTGACGGCACGCAACTCGAGCCCGCGGTGGAGAAGATCAAGCTGGAAGATCCGGATCTAAGCGCGGATTGGGGCGCGGAGATTTATCGCGTGCAACTCAAGACAAAACAGCCGGTGACGAAGGGCAGCATCTCCTATACATTCAGCGCTGCTTAAAGGGGAATGAAGTGAATCGCGGCTTATGCTCGCAGGCAGCAGCTAAGCCGCGATTTTTTTGTTTGCATACAATAGTCTCAGCATAGTAGGGGAGAAGTTGATGAGCACAGGCACATTGAATCGCCGCATGTTTTGCGCACAGGTGGGAGCAGCCGCATGGATGTTGAGCGCGCGCGAAATAGCGAACGCCGCAGGCGCCCAGCCGAGCAAACCAAACGTGGTTTTCATTCTTGCCGACGACCTGGGGTGGGGCGATATCGATGCATACAACGCCCACTCTGCCGTGCCGACGCCGCGTGCGAATGAGTTTGCGAAACAGGGCATGCGCTTTACAGATATGCATGCATCGAGCGCCGTGTGCTCGCCGAGCCGCTACAGCATTCTGACCGGCCGCTACCCGTGGCGGTCGAGGCTGAAGAAGGGCGTGCTTGAGGGCGACTCGCCCAACTTGATTGAGGATGGACGGTTGACGGTGCCCGCAATGCTCAAGCAAGAAGGCTATTACACCGCGGGCGTCGGAAAGTGGCACCTGGGGCTGGGCGATGCGGAGAAGACCGACTACTCCAAGCCGCTGGTGCCGGGGCCGCGCTCGCATGGGTTCGACTACTACTTCGGCATTCCTGCTTCGCTGGATATGGCGCCGTATCTCTACTTCGAAAATGAGCATGTGGTGGAGCAGCCAAGCACTCCCGATCCGGGCAGCAAAAATCCCCGAGGCGTGTACTGGAGGCCGGGGCTGCGCGCGCCACATCTTGAATTTCCAAAGGTATTGCCGACGCTTACTGACAAAGCCGTGGAGATATTGCACGAGCGGGCGCAACACAAGGAGCAGCCCTTCCTGCTTTACTTTGCGATGCCATCGCCACATACGCCGTGGGTGCCGCTGCCGGAGTACCGCGGCAAGTCTGGCGCCGGCGACTACGGCGACTACGTGGTGGAGGTGGATGCCATGATCGGGCGCGTGCTGGACGCAGTACACGAGCTGGGCATGGACGAAAACACGCTGGTGATTGTGACCAGCGACAATGGCGCGGACTGGAAGCCGACTGACATTGAGCGCTATCCTCATCGCGCCAATGCGGATTGGAAGGGCGAGAAGGCCGATATCTGGGAGGCAGGCCATCGCATTCCGTTTATCGCGCGTTGGCCCGGACGGGTTCCGGCAAATACAGTGTGCGATGAGACAGGATCGCTGACTGACCTGATGGGAACCATGGCGGCAATCCTCAACCGCAAACTGCCGCCCGATGCGGGCGAAGACAGCTTTAACCTGCTGCCAGCCTTGCTGCACAAGCCGCATGCGCCGATTCGCAAAACGATCATCGAAGAGTCGAATGGGGGTATGTATTCGATTCGCGAGGGTGCCTGGAAGCTGGAACTGGGGCTGGGCAGCGGAGGATTTTCAGAGCCTAGAGAGGTCGAGCCCGCGCCGGGCGGGGTAAAAGGACAGCTCTACAACCTTGCGGAGGATCCGCATGAACTTTACAACGTGTATGCGCAACACCCTGAGATTGTGGAGAGACTGACGAACTTGCTCGAAGCCTGCAAGCAGAGCGGCCATACGCGATATTGAGCATGTAAATCGCATTCTGATTTGCACAAATACGGTCGGTGGTGCGATTATCGCTGCGCCGATTTCTTTCAGGGAGTTATGTTGATGAAGAGGAACGTTCTGATTATGCTTACCGCTGCTGCGGCGCTCGCCGCCAATCTTTCCGCGCAGCCTTCGGGCTGGCCACCGTCCGCTGAACATCCGACCATCGCCGTGTGGCCCGGTCTGGCTCCCGGTGCGCCCACCAATCTGCTAGCCGAGGCAGACATGACCACCGCCAAAGACAATGTGGTTGCCGGTCGCCCGGTGGTTCGCTTGGGCAACGTGGTCGCGCCCACTCTGACGCTCTACAAGCCCAAAGGACATAATTCGGGTGCCGCGGTGGTGGTCTTCCCCGGCGGCGGCTACAGGATTCTGGCCATCGACATGGAAGGCACCGAGGTATGCGACTGGCTCAACTCGGCCGGTGTTACATGCTTTCTGCTCAAGTATCGAGTGCCTGAAACGGGCCCTTATCCAAAGTCCCCGGCAGCGCTGCAGGATGCGCAACGCGCGATGGGGCTGGTGCGGCTACACGCGGCGGAGTGGGGCGTCGATCCAAATCGCATTGGCGTACTCGGCTTCTCGGCCGGTGGACACCTCTCGGCTGCCATCAGCAATCTCTATCAAAAGCGCCTCTATGAGCCGCTGGATGCAGCAGACAAGCTCAGCTGCCGTCCCGACTTTTCCGTAGTGGTGTATCCGGGCTACATGGCGCCGGCAGAGCAGAACTACGCGCCCAATTCTGAGATTCACCCCACCGCGAATACTCCGCCCACGTTCATCGTGCAGGCTGAAGACGACCCGGTGCACGTCGAGAATGCAGTCGTCTATTTTATGCAACTGAAGAACGCCAAAGTGCCTGCTGAGCTGCATGTGTATGCGCAGGGCGGGCACGGCTACGGATTGCGGCGCACGGCACTCCCGGTGACGGCGTGGCCACAGGCCGTCGAAACTTGGCTGCACACAATCAAGGTGCTGTCGGCCCAGTAAATCCTGACCCTATGCTGCTTGCCGTATTGACCATCTCCGACCGCTGCACCGCGGGCCTGCTGACAGACACAGCCGGCCCCGCGGTGGCTGCGCTGCTAAGGCAGCACTGGCCTAACGCAGAGATGTGGACTGGCCTGCTGCCCGACGATGAAGACGCAATCGCAGCCAAGCTTGCAGATCTTTGCGCGCAAGGCGCGGCGCTGGTGCTCACCGTCGGCGGAACGGGACTGGGTTCGCGCGATCGCACCCCGGAGGCCACACGGCGGGTGATAGACCGCGAAGCGCCGGGACTCGCCGAGGCAATGCGTATGCAAGGCGCAGAGCGCAATCCCTACGCATGGCTTTCGCGGGGCGTTGTGGGGCTGAAGGCAAGCACGCTGATTGTGAACCTGCCGGGTAGCAAGCGCGGCGCTGAAGAGAGTCTCACATCGATTGTGGCACTGGTGAAGCATGGGCTTGAGGTTGCAGCCGGCGGGCAAATTCATCCGTAACTCAAACGCGCTCGTTATCAATATCAGGGAAACGCTTACCGAAATCTGGGATAGTTCCCTGCCTGCCAGACTGCACACCGGCTTGATTCTTCACTAAATTAGATATTTTCCGTGACTTACAGGGGTCTTCATAAAATCCACGCATCGGGAAACAGCCGGAAAAGCGTACAATCTTCTTGCTTATGAGCACAACCAAGAAGAGGTCCTCAAACCGGCGCCATGCCGCCGTGAGTATCCGCGATGTCGCCAAGCGCGCCCGTGTTTCCATTGCAACTGTTTCGCGCGCGGTCAATCGCATTTCAACTGTTGATCCGGAGTTGGCCAAGCGCGTTTGGAAGGCTGTCGAAGAGGTTGGCTACGTCCCCAATCCGCAGGCGCGCGCGCTTGTTTCCGGCCGCAGCCGCATTCTGGGCCTGATCGTCTCAGAGATCACCAATCCATTCTTTCCAGAGCTCGTGCAGGAGTTTGAAAACCTGGCTGTGGCGCAGGGCTATGAAGTCATGATCGGATCGACCAGCTACGATGCGGCACGCACTGAGTCGCTGATTCGCCGCATGCTGCAGCGCAATGTGGATGGCGTGGCCGTGATGACCTTCGGCATTGAAGAGGATCTCGTAAAGAAGCTGGTGGAGAGCGAGTTCCCCCTCGTGTTTGTAGACGCGGGCGCGAAGCTGCCAAATATTCGCGTGCTCAAGGTGAACTACGGCAGCGGAATTCGCGAGGCGGTGCAGCACCTGGCCGCGCTCGGGCATCGCAGCATCTCATTTATCACTGGCCCGCTGGGCCTGCGATCTGCCGTGGCGCGGCGCGACGCCTTCCGCAGTTCGATGGCTGAGTTGGGACTCGCCGTGCCAGCCTGGCATATCGTGGAAGGCGATCACACCATGGAGGGCGGCATTACTGCGATGGAGAAACTGGCTGATCTGGCGGAGTTGCCAACGGCCGTCGTGTGCTCGAACGATATGACCGCGATCGGCGTTCTGCATGCGCTCCACCGCACCACGCACATCGTTCCTAGAGATATCTCGGTGGTGGGGTTTGACGATATTCATCTGGCGCAGTTCATGCTTCCGCCGCTGACAACAGTGCAAATGTCCTGCAAGGATCTAGCGACAGCGGCAGTGCAGGCGCTGCGCGCAGGCATTGAGCCGGACCATCCGATGGCCACAAAGAAGGAGTGGCAGATTCCAACTCGGCTGGTGGTAAGGCAGTCCTCGGCATTCCCGCGCGGCAGCCTTCCTGCGCGTGCGCAGGATGCTGCAAGAAGGAGGGGCGGCTCAAAGACGAAATAGATTTGCTACTTCCCTTTTTGATTAGAACTTGCCTACGATTGCTTCGCCAGCGCCACCACACACACATACTCCAGCAACCCCTTGCCAGTGTTGAGCACATCGGGATGCGTTTCTAACTAAATATGTCCACGGTTGGCACTGCAAAGATAGCTTCTCTCCCCCGCCCAGCAGTGCATCTCCTCGACCATGCGAGATGAAGCGCGTCTCCTCATTCTTCCCTGTCGTATGACGACCCGCCGTCTTACCCGCAAGCAGAGAAGCGCCCTGAAGCAAGGAACAATCCCTGCCTTACAAGCACGCAGGAGTACGCAGGCCTCCAAATGACACTCATACTCACCAGATGCAAGGCCATCCGCCTGCCACTCGGCGCATATGCCCTTCAGTGGTCGTTATACAAAAAACTAATACGTATGCCGCATAACAATATAAAAAACGTGCTACTCGTGCCATAATTGTATCCGGACAAGTCCATGCCTGCCAATTTGCCCTGAGTTCCCAGCTGGGCGCTTGCGCCCTGGCCGTAAGCTCAGGAGCTAGTTGATTCTTCAATCCTATTAGGAGCAAGTGCCAATGCTTTCTCGCAGATTCGCAGCGCTCGTCCTATGCGTTTCCGCTCCACTACTTTCCGCGCAACAGTCCACAATATACGGAAATATACTCGCTCCGCAGGGTCGCCAGGGCGCCACGAACGATAAGGCTTATCCGACTCAACTATCGGGAACCGTCGTTGACGCGTCAGGCGCGGTGATTGCCGGGGCTGCCGTGCAGGTTCGAAGCGCGAACGGTGCTGTGCAAAGAACGATACAGTCTGCCACGAACGGATCCTTCATTATTTCCGGACTCCCGGCCGGTAGTTATCGACTTGTCGTATCGAATCCCAATTTTGAAATCAAAGAAATCCCGGTCACCATTGGGAACACAGGGGCGCCTGCTCCACTGCGCGTCTCTCTGGCTGTGAGCACCGTGAGCACCACCATCAACGTGCAGGGCCGGGAGGATGACCTCGTCGGGATTGCCGAATCCAGTACCCAGGGGACGGTGGGCGCCACGGAAATCCAGGGGCGTCCAATTCTTCGTTCGGGAGAAGTTTTGGAGACGGTTCCCGGCCTCATCATCACGCAACACGCCGGCGGCGGCAAGGCCAACCAATATTATCTTCGCGGCTTCAATCTCGACCACGGCACAGATTTCGCTATTTTCATCGACGATATGCCGCTGAATCTGCCGTCGCACGCGCACGGCGAGGGCTACTCGGACATGAACATTGTCATCCCGGAGTTTGTGAAGCGGGTGAACTTCGAGAAAGGTCCTTATTACGCTGACATCGGCAACTATGGCTCGGCCGGATCGGCCCATGTGGAATATTTCAAGACGCTGTCCCTGAACTTCGTCAAAGTAGAAGGCGGCATGTATGGCTACGGGCGTGCCGTCTTCGGCGCATCGCACAAGCTCGGGCCCGGCAGTTTGCTTGCCGGCGGAGAAGTGTATTACGACAACGGCCCATGGGTGCATCCGGATGCGTTTACCAAATTCAACGGCTTGCTCACCTACAGCCAGGGCGACAACGCCAATGGCGCCGGCATCACAGCCCGCGCTTACCGCGGCAAATGGAATTCGAGCGATCAAATCCCAGTCAGTGCCGTGCCCCTCGTCGGTTTATACGGCACACTGGACCCCACCGACGGTGGCCACTCCCAGCGTTATAGCTTGCAGACCGAGGGCCATCGCCAAAGCACAAACTCCGAGTCGAAGCTCATGGCCTACGTCTTCTATTACGATCTCGATCTATTCTCAAATTTCACTTACTACCTGGTGGACCCCGTTCGCGGCGATCAGTTCGAACAGCAGGACAGGCGCTGGGTGGCTGGGCTCGATACGCACCACACCGTTTTCAGCGAGTGGCTTGGCCGCAGGGTAGCAAATACATTCGGCCTGCAGTTCCGCAACGATTGGATCAACAATGGCCTTTACGCAACAAAAAATCGCGTACGCTTGGACAAAGCCGATTACGACACCGGCGACCCTATTCCCCCGACTTTGCCCGCGACCAGAGAGCGGGATCGCTTTACGGACACGATAGGCAGTTTCTTTGCGGAAAATAAAATCCAGTGGGCGAGCAAATTCCGCTCAGTCCTGGCCCTGCGCGGCGACGACGAAAAATTTATCGTCACCAGCCTGGCTTACTCGACCTCGGTGAACGCGGCCAACTCTGGCTCGGCCACCAAGTTCCTGCCCAGCCCAAAAGCAAGTCTGATCTTCGGCCCGTGGGCCAATACCGAGTTCTATGCCCAGGGCGGTTTCAGTTTTCACTCGAACGACGGGCGCGGCACAACGCAAACAGTGGAACCGATCTCGGCCGACAATCCCTACCCCAATACGCCCGCTTCCAGAATCCCCCCCCTGGTCCAAACCAAAGGCGGCGAAATCGGCGCACGTACCCTGGCTGTCCCGCATCTGCAGAGTACCCTTGCGCTCTGGTATCTCCACAGCAATTCCGAACTACAGCAGGATGGCGACACTGGAGGCACGAGTGCTTCAGAGCAGTCGAGCAACCGCTATGGCATCGAATGGACAAACTACTACACGCCAGTGGAGCATCTAGCCGTTGATTTTGACCTTGCGAACTCCACTGCCCAGTTTTCCGAAAATGACGACAGTGACGCTGCGCCGAACAGTCCAGGGGGCAAGCATGTGCCCGAAGCGGTTGGGGTAGTGATTTCATCGGGCATCACACTGCATGATTACCAGGGCTTTTCGACGAGTTTGCGCCTGCGTTACTTTGGTCCGCGCGATCTGACGTCCGACGGAATCTATCGCTCAAATCAAACAGTGTTGCTCAATGGAGAGCTTGGTTATCAGATTAAAAATAAATGGCACGCTTCTGCCGAATTCTTGAATATGCTAGACCGCAACGATAGCGACATTGACTACGCCTATGAGTCCCGAGTAATTCCGGGAATCACTTCAGGCAGAACTCCGATAGGCCCGTCGGCATTCACGCGCGTTGCCCATCCCGTCGAACCGTTCCAGGTGCGATTCGCGTTAAGAAGAAGTTTTTGACAAATACCGTCTGCTTCAGCGCGACTCACTGCTGGACCATGTCATGAGTGAGTTGTGCGAATACCGATTTAGTGCGCATGCTTGTGGGTGCGCTTGCGCAACGGTTTCTTGCCGGCCTCCAGCGCATGCGCAGGCACTGTTTTTACGAGCCGCCCATGCTGGACGCCTTTAAGGCCAATCAACCGGTCGGCGAACTGCTCGACCTCGGCGGACTTGCCGTGTACGATCAGCACCTCAAGACACGATTCGTGATCCAGGTGCGCGTGGCTGGTCGAAACCACTAGGTGATGAAAGGCATGTTGCAGATCGGTGAGCTTTTCCCCGACGCCGTGGGCGTGGTGATCGTAGATCAGCGTGACCGTGCCGACAACGGTGACATCGGGGGCGCTGGTCTGCTCGCTGACGAGGCGATCCCGGATCAGGTCGCGGAATGCCTCTGAGCGGTTTGTATATCCGGAGTTCCGAATCGAACGGTCAAACCGATTCAAGAGATCAGAGTCAATCGCAATTCCAATGCGGCTTAATACACTCATACTTGCTCCTGCCCGGCGCAGGAACCGGACAAGGATTAGAGTAGCGCGAACGGGGACATGTTGCTACCGGTAATGAGTGTTTGATCGCAGACAGAGTTACAGGGTGGAAGCTGCTTGCTGCGCTGGCAAGCGGCTTCCACCCTTTTGTTGTTGAGGCACTCGCAAGAATATGGGCGATGCGGTTTGGCCGTCTACTGCGACGCAACCAGTTGGTGAGCGATGGCAAACAGTGCAAGCTCAAGTCGGGTAGAGACGCCGGTCTTGTCAAAAATGTTGGAGAGATGACGTTTGACCGTTTCTTCGCTGAGTGAGAACTGCTTGGCGATATCGCGGTTGGAGCAGCCCTCGACAATGCAGCCGACTACTTCAAGCTCCCGGGGAGTGAGGCCGTAGGTTTTGCGCTGGGGCACGGCCGCCTGTTGCATCAGGTCGTGGAGCGCTGAGACGAGGTTGACGACGCGCTTGCCGCCGATCCAGTAGTCGCCGGCGGCGACGGTGCGGATGGCGGTTTGCAGATGGCTGGCGAGGGCGTCTTTCAGGACGATGCCACGGGCGCCGATGTGCAGCGCCTCAATAATCTGCTGGGTGGTGATGGTGGAAGTAAGGAGCAGAATCTTGACGGTGGCGGTGCCGCTCATGATGGCGCGCATGGCCTCAAGGCCAGGGAGACGCGGCATTTGCACGTCAAGCAGAAGGATATCGGGCTGCAACTCGAGGGTCTGCGTAATGGCCTCGTCGCCGTCAGAGGCTTCGCCTACAACATCAAAGCCGTCACTCTCGACCAGCATGTTGCGCACACCGATGCGGACAACGGGATGGTCATCCGCCAACACAATGCGAATTGGGCGTTCCATTTGAACGGATTGCCTCCAGGGGCCAGAACTTGATCAGGCCGACAATTCAGCCTTCAGCATACGCTCAAGGTTGGCTTGAGCGGCGCGCAAATCGCGGAGCAATGCCATGTTGTTATCCAACTGGTTACCCTCTTCGCCGCAGGATGCCTCTTCAAAGAGAGCGCCGATGCGGGCGGCCTGCAGGGCGCCCGCCATGCCGCAGCCGCCCTTGATGGCGTGGCCAATGCGGTGAACTTCAGCCGTGTCGGCTTTGGCGATGGCAGCCTCAAGGGCCTGCGCGCGCCTGCCCAGGTCAGCAACGACGGCGGTGAATATCTCGCGCACGGCGGTCTCGGACATCATCTCGCGAAGCTGGGCAAGTGTTTGACGGCTGATGACAGGCTCATCGAGATCGAGATGAGATGAAGATGCGGCAGCGGATTGCAGTTCGCTGTTTTCAAGCAGCTTGCCGAGCGCGTCGGCGTCAAAGGGCTTGAGCAGCAAGCCATCGGCTGCGGCAATCACCTCCGCAGGCGGCTTGCTTGCGCTGATGGCATAGATGGCTGCCTGGGTGCGCGCGCGAAGCTCCGCGATAAGCTGCACTCCGCTCAACCCAGGCATCTGGGCGTCCATAAGGATGATTCCTGGTACACATTCGCCTGCGGCGAGCATGGCGAGCGAGGTCTCTCCGTCCACTGCCGTGTGAACGGTGTATCCGCTCATGGTAAGTACCGTAGCGGTAACCTCGCGGCTGACCATGTCGTCGTCAATCAGCAGCAGAGTTGGAAGCTGCCGCCGTGCGTCGAAGTTGAGCATGGTTCTAGTTTGCATCGCATGTACCCAGGCCGGACACAAAATGCGGTGCCGGGTATCTGTTTCGTTTATGCGGAGTATACCCCACGCTCATCGCAAAATCATCGAAATCCCGGATGCCCGTCCCCTGGCAAAATCCACCGGTAATACACAAAGATCAGTGCGCGCTCCCTTGCTCGTCTGGAGCAGGAAGCCCCAGAGTAGTAGCTGCAGGAAGCGCTTTGCCGCTCTCCCATGTGTGGATAGCTACCTTGAATTGCTCGCTGCGGCGCTGCCATTTCTCGATTTCAAGATCGTAGCGAACGGTGACGTTGTTCAGCCAATAGGGCCGGTTTTCGCCGAGCCAAACCTGGCTGAATTCGCCCTTGACTGCCGAGTAGGCATCGCGGAGATCCTGCAGGCGTCCGTTGTTGTCGCTGATCTCGTTAAGCCGGTTGCGCGTTTCTTTCTCAAGCTTCTTGTCGTTCTGATGGGCGATGGCCTTGGTGTAGTCGTCGGCAATCTCCTGGCAGAGTTCAAACTTCATGCCGATAAGGTCAAGACGGCGCGCGCCCAGATCCATGGCCGTCAGGGCGTCCGTGTTCTGCAGAGCCGGATTGTCTGCGCGAGCCTCGGCCAGCAGCACAATGGCGCGCTCGGCGTGGAGACGTAGTTCCTGCGCCACAGGCACCAGCTTTGCTGACACCTGCTGGCCGCGTTCGCTCCACGGGTCCAGCCAGAAAAGATTGTCGGTGTTCTCGCCCGGCTTGGCCTTGCTGAGGGATTCGTGCGCCGCCATCAGCTCTTTCTCTGCCTCGTTGATCTTGCCGCTTGAGTCGCCATGGAAGATCTGACCATAGGCTTCCTGGTAGTCGGGGATGGGGCTCTCGCCGGGCTGCCATGCGGCTACCGCGCCAAACAGCACGCCGTACCAGTCCTGGTTGAACAGCCCCTCGCCATCATCGTTCCACACCGTGTTGATCGAGCCCGTGGAGCCCATGCGCTGCCCGTCGCGCAGAAAGCCCTGAATGTTCCACAGCGCGGTGCGGGCAGCCGGAAATACCTCGTTCCAGTTGGCGTCGCCGGGCGCAACCCATGTTTCAATTCCGGCCTTGCGGAAGGGCTCAATCATCTTGTCAAAGCCGTTGGTGTCCCAGTAGTTCCACGGAACAGCGATCATGTCTTTCGGCAGCAGCGCAACGGAGTCAGGGTCGGAGCCGCCAATATCTCCCCAGAAAAGCAGGCGGCGATGGAGCGGCGCAAGTTCATCGTGAATCTGCTTCAGAAAGGCGACATAGACCGGCCCATAGCCCTGCGACTCTACCTGCTCTTTGGTGCGCCCCACGCCAAGGTCCCAGGTCTCGTCCGCGCCAATGTGGATGAAGGGCGAGGGAAACTCCGCCGCGATCTGCGTGAACCAGTCCTTGATGAGGGGCAGCGTCTCCGGCTGGCCGGGCGCAAGCACGTGGCCATGCGGCGTCTCCGCTACGTTCTGATAAAGGTCGTACTTCAGCACATGGTGCAGATGCCCGAAGGCCTCCTGCTCAGGCAGGATGGTGACGTGATACTGGCGAGCGTAGGCAACCAGTTCCTTAACTTCAGCCGGTGAGAGCGAGCTCCCCGGAGGCGCAGCCAGCGGCTGGTTGGCATAGAGCAGTGTGTGTTCAAAGTAAGGCGAATAAATATTGGCCTTGAATGCGGCAAAGACGCGCACCTGGTGCTTTTGAAATTCGAGCGTGGGAAATGGGCCGCGCGAGAGGTCATCCTGAATCCCGCGATAACGCATGGCTGGCCAGTCTCGCACCGTGCCGGTGGGCAATTCCCGAGCACCGCCTGACAGTGGCAGCAGTTGCTTGAGGGTTTGCACGCCATAAAAAACGCCTGCGCTTGAGGCGGCCACAATGGTGGCCTGATGAGACTCAACCGAGAGCACGTAGCCCTCCGACTGCATGGCAGCATCAAAGGCGAGGTGATGATGCGCCAGCAGCGCCTTGGCCTCAACAGAGCCGGCGCGAAGCAGCACGACGCGGTAAGCGGCAGCCGCGGGGCCGGTGGGCGCAGGGAGCTGCTTGAACGCCTCCTCCAGATCGTGGGCGGCAAACTCATCATCCGCATCGCGGCCGGGCACGGTGACAGCAATCTTGGCCGGCAATGGAGCGGCGGCGCCAAAATGCGCCTCGCGGGGCGCAGGCAGAAGACGCGGCGGCGCCTGTGCTGCGGCCAGGCAGGATGCTGCAAACAGGAGCGCTAACACTCCGCTCACGGGGCGCAAAATGGATGCCGCCGATGAAGGGTTGAGGTTCGACATCCCGACCGCCTTCAGCTCACAAATATGAGCATTTGATTTCGATGTGATCATTGTAGACCAGCCGCGCAGCCTGTTACCTTTTGTGGATACGAGATGGATTAGCTGGGCCGGACTGTGCAGGCTCCGGGGCAGCGCGATGAACGAAAGGGACTCACGATGACCACAAATATGGCCACTTTGGCCGAGGCCGCGACGATTCGCAGGTACAACGCCTTTCTGCTTCTGGTAGCAGGGTTGGGCGGATTGCTCTACGGCATTGATGTGGGCATCATTGGCGGCGCGCTGCCTTATCTTGAGGCAACATCCAGGCTCACTCCAGCCGAGCTCTCTGTCATCGTCGCGGCCGTCCTTCTCGGCAGCGTCTTCTCCACATTATTTGCAGGCCTGCTCGCTGACTGGATGGGGCGCAAGCCGCTGATGATTCTCAGCGGGCTCACCTTTGCGCTCAGCATTCCCGTCATCGCCCTTTCGCAGGGTTACGGCCCCCTCTTCTTTGGCCGCTTGCTGCAGGGCATCAGCGGCGGTCTCATCGGCGTCGTAGTGCCGCTTTATCTCGCTGAGTGCCTGGCTGCATCCAACCGTGGCAAGGGAACAGCCATCTTCCAATGGATGCTGACGCTGGGAATCGTTGCTGCGGCCCTCGTGGGAATCTACTACAGCTATCGCGTAGAAGCTGTGTCCAAGGTTGCCGATGCCACAACGATTCTCGCCTTCAAAAACCAGGCCTGGCGGCGCATCTTCTGGGTCTCACTGCCTCCGGGGATACTGTTTGTCCTGGGCAGCCTTCTCGTCACTGAGTCTCCGCGTTGGCTCTTCCGGCGCGGTCAGCAGCAAAACGCCCGCACTGCCCTGCTCCGCTCCCGCACGCCTGAGCAGGCCACGCTTGAAATCGAGGAGATGGCGGCAGTTGCCCACACAGCCGGCGTAAAGCTGGGCCAGAAAATTCACGATTCCCTTCTGCAGCGGAAGTATATGATTCCGTTTTTGTTGGCCTGCGTCATTCTTACCTGCAACACGGCCACCGGCATCAACTCCCTGATCGGCTTCAACACCAGCATTCTGTTGCAGAGCGGCCTCTCTGACCTCCATGCCCACTGGGGTTATGTAGTCTTCACGGCCATGAATTTCCTGATGACAACGGTGGGCATGATGTTGGTTGATCGCAAGGGGCGCAGGTTCCTCTTCATCCTCGGCACCAGCGGCATCATCGTCTCCCTCATCGGCGTGGGATCACTCTTCCTGCGGACGGAAAAAGTCAACATTGACACTCGCCAGTTAGTTCAACAGATGGTCGCGCCCAACCAGCAACTCAATCTGCGCTTCGATCGCGCACAGGCGGACAAGATGCTGGCCGCCGCCGGCTACGTCGGCACCGACATCCAGAGCAACCGCGCCTCGCTGGCAATCATCTACTCCTACGGCGACTTCACCGCCACCACCAGTTTTGTCCGTTCTGACGACCCGGCCGCATTGCCCATTGAAATCACGCGCTCCACCTGCGTCCCATCCAATAAGATCGAAGCCTTCTTCAAGAATCCCTTCGCCAATCTTGGGACTGCGCAAACCGCCCCGCTCAAGATTGAAAAGGCGCTCATCGGACGCGTGCCCACTACAGGCCACGGATGGCTGGTAGCACTCGGCCTCTACATGTTTATGGCCTTCTACGCGCTCGGACCGGGCGTATGCGTTTGGCTGGCGCTTTCAGAGTTGATGCCCACGCGCATCCGCTCCAACGGGATGAGCGTCGCCCTGGTCCTGAATCAATTGGTCTCCACCACTCTGGCCGCCATCTTTCTGCCCTTCGTCAGCAAGCATGGTTACTCGTCCATGTTCTTCCTCTTCGCTGGTTTCACGGTGGTGTACTTCCTGGTAACAGCCTTCTTCCTGCCTGAAACAAAGGGCAAGACGCTCGAGGAGATCGAGTCGCACTTCGAAGGGAAAGCAGCAAGCTAGTGTCCCGTCTCTGAAATTCA
>Ga0316230_1002140_pt1 | contig 17872 bp, 11 predicted proteins | sample TBH18025metaG_FD_206004 | JGI IMG/M metagenome (GOLD analysis project Ga0316230, IMG submission 206004) | Freshwater microbial communities from Trout Bog Lake, Wisconsin, USA - TBH18025 | ecosystem: Environmental > Aquatic > Freshwater > Lake > Hypolimnion/Profundal zone | place: USA: Wisconsin...
CTCGCGCTGCGGGCACGCGCAGCCGGCCAGGGCCTGGTCCGGTGGGTCGAGATCCCAGCCCCGACTCCGCGGTGACGACGGGACCATTCGTGCCGGCCTCCTCAGCGCACTCAGCGTTGCTCTGCATGCTCAGCGCTTCCAGGCTTTTGGCAAAACGCACCGAGACGCCGGGATCCATTCGGAATCTACGGAATTTCACCGACTCGGTGTGCCAGGGTGAGCAGGTTCCGCTGATTCGATGACCCTAGCCTAGAAAGTGTAGGTCACCCCCAGGTTGAGGGCGGAGTAGGTGAGGTTGGAGTAGCTGTTGGTGGTGTAGCGCGCCTGCAGGCCCAGGTGGCGGTCCAGGTCGTAGCCGGCGCCCAGGTCGACGCCCAGGCCGCTGTCGTTGCGGGAGAAGCTCGGGAAGCTGGTGTGGTAGTTCTGCTGGGACAGCCCGGCGAGCAGGTACGGACCGCGCTGGCTCTGCTCGAAATGGTAGGTGTAGTCGGCGGCCACGGCGATGCTGTTCACGCTGATGCTGTTGGACTGGCCGTAGAAGGTCAGGTCGGCCCGGGCCATCAGCCCGTGCCCGCCGCGGAAATCCCACTTGGCGTGGCCGCCCAGCTGCAGGCCGGTGCTGGCGTTGTCGCCGAGGTCGCTGGTCGGCAGGGAGAGCGCGCCCTGCACGCCGAGGCGGACGTCCTGGGCGGAAAGGGCGAGCGCGCCGCCCATGGCAAGGATCGCTAGGGTTTTATTCATTGCCGGTTCTCCATTCAAAAAATGATTTTACCCCAGGCTGGGGAAAATCCGTTACCCGCAGTGAACTGTGCATATTTAAACAATGCTGCACTTACGATGGTTGTGCGGCTAAATGATGTAGTCATTGAGAATAAAAATTTTTATCGAATTGATTTCCGGCCGCGGAGATCCCTATCCTTACGAAACGGTCATACCACCCCTGGGGAATCATGCAGCACCCTTTGACATTCACCCGCATGCTGGCTCTCGCCGCGGTGTTCCTGGCCGCGGCGGGGACCGGCCGGGCCGAGACCCGGCTGCTGCGGTTCCCGGACATCCACGGCGACCGGGTGGCGTTCACCTACGGCGGCGACATCTGGACCGCCCCGTCCGGCGGCGGCGTGGCCACCCACATCACCACCCACCCCGGACTGGAGTTGTTCCCGAAATTCAGCCCGGACGGGAAATGGATCGCCTTCACCGGGCAGTACGACGGTGATGAGCAGGTCTACGTCATCCCTTCCGGGGGCGGGGTGCCCCGACAGCTGACCTACTATCCGGCCTGGGGGCCGCTGAATCCCTGGGCCGGCTACGACAACCAGGTGCTGGGCTGGACGCCGGACGGCAAGTCGATCCTGTTCCGTTCCATGCGCGACGCGGACGGGGTGCTCAGCGAGGCCGCGCTCTACACCGTCGGGCTGGGGGGCGGGGCGGTGCGCCGGCTGCCGGTCTCAGGTTCCGGCGCCGGGGCCTTTTCGCTCGACGGCAGGAGCCTGGCCTACGCGCCGGTCTCGCGCGACTTCAGCAGCTGGAAACGCTACCAGGGCGGCCGGGCCCAGGGGCTCTTCGTGCTGGACCTGGCCACCCGCAAGCAGAAGCGGGTGGGCTACTCCAAGCGCACCGAGAGCGACCCCATGTGGATCGGCCACCGGCTCTACTTCGCCTCGGACCGGGACGGGACCATGAACCTCTACGGGGTGGACCCGGCCAGGGACCGGGTCAAGCAGCTGACCTTCAGCCGCAAGTGGGACGTCCGCTGGCCCTCCACCGACCACGTGGCCCGGATTGTCTATGAGCGGACCGGCGGGCTGCGGATCTTCGATGTGCGGGACGGCAGCGACCGGGACATCACCATCAGCGTGCCCACCGACGGCGGCGCCAGCAGGCCCACCCGGATCGACGCCGCGGTGGAGGGCTGGAGCCTGTCGCCCAAGGGCGAGCGCGCCCTGTTCGTGGCCCGGGGCGACGTGTTCACGGCGCCCATCAAGGCCGGGCCGGTGCGCAACCTCACCAGCAGCCCCGGAGCCCACGACCGGCTGGCCCAATGGTCGCCGGACGGCAGGAGCATCGCCTTCGTTTCGGACCTCTCCGGCGAAGAACAGGTCTACCTGGTGGACCAGGACGGCAAGGGCCGGCCGGTGCCCCTCACCACCAGCCTGAGCAGCTTCATCCTGGGCCTGGCCTGGGCCCCAGACAGCAAGCATCTCGCCCTGAACGACAAGGACGGCCGGGTCATGGTGGTGGGCGCGGACGGCCGCGGCCTGGTGCAGGTGGCCAAGGACAGCAACGACTCCGGGGTCTACCTGGCCTGGTCTCCGGACGGCCAGTACCTGGCGCTCACCCTGAGCAACCCGAACAAGGTCGACTCCCTGCACATCTGGAGCCTGGCCGACGGCACCCTGAAGCGGGTCACCGGCGATCTGTTCGAGGTCGAGGCGCCGGCCTGGGATCCCCAGGGGCGCTACCTCTACTACCTGTCCAAGCGCGACTACCAGGCGCAGATCTCCACGGCCGAGTTCGATTTCGCGGTGGCCGACAACATCGGCATCTTCGCCCTGGCCCTGCGCAGGAACGTGCCCCACCCGTTCCCGCCCGAAAGCAACGAGGAAGGCCAGGCCAAGCCCGCGGCCCCGGCGGCCGAGACGCGCCTGGCCATCGACTGGGACGGCCTGGGCCAGCGCGCCGTGCGGGTGCCCGCGCCGATCGGCAACCTCAGCCACCTGGTGGCCCTGGAGGACCAGCTGCTCTACGTCAGGACCGGTCCGCAGACCTTCGGCGGCGAGGTTCCCGGCCGGCAGGCGCTCTGCGCCTTCGACCTGAAGAAGCGCGCGGAGACCGTCCTGGCCGAGGACATCCAGGGCTTCGAGGCCAGCGCCGACGGCAGCAGGGTGCTGGTGCGCCAGCAGGGCGAATACAACCTCATGGCCACCAGGTCCGGCGCCGCGAAGCAGGCGGTATCCACCAGGGACCTCCAGGTGGACAGCGTGCCGAGCGCGGAATGGGCCGAGATCTTCGAGGAGGTCTGGCGCCGCTACCGGGACTTCTTCTACGTGAAGAACATGCACGGCTACGATTGGAAGGCCCTGGGGGACCAGTACCGGCCGCTGCTCAAGCACGTGACCCACCGTTCCGACCTCACCTACGTGCTGTCCGAGCTGGTGGGCGAATTGAACGTGGGCCACGCCTACCTGGGCGGCGGCGACTTCTTCCAGCCGGCGCGGCCCAAGGTGGGGCTGCCCGGGGCGCAGCTGGAACTGGACGAGGCGTCCCAGCGCTACCGGCTCGCCAGGATCTACCGGGGCCACAACGAGGAGCCGCACTACCGCTCGCCGCTCACGGAAGTGGGGGTCGACGCCCGGGAAGGCGACTACCTGCTGGCGATCGACGGGGTCGAGCTGAAAGGGTCCGACACCCCCTACCGGCTGCTGCGCCACAAGACCAGTCCGGTCACCCTGACCCTCAACACGGTTCCCGCCTTCGCCGGCGCCCGCCAGGTGACCTACACGCCGGTGGAGAGCGAAGTCGCGCTGCGCTACCTGGACTTCGTGCTGCGCTCCCGGGAACGGGTGGAACAGCTCTCGGGCGGGCGCGTCGGCTACCTGCACCTGCCGGACATGGGCTCGTTCGGCCTGTCCGAGTTCGTGAAGTGGTACTACCCGCAGATCCGCAAGGAAGCGCTGCTGGTGGACGTGCGGGCCAACGCCGGCGGCAACGTGTCCGAGCTGATCCTGGGCCGGCTGGGCCGCAGGCTCCTGGGCGCCAGCTTCGGCCCGGTCGGCGAGTACCCGGAAACCTATCCCGACAGCGTCTTCCACGGCCCCATGGCCTGCCTGATCAGCGAAACCACGGCCTCCGACGGCGAGATCTTCGCCTACCATTTCCGCACCGCCGGCCTGGGCGCCCTGATCGGCAAGCGCACCTGGGGCGGCGCGGTGGGCTACACCAGCGCCGGGCCGCTGCTGGACGGCGGCTTCGTCGGGGTGCCGGTGCAGGGCACCGCCAGCCGGGCCGGGGAGTGGATCATCGAGGGCGAAGGCGTGCACCCCGACATCGAAGTGGAGAGCGATCCCAGGGCGCTCCAGTCGGGCCGGGACCCCCAGCTGGAACGGGCGGTGGAGGAACTGCTGCGCCGGCTGGCCGAACATCCCGCGCATCTGCCAAGGAAGCCCGCGGACCCGGTTAAGACTCCGTGACAAGCACCGGCCGGCCGGGATAGATTCAAGGCCATGACCAGCACCGTGCCCCCCCTCACCGCCGTATGCGTGTTCGCCGGCTCCAGGCCCGGCGCCAACCCGCATTACCTTGAAGCGGCGGCCGCCCTGGGCCGGGCCCTGGCCCGGCGGCGCATCACCCTGGTCTACGGCGGGGCCGGCACCGGCCTGATGGGCGCCATGGCCGATGCCGCGCTGGCCGGCGGCGGGCGCGTGCTGGGGGTCATGCCCCAGGGCCTGGTGGACCTGGAAAGGGCCCACGGCGGGCTCAGCGAGCTGATCATCACCGCCGACATGCACACCCGCAAGGCGCGCATGGCCGGCCTGGCCGACGCCTTCCTGGCCCTGCCCGGGGGCTACGGCACCCTGGAGGAGCTGTTCGAGATGGTGACCTGGAACCAGCTGGGGCTGCACCGCAAGCCGGTGGGCCTGCTCGATTGCGACGGCTACTGGGGTGGCCTGCAAGCGTTCCTGGCGCACACCCGGGCCGAGGGCTTCATCCCCGATTCCAACCGCTCGGAGCTGCCGTGCGCCTCGGATCCGGACCGGATCCTGGATCTATTGGGGCAGTGACCGCGCCAGCGCCTCGGCCACCGTGCAGATGCTGGCGAAGCGGCCGGCCAGGACCAGCTCGGTGCGTTCGCGGATCTCCTCCGGGGTGTAGGTGCGGCCGTTGGCGTGGCGCATGGCGAAGGTCAGGGTCGCTTCGCTGACGAAGTCCACCTCGAACCCGGCGTCGCTCGCCGCCCGGGCCGTGGTCTCGCAGCACTGCTCGGTGCGCATGCCGGAGATGAGCACCCGGGTGACGCCGTGCTCGATCAGCCAGGCGCCCAGGTCGGTGCCGGCCAGCGCGCTGTGCCTTTGCTTGCGGACCTCCAGGGCGGGCTCGAAGCTCGCCAGGCCGGTCATGGGCGTCACGTGGCCCGAGGCCGGGGCGAACACGCCCTCCGGGGCCACGTGGAACACCCGCACGATCGGCAGGCCGCGGGTCCTGGCGCCCTCGATCAGCGCGTTCTGCGCGGCCAGGAAGCCGGGGATGGCCTCCGGGTCCCAGCCGGGGCGGTGCCGGAACGATTCCTGCACGTCGATCACCAGCAGCGCGGCGGGTTTGTGGGCGGACATGGGGCTCCCTTCGTTGGCCGATCGTTTCGGCGCCCCATTCTATCGGAATCAAGAGTCAACCCACTTCCAGCACCGCCAGGCCGTCCTGGCGGGTGCTGCGCCCGGCCACCGGGAGGACGTCCCCGGTGCGCAGGGGCCGCCGGCGCTTGCGGTAGGCGTCGGGGAAGGCCACGGCTTCGCACAGCGCCGTCTCGTCCTCGAAGGTGAGGAACTGCATGAGCTCGCCCTGTTCGGTGCGCACGGTCTTCTCGGCCGCCACCAGGGCCCAGAAGCGCAGCTGGCGGCCGGGCCGGTCCACCTCCTCGACCCGGTTGGCGGCGCCGCCGTGGCGGGCCCGCTGCAGGGCGGCGGGGTGGATCTCCAGGGTCAGGCCGAGGATCTCCAGCTCCAGGGCGGCCCGGTCGAACGGGTCGGTGGGGCGGGGCCGGACCCCGGGCGGGATGCCGCCCAGCCGGGTCCACAGCAGCCGGGTGCGGTCGCCGTCCGGGGACCAGCGGTCGAAGGCGCCGCCCGAACCCAGGGCCTCGGCGCTGGGCACCGACAGCGGCGCGCGCCGGAGCAGGTCCTCCAGGCTCGCGAACGGGCCGTGGCGCTCCCGCTCCTCCAGCAGGGCGCGCACCTCCTCCGCCCGGGCCCCCTTCACCGCCATCAGGCCCACCCGCAGGCCCTGCTCGCCCTCGGCGCTGAAATCCCAGCGCGAGGCGTTGACGTCGGGGCCGCGCACCACCAGCCGGTGCCGGCGGGCGTCGCCGAGGTAGATGATGGGGGCGTAGTAGCCGCCCTGGTTGGTGATCACCGCGGCGAAGAACACCGCCGGGTGGTGCGCCTTGAGCCAGGCGCTCTCGAAGCTGACCTGGGCGTAGCTGGCGGAGTGCGGCTTGCAGAAGGAGTAGCCGCGGAAGGTGCGGATCATGTCCCACACCTCGTCGATCACCGGCGCGGGGATGCCCTGGGCGGCGCAGCCGTCGCGGAACCTGGCCTCGAACAGCGGCAGCTTGCGGGCGCAGTCGTGCTTGCCCAGGAGCTTGCGCAGCTGGTCCGCCTCCGGGTGGCTCCAGCCGGCCATGGCCATGCCCACCCGCACCACGTCCTCCTGGTAGACCAGCACGCCGTAGCTTTCCGACAGCAGCCCGCCCAGCACCGGGTGGCTGGGCGCGTAGGCCTCCTCGCCGCGCGAACGCTTCACGTAGGTGTCGATCCAGTGGTGCGCGGCCGGGCGGATCAGCGAGCTGTGGATCACCAGGGTCTCGAAGTCGCCCTTGCCCACCCGCTGCTGGAGCTGGCGGGTGGCCGGGCTCTCCACGTAGAAGACGCCCATGGAGTCGCCCTTGGCCAGCAGCTCCTGGGTGGCGGGGTCGAGCCGCGGCTGCCAGCGCAGGGCGTCGGGCGCGCGCTCCCCCAGTTCCTCCAGGGAATCGCGCACCACCGCCAGGCTGCGGTTGCCCAGCAGGTCGATCTTCACCAGCCCGTAGTCCTCCACCCCGTCCTTGTCCCAGGCGGTGATGGCGACGCCCTCCTTGGCCGGGGCCGGTTCGGTGGGCACGTGGTGCCACAGCGGGCCCGAGCCGATGATGGTGCCGCCGGGATGCACCGAGAGCTGGTGGAAGTGCCCCTCCAGCGCCTGGGCCTGGGCCAGGATGGGGGCCCAGGCCGGGTTCTCCTGGATGCCCTTGAGGCCCTCGTCCCAGCCCCGCTGCAGCCGGGCCAGGGTCTTGAGCTCGGCCTCGGGCCGGCCGTGGGCCAGGGCCACGTCGCGCAGGGCGCCCCGGGGCTGGAAGAACACGTGCACCGCCACCATGGCCACCCGCTCCCGGCCGTAGCGCTCGAACACCGAGTCGATCACGCCGTCGCGCTCGTCCCAGGCGAAGTCGATGTCCAGGTCCGGCGGGTCGGTGCGGGCATCGGAGAGGAACCGTTCGAACATCAGGTTGGTGGCGATCGGATCGACGTTGGTGATGCCCAGCAGGTAGCTGACGATGGAGGCGGCGCCGCTGCCCCGGCCGCAGGTGCGGGTGGCGCCGGCTGCCCGGATCAGGTCGTGGACCGCCAGGAAATAGCCGGCGAAGCGCTTGCGCCGGATCAGGTCCAGCTCCATCTCCAGCCGGCTTTCCACGGCGCCGGTCACGGCCAGGTAGCGCTTGCCGAGGCCGGTCCGGGCCCGGGCGCGCAGCTCGGCGTCCAGGTCCAGGTCGTCCGGGCAGATCGGCCGCGGCATCACCCACTCGCCCCAGTGCATGCGCCAGCCCTCGACGCGCTCGCGCAGCGCGGCTGTGCCCCGGGCGATGCGCGGGTCGGCGGCGGGGAAGCGGGCCTCCCAGGCGGCGCGGTGCACGGCGGCGTCCCGGGGGTCCCACAGGGGCTCGGTGCGCGGGACGGTGCTCTGCGTGGCCATGGCCCGCTTCAGCCGGTGCAGCTCCAGCCCGGCCGGGGTGCGGAAGCGCAGCACCTGCGGCGCCGCCACCGGCAGGCCGCGGCCCGCCGCCAGGGCGGCCTCGCGCTGGTTGCGCCCGTGGGCCAGCAGCGCCGCTTCGAAGCCCTCCCGCGCCAGGGCCGCCTGGCCCTCCAGGGTCTCGGCCAGCAGGGCGCACTCCCGGGGCGGCTGGGCCGGGCGCCCATGGGCCAGGTCGGTGAGCATCCGGCACAGTTCGGCGTAGCCCAGGTCGGACTGGGGCAGGGCGCCCAGGGCCAGGCCGCGCCAGCGGAACCGGCAGCCCAGCACCGGGATCAGGCCCGCCGCCAGGGCCTCGGAGCGCAGCCGGGGCCAGCCGTGCAGGCCCCAGTCCCAGGCCGCCACGTGGCTGTAGCCCAGGCGCGGCGCCAGGCGCGCGATCAGCTCGGCCGGGTAGACCCCTTCGCCCGCGGAGAAGTCGGAGACGGCCAGGAGCATCACGGCCGGGCCCAGCCGGGCAGCACGGGCTGGCCGGGGTAGCGCCGGCGCAGCCGGGCCAGGGCCGGCTCCAGCTGCTCCAGCTTGCGCGCCGCCGGGCTCTGGAACAGCCCGACGTTCCGGCCCAGGCCCCAGGCCAGCAGCAGTTCCAGGCGGTGCACCAGGATGCGCCGGCGCGCCCCCAGGCGGAAGGCGGCCTCCACCAGGGGGGCCAGGGCCAGGGACGGCTGGGCCAGGGCGTCCGGGGGCGCCTGCCAGCGGTGCGTCTCGCCGTCCACGTCCCACCAGCGCAGCCACAGCTGCCGGGGCGAGCGGCCCTCGTTCCAGAAGCGCTCCAGGCACCAGCAGGCCAGGGGCACCTCCTCGGCCAGCCGGGGCGGCTCCAGGCGCCAGGGGTGGCGGCTGCGCTCCAGCGGGTCGGCCAGCATCGGCAGGCGCGGCCGGTCCTCGCCCCGGACCTGGGCCAGCACCAGCCGGGCCTCCGCTTCGGGCATGAGCTGGGCCAGGGTGGGCAGGGGCACCGGCTGCAGGTCGCCCAGGCGGCGCAGGCCCAGGCGCTGGAAGCGCCAGCGCAGCCGCGCCGGCAGGTCCGGCAGCCGGGCCAGGGGCTGGGGCGCCAGGAACACCTGCTCGGCGCCGTCCGGGACCAGCTCCAGGGGCTCGCGGGCCTCGACCCGGGTCGCCAGCCGGGCGGCGGTGGCGCTGCGCGACAGGCCGCCGCGGCTGGACCAGCCGGTCTGCTCGGCCAGCTCCCGCTGGATCCGGGCGGCGGTGTCCTGGGGCGGGCCGAACAGGCGCCCGGTGCCGCCCAGGTCCAGCAGGGCCTCGCCCATGCGGCCCAGCAGCCCCTGGGGCGACCAGTGCTGGAGGAATTCCCCCAGCTGGCCCTGGGCCTCCCACCAGGTCTGGGGGGCGGGATCCAGCACCCGCAGCTGGGGCAGCCGGCGCAGGGCGTGGTCCATGGGCTCGCCCGGGACCAGGCCCTCGGCCCGGGCCAGCCGGTTGACCAGCCAGAGGCAGGGGGTGCGCTCGGGACCGGGGCTGAGGAAGGCCAGGGGCCGGTCCCTGAGCCCCGGGTCCTGCTGCCAGGCCATTTGAAACGGCATTTCCGGAACCCACATCGCCAGCACGCCCTGCCTCCCAGGGCTTAAATATGGAGTAAAAAAAGCGAAAAACAAACGGCAAATTTTTCCGCCAGGGGCGTTGGATGCGCCAACGACCCCGCCTCATCCGCAGGAACCCGTTCAGAGCGCGGCGGAGGAAGTGTAAAACAGGACGTAGGCCAGGACCGTGCCGCCGGCCTGGGGCACGCCATAGACCACGACGGGAGCGCCGGCACCGAGGTTGGCGGCGATGGTGGCGGCTCCGGCGGTGGGATCCACCGGGGTGACCGTATAGACGCCTTGGGCCAGGTCGATCTGGTAGACCAGGGTGCTGCTGTTCAGGTCCACCACCACGGGCGTGGCGTTGCCGCCCTTCACGGTCATGGAGAAGGCGTTGCCGGCGAAGGGGGAGACCACCTTGCCCTTGGGCAGCCGGACCGGCAACAGGATGGTCCAGCGGGCGTCCCAGCCGCTGACGGCGTCGGGGATGGCGGCGCTGGCGCCCAGGACCTTGATCAGACCCACGGTGCCGCCGAAGTCGACGCCGCCGCCCACGGTGCTGGTGAATTTGCCGACCGCGCCGGCGCTGGTGTTGGCCATGGCCCACTGGGTGAGATTCCACCACTGGAAGCCCAGGACCGGGTTGCCCGAGGCGTCCGCGCCGTTCGGAGTGGTGCCCGGGATGTAGCCGAGGGTGGCGGTGTAGTTGTCGAGGACGTCGGCGAAGGGGCGGGTGTAGGTGAAGCCCGAGACGGTGGCGCCGGAGATGTAGCCGGCGTAGTAGGCGTTCTCGATGTCCACCGAATCGGCCACGAGCGTGCTGGCCTGGGGGTCCACGTAGCTGACGTGGACCTTGAAACCGCGCACCAGGTTGTGCGCGTCCAGGAACCCCGTGCCGGTGCCGATGGGGGTGGCGTCGGCCTGGGCATTGGCAGGAGTGCGAAAGAAGAACTGGGTCTCGTTGTTGATGGTGACCGCGACCGGGACGCTGTGCTCGCTCTCCACGACGATCTGGTACGGGGTCTGGGCGGTGCCGAGCGTGACGTGGGACACGTGCCCCTCGGGGCTCAGCCAGACGTTGCTGAAGCTGCTGCTGGCCCACAGGCGCACCGCGACGAGGCTGCCGTCAGCCCTGAAGCGCAGCGCGGCGCGGAGGTAGCGGCCCTGGAGCGCGGCGGCGACGGAGGAGAAATCCTTGAGGCTGACGCCGGTGGGGGGCGTGGCGTCCAGATCGTGGAACCGGGTGCCGTTGACCGCGTCGGGGATGATCTGCAGGACCTGCGGGGTCGGGACCGGTGTGCCGGAGAGGCCGGCGAAGTCCCGGGTGACGGTCAACCCGGCGGCGCCGGCCTGGGTGACGGTGCCGTAGGCGTGGCGCAGGACCATCTGCGCGGCCGCGGCCACCGGATTGTGCCGGACCGTGCCGGTGAAATTCACCGTCCATTGGATATTGCCGTCCAGGCCGACGGGGTGGTCGACGATGAAGGCGGGATGGGAAAGCTGGAATTCCACATCGAGGTTGGCAGGCTGTCCGGCCTGGACCACCAGGGGCTTGGCCAGGGTGACCGGGACCTGGACGGTGCCGCCCGCAGCATTCCTGACCTTGATGTCGGCGGGCAGGACCGTCGCGCCTGCGGTGCCGGGGAAACTGGCGGAAGGGTTGTTGGCCGCGGTCAGGGTCACGTCGCCGGGGTTGGCGGCCAGGGTCAGGGTGGCCTGGGTGTAGGTGCCGACCGGAACCTGGGCCGTGCCCAGCACGTCGCTGAGGTTGTCCAGCTGGACCAGATTCAGCATCGGCGCGGCGGCCGGGGCGGTCAGGATGGTGGCCGGGGTGCCGCCGCCCTGGGGCGTCAGGGTGATGCCCAGCAGCTTGACGCCGATGACCGCCCAGTCCTCGGTGGAGGCGTCGCTGACGGACAGGGCCACGGCGCCGGTGGGGGTGGCGGGCGGAGCGCTGCCGCCGCTGCTGGAGCCGGAGCAGCCCAGCAGGGCGAGCAGCGCCAGCGCTGCGGCGGCAAGCCGTGCCGGGAGATGACGCTGCAGCTGCATGACGGGCTCCTTCGGGAATGGCAGTGTATGATCACCCTTAATTTACACTGGTGGTCCCACCCCTGGAGGTACAGTTGGTGATGTTGCACAAGGTACAGGCCGCGCCATGAGGGCGGGCGACCTTCACCTGAGCCTGGTGCCAGGCCGGAAGGGCCCCCTGTATCTGCAGGTCGCCGAGGCCATCCTGGCGGCGGTGCGCGAGCGCAGGATCCTGCCGGGCATGGCCCTGCCAAGCGTGCGCGACCTGGCCGACCGGCTGGGGGTGACCGTCAACACCATCCTGGCGGCGCTGCGCGATCTGCAGGACCAGGGCTGGCTCACCTCCCAGGAGCGGAGCGGGTTCTTCGTGGCCGATCCACTGCCCGACAGCGCGCCGATGCGCCCGGGATCCGCCGGCGCCGCGGCTCCGCCCGGCTACGATCTGCCCGCGCACCTGCAGCCCATCACCAGCACGGCCAACGTACTCATGGACCTCACCGACGGCCTGGCCGACGCCCGGCTGGCCCCGTCCCTGGCCCTGGGCCGGGCCTACCAGCGCGGCCTGAAGCTGAAGGGTCCCAAGCTGCTCGGCGCCTCGGATTTCAAGGGGCTGGCCCGGCTGCGCGAAGCCATCGCCGAGCACCTGAAGGTCCAGCGCGCCATCCTCGCCAGCCCGGAGCAGATCCTGATCCTGCGCAGCACCTCCATGGCCGTGGCGGTGGTGGCCCAGGCCCTGGTCGGGCCCGCGGGCGGCGCCGTGGCGGTGGAGAATCCCGGCAATCCGCTGGTCTGGGAGACCCTGCGCCAGGCCGGCGCCGCGCCGCTGCTCGCCCTGCCGGTGGATGGCGAAGGCGTGGACGCGTCCGCCCTGGAACGGCTCCTGGACCAGGGCGGCGTTCCGCCGCGCCTGGTGGTGCTCACGCCCCAGTGCCACTTCCCCACCGGCGCCGCCCTGTCGCAAGCGCGCCGGACCCGCCTGCTCGAGCTTGCCAGGCGGCACCGCTTCGCCATCCTGGAACTGGACCCGGAATTCGACTACCTTCCGGCCCAGGGCGCCCAGCGGCCCCTGGCCAGCGTCGACGCCGGCCAGGTGATCTACGCCGGCAGCCTTTCCCGGATCCTGGCGCCGGGCGTCCGGGTGGCCTATGTGGTGGCTCCGGAGCCGCTGGCCGGCCTCCTGGCCAGGGCGCGGCAGCACGTGGACTGGCAGGGCGACCCGGTCCAGGAATGGGCGCTGGCCGAGCTGATCCTGGACGGCGAACTGCAGCGCCAGCTGCACCGGGTGCGCAAGGCCGCCGCGGAGCGCCGGGAAGCCCTGGAGGACGCGCTCAGGCACGCCATGGGGCCGCTGCTGGCGTTCGACGGGCCCGGCGCCATGGCCCTCTGGCTCCGGGGCGCCGACCGGCTCGCCCAGCCGGACCGGTTCAGCATGTGGATCCGCGCCTGCCAGTCCCGGGGGCTGAAGCTGCGGCTCGGCAGGCACTACGACCTGGACGGCCGGGACCTGGCCGCCACCCGCCTGGGGTTCACCGGCTTCACCCCCGAGGAGCTGCAGCGGGCGGTTGCGCTGATGTCCTGAGCTCCTCCAGGATGGCCAGGGTCTCTGGATCCTCCGGCCGCTCCTCGGGCGCCTTGGCGCATAGCCGCTCCACCAGGCGGACCAGGCGGGGCAGCGTGTGGGGGCGGATCGCCGCGAGGTCGGGCAGCGGATCGAAGCGCTGGGCTTCAAGGATCCGGTAGAGGGTCTCCGACTCGAAGGGCGGATGGCCGGCCAGCATCTCGAACAGGATCACGCCCAGGGCGTAGCGGTCGGCGGGCGGCCCCACCCGGGAGCCGAGGATGCCTTCCGGCGCGCTGTATAGCGGCGTGCCGAGGTACATGGTGCTGGTGGTCATGGAGGTGTCCAGCATCCGGGCGATGCCGAAATCCATCACCACGGCGCCCTGGTCGCCGAGCATGACGTTGGCGGGCTTGAGGTCCCGGTGCACCACGCCCTTGCCATGGGCGTAGGCGATCGCCTCGGCGATCTGCGCCGCGATGGTCACGGCCTGGGGCACCGGCAGCGAGCCCTTGCCGGCCATGAAGGCCTCCAGCGTCGTGCCGCGGATGAAGGCCATGGCGAGCCAGGGATCGCCCTCCGAAGGGCCCGGGTCCAGGATCTTCACCACCCTGGGGTGGTCCAGGAGGGCGCCCAGGGAGGCTTCGCGCCGGAACCGGGCCCGGAACTCGGGATCCTGGGCCAGGTGCGGGTGCGGCACCTTGATGGCCACTTCGGCGCCAGTCTCCCGGTGGCAGCCGAAGTAGGCGGTGGCGCAGCCGCCGCGGCCCAGTTCGCGCTTGGCCAGGTAGGGCCCGAACATCAGGCCGGACGCCACGCCCTGGGTCACGGCGCCGGGCCGCGCCCCCCGTCGGGTCCGCCGGCGCAGGAACCCGGCGAGCGCCGCCAGCAGGCCGGCAGGAACCAGCAGCAGGCCCCAGGACCGCCGATGGGCCGGCGCCGCGGCGGGCGCCGGCACGGCAGGCAACGGGACCGGTGTGGGCGCCAGGGCGATGGGAGAGGGCGCCGGAAGGGCTGCCGGCGTCACGGCCGCGTGGCGGACTTCCTGGCGCGCCACCGGCACCTGCGCCTGAGCAGCCGTGGGCGGAGCGGAAACCATGGGCGGCGAGGTGACCGGGAGGGCTGGAGGGCTCTGCGGCGGCGGGTCGGCCGGCACAGGCAGCGGGACGGCGACCGGCGCGGGCGGCGGGGCCGCGACCGGAGCGCTGGCCGGGCGGCTCTGGCGCAGCCGTTCCCGCAGCGCGGCCCGCTCCGGGGCCGGCTCCATGCCCCGGAGCTCGGATTGGGCCAGCGCGGCCTCGGCGCCGGCCAGGTCGCCCAGGGCCAGGGCGGATTCCGCCAGCCGCAGGTACGGGAAATACCTGGGCAGGAAGTTCAGGCCGTAGGTCTTCACCCGCAGCCCCGGCTGGGGCTCCAGGGCGATGGCCCGGGCGAAGGCCCGGGTGGCCAGGCCATGGTCGCCCCGCTTCTGGGCGTCCAGGCCGTCCAGGTAGGCCGAAAAGAAGGTGGGCCAGGACTGCGCGGTCAGGGCCGCACAGCAGAGCAGGACCGGGACGGCGGCGGCCCTCATGGCCTGGCTTCGCTCCCGATGAAGGTCCAGGCCATGGCCCGGCGCACCGTCTCCGCGTTCAGCTGGTAGATCAGGGAGAGGTAGATTCTGCGATCGGTGAGGGCTTCCTGGCCGAGGCCGGTGGCGGCGACCCCGCCGACCGGGGCATCCGTGTCGAGGCGCGAGACGAAGCGCCGGTCGTGGGCGTACTTGTACGCCAGATCGAGGGTCAGGTCATGGAACTTGACGCCGAAGCCGGTGGTCCAGCCCTGCAGGACCCGCTGGGTTCCAGTGACCGGGTCGACGATCGGCTGGGGCTCCCGGAACGCGCCGATGCGCAGCGGGATCACCAGATCGTCGCCGATGTAGGCGATCCATTCGGCGCCGGCGTTCAGGTCGTTGGTGTCCCGGGTGACGGTCGGGTTCTGGTAGTCGAACCAGTTCAACCCCTGGTAGGGGGTTCCCGCGGCGGAATACTGCGCGCTGGACCAGGGCGTGTGGCTCCAGTCGGCGGTGACCAGCAGCCTGGGGCCGGGGTGCAGGCCGATGCCGAGGCCCAGGGTCTCGGGCCACTTCACCTTGGAGTCGGTCGCCGCGCTCTGCGCCGTCGGGACGAAGGTGGCGGGGTCGACTGAGCTGTAGCTGTTGGTGAAGGTGTAGCTGGCGGTGAACGGGGTGCGGTAGACCACCCCGAGGTTGACATACTCCGAGCGCCAGATGAGCCCCAGGTTGGCGTTGATGCCGCGGAATTCGCTGCTCTGGGCCAGCACCGAATTGAACGGCACGCCGATCCCGGAAGTCTGGCTGGTGGAGCCGTACTGGAACCCGGACCGGCCGTACCAGTAGTTCAAGGCCATGCCGACCAGGATCCGCGATGAGAGCTCCGCGCCCAGGGCCACCGAATACAGGTCGACGCCGCCGCTCTGGCGCACCTGCTGGCTGACGTTCTGCAGGGTGGAACCGCCGCTGGCCGTGCCCTGGAAGTCCGCGCTGTTGGCGGCGGCGAAATCGAACAGCCGCTGGTAGCTCAGCAGGAAGGTGCAATTGAGCCCGTCCCGCTTCCAGGGCACGGCGAAGGAGGCGAAGGTCGGCCGGGCGTGGGTGTTCTTGGACCAGGTGTCGGTGAAGGTGGTGGCCTGGTTGGGGGCCTGGCCCTGGAAACCGGTGAGGGCCAGGTCGCGGCTGTCAGCTTGGCCCACCAGGGAGACCTCGGGGCGCAGCAGCTGGGCCAGGCCCGCCGGATTGAACGAGACCGCGGTGGCGTCGTCGGCCACGGCGATGAAGGCGCCGCCGGTGCCGATCGCCCGGGCTCCGGCGCCCTGGACGGTGAAGGCGGTGCGCGATTGCTCGGCCAGCAGTTGGAACTGGGCCGGGTTCAAAGCCTGGCCCACCAGCGGCGTGAACACCATCGCCAGCAACCAGGCTCCGCGCACTGCTCCTCCCGAACGCAATTGTTAATGGGTGTATACCTTCACACAGGCTTCCCGTGGCGGAAGATCGACGCGAGCCCTGTACCATTCAAATAATGTCCAACTGTACCATGTGACGCCTTGGGCGGGTCTTATTCTCTTGGTTACAGGAATTTCATCCCAGCGCGCACAGGCCCGCTGGTCCTAGGTCTAGCCATCCACTGCCGCGCCGGAGGCCTGCCTCCGGTGCCGGCTCCATCTTCCCAAGGAGAACTCCATGACCCTTTCCGGCAACACCTTCCGTTCCGGGGTCCTCGCGGCTGCGGGCTGCGCGGTCCTGGCCCTCGCCCTGGCCTGCGGCGGAGGCGGCACGGGCGCGGCCACCAGCGCCAGCCCGATGGGCAACGCCAACATCCTGGTCACCGACGCCCCCTCCGACACCTGGAGCACCGTCCAGGTGCAGGTGACCAACGTGACCCTGGTCAACCAGGCCGACCACAGCAAGACCGCGGTCGCCTTCAGCGGCAATGCCACCGTCAACCTGGTGGACATGGACAGCGTCGGCGAACTGCTGGCCTCCGCCCAGCTGCCCACCGGCACCTACGACCAGGCGATCATCACCGTCAGCACCGATCCGGCAACCATGACCCTGATCCCCGCCGGCGGCACCGCCAGCGCCGTGCCTTCCGGCCAGATCCACGTGCTGGGCGGCGGCGCCGTCACCGTGGCGCTCAGCCCGGCCCTGACGGTCACGTCGTCCGGAAGCAACGCGGTCCAGCTGGACTTCGACCTGTCCCACCCCCTGTTCATCAACCAGACCGCCAGCGGCACGGTGATCGACTTCCAGGTCAAGCACCGGCCCAACCCGGTCAGGCTGGGCCTGATCCGGCTGCACCGCAACGTGGGGACGGTCTCCAGCGTCAACGCCACGGCAGGCAGCTTCCTCATGCACACCCGGTTCGGCTACGACCTCACCCTCAAGACCGACGGCAACACGCTGTTCTATGACGCCGACAACCATCCCGCCACCGCGGGCAGCCTCGCCAACATGACCGCCGCCGACGCGGTGATGGTCGCTTCGCGCCTGCAGGACGACGGCTCGCTGTACGCCGTGCGGGTGTGGTACTGCAGCGCTGCCAACGCCGCCAACCTGCCCCTGTGGTCGCCCGAAGGCCACGTGCTGAGCGTGAACCTCGGCGCCAACAAGATGGTCGTGGACAACGCCGACGGCCATCCCCGCACCATCAACGTCGACGCGAACACCGTCTTCACCTTCCAGGACACCACGGCCATCGGCACCGGCACCGCCTACCTGGCCGACGTGGCCCGCGGCTTCAAGGTCTCCGTCGCCCTGAAGGACCCCCTCGCCGCGAGCCTAGTGGCCACCTCGGTGAACATCGAGCGGGCCGTGGACGGCGGCAACATCGACGCTTCCAGTTCCAGCACCGCCCTGGTCTATGGCCAGGCGCCCCTTTCCAACCTGCGCAGCTACCCGTACGCCTCGCCCTTCACCTGGTGGTATTACGCGAAGCCCACCGTGACCAGCACCGATCCCGCCGCCTTCGCCAGCGTCCTGATCGCCGCGAACGGTGTCCGGGTCGCCGGCATCAGCGACCTGAGCTGGACCGCCGGCGCCTGGGATGCCGCCACGGCCATCCTCCTGCCGGTCGCGCTGCCGGTTGCCACCATCACCCAGAACTACGCTGGCGGCACCATGCAGATCGCCTACACCGACCCGGTCGCCGGTCCCGTCACCAAGACCATCGACCTCACCGAAGCCGCCGGCGGCAACCAGACCCTGGTGGTGAAGGTCGCCGCGGTCGCCAGCGCCGTCAACGTCGGCCTGGATCCGGTCAGCAACTGGGCCGCGGACCTCACCACCGCCTCCAGCCACGTCTGGGTCTCCGTGGTGCCCGAGGCCAGCGGCCATCTGGCCGCCTACAGCGTGCTGGTCCTGGAATAACGGCTCCATTCCGGGCAGCGGGCGGCGTCCCCCGGGACGCCG
>Ga0316230_1002146_pt1 | contig 17833 bp, 12 predicted proteins | sample TBH18025metaG_FD_206004 | JGI IMG/M metagenome (GOLD analysis project Ga0316230, IMG submission 206004) | Freshwater microbial communities from Trout Bog Lake, Wisconsin, USA - TBH18025 | ecosystem: Environmental > Aquatic > Freshwater > Lake > Hypolimnion/Profundal zone | place: USA: Wisconsin...
AGCAAGCGATGGGGCGACTGTCAGCGGAGTTCGTCGACGAGTATTTCGGCGGATCCGCGGCCAGTCTGATCATGACATTGGTAGACGCGCGCGGCATCTCGTCGGCAGAGGCCCGGCACCTTCGCCAAATCATCGACGAATCCGCGAAAGGAGGCCGGCAATGAACTGGCTCTTGAGCTTCTATCCCGGCGACCGGGCGATGCTCATCATGGCAAATGCGTTGGCCCAAGCCACTGCGGTCATTATGCTGGCCTGGCTGGTTGGCGCGACGGTGGCCCGGCGAAATGCGGCGGTTCGCTACGTCCTGTGCCTTGCCGCGCTGGCGGTAACGCTGGTCGGCCCCGTGACGGCCGTGATCGCGGATCGGTGTGGATTAACTACGTTCTCAATCGCTTGGACCGTAATCGAACCGCCAACCGAATCCGCCGTCGGGCAGCCGGCGGCACTCGTCGGCCGACCGGGCCAGACCGAGCGTAGGGCGCAGGCCACAGCAACCGACTTGTCTGCGCCGGCGCTGCCGAGTCTTCAAGTCGCCAATTCACCGCATGCCGCCCCGGTGGCCGCTACCGTTTCCCGGCCGTCGACCATCACTACGGGCCAGAGGTTGCGGGAGATATTGTCCGCCGGCCTGCTGCTCTGGGCGATCGGGTCAGTCTTCCTGTCGGCTCGATTGATCCACGGATGGGGGGTGCTGACCAGTCTGCGGCAGGGACTGCGGCCGCTGGAAGAATTGCCATATTTTCAGATACTGGCCTGCGTCCGCGCTGCCGTTGGCGTCAAGAATCTCCCGCCGATCATGCTCTCGACAGTCGTCGGCAGTCCGATCACGGTGGGGCTGTTCTCGCCCGCGGTCGTCTTGCCGGAACACCTGCCTAAGAAACTTTCGTCCGCAGAATTGGCCGATGTGTTGACGCACGAGTGCGCCCACTTGGCCCAGGGTGATCATTGGATCGGGTTCGTCCAGCGGCTTGTCGAGATGGTGTATTGGCCATTGCCGCTGGTGTACTTCCTGAATCGTTGGCTGGCGACGGCTCGGGAGGATATCTGCGATAATTACGTGTTGCGCCGGAGTGATTCACGGCGGTATGCGCACTGCCTGGTCAGCCTGGCGGAGAATACGACGGTGTTTCAACGGATGCCGGCGACGGTGGGGCTCGCCCATCCGCGTTGGCGGATGGCGGATCGTATCGAGGGCCTCTTGGATTCAAGGAGAAAACTCATGACGCGGATGAACACCTGGGTGGTTGCGGGGGTCATGATTGTCTTCCTGGGAGTTGGCGTCTTCGTGGCCGGGTGCCAACTGAAGGCCCAGTCCCCAGCCGGCCCCAACGACTATGCGGCGCACCCGATGGCCAAAGATTCACCCGTCAGCCAGCCGGCAAGGGAGCCGGTCGATGCCGCGCGGGCCAAGGAACTGGCTCGTGTGGGTGGGTTGTCGCTTCTCATCCGGTTGCAAGTAGTAGTGGAGAAGGACTGGTGGCGGGTCGAGTACGATCTGCCGGAGGATCAGCAACTGCGGCCGCCATCACCCCGGCGGGTATGGGTCAACATGCAGACCGGCGAAATGATCACCACATCCAATCTGCGAAAGACATCGGAACCCGGCCCGGAAGATATTCCGCAGCTACTGGTTGGAAGCGACATGAACGGCCGACACTGTGCGGCCATGGTTGGCCAGGATGTTATAGTTGAGATAGACAACAAAGACGAAGTTGGCGATTTGAACACCAAGTGGCAATGTGATCAGGCGAAGTTCGGCCCGGTTCGGCTGGTCAGCCAGAACTTTGAACCCATTTACTCCCCCACGGACGTTCAGGCGGGTGCGCCCGTCGTCCCGGGGGTCGGAGTCTATCGCTTCACGTTGCGGGTGGAAGCGGTCGGTCAGGCCGACGTTGTAATGGTCCGCAAGCCATTGCTCGGCGGCCCCGTGGCCACCAAAGAATTCCGCCTGCAAATTCAGGGGCGTTTGCCCGGACAGGCGGCAGCAATGTCCCCGGTCGATGGGATAACTACCGGCGTAAGGGTAATGGAATACCGGCGGGAAAACGGACATTTGTATGCTCTGATTGATCTGCTGGTGCCGGCCGGCGTAGCCATGAGTAAAGATTCTACCAAATTGACAATCCTCATTAAGCGTGCGGGCGCTGATGGCTGGGACATTTCGTCGTGGAGCCCGCGCGGGACCAGCGAGGAAGTCGCCCTCGGCCATTTCCGATCGGTCGTTCCAATTACGAATGATGCGGTTACGGCGCGGTTCATCCTGCGCGATGCGGGCGGCGTTCTGCTCGATCAAACCGTGCCGGTAAATCCCAACGCCAATGTTGTTCCGCAACTACCGTCACCGCCGGACCCGCGTCTGGAAAAGATCCGCCATGCGGATAGCCCGGAACTCGGCATAACATGGTGTACCGAGGAAATACGCAAAGACCCCGCGTTTGCCGAGGCTTACGAACTGCGCGCTACATTCTACGCCGACGTCGCCAGGAGTACGGCTAAGACCGACGCGGAGCGGATGGGCTATCTCAACAGGGCCGCCGAAGATCGTGCCATGGCGACAGAATTGGCGATTGACCCGCGTCGCGCGACGACCATCTGGCCAGCTGACGATGGCCTGGTGATTCGGGTCGGCGACCGTCTTGAGTTATCACAGAAAAAGATCCGTGACGGTGGCGGGAAGGATGAAGTCATTGGCGATGGCTTCTGGGATGGCGGGGCTGCGGCGTTCCACGTCTTCCGCATGCCGTCAGGCACTAACATCACCCTCGTCACTGATGGTAAGAAGGTTCTTGGCATTGAGGTTGGCAAGGTCCGGCAGCAGACGGTCGGATTGGGCAAGTAGATCGGCCAGAAGGTCATGTTGACCGACGTTTACGGCGGGTTGGGCAAGATCGCCATCGCCTTCAGTAAGGTGAGCGACTCGGAATCGGTCTGCATCAAAGACAGGTAGACGCGATTGACGGTTACAAAGACGGAAGTTCTAATTATCGCTAATGATTAATGACGATACTTTGGATCCGGCCGGTGGTTTTCGACAGGTGTGTTTGTCGCTGGCCGATCTTATTGGCGCGTGTCATGCGAGGGATGTGGCCGGGGCCCGGGCTGCATTGACGGGCCAGGATATGGCGGGGTTGCTGGCTCTGGCCAGCGAGAGGGTGGAGTTTCTGCCGATTCCCTGGCTGAAACGACAACAGGCGTTGCTGACGAAGGTGGGTCAAAGCGTTTGCCCGCCGACAACGTGCGCTGCCGTGGACGGGGCATCGACGCGGACGTTTGACGCCGCCACCAAGACCGGCCAGTCGCCCCTGAGCGCTGCGGGTATTTTCCGGGTGGGCGAGGATGGCCGGTTGCGGCTGATCTGCAAGAGCGAGCATTATCATGTGCCTTTGGGGCACGATTTTCCAGGATACGCGTTGTTGGAGCGGGCGCGGCGGCTAGGCATTCCCAACGCCACCCACAACAATACCCGCGGTCGAATTACGCGACTGCTGGAGGAGGAACTGGTGCGGGCGGTCAACGGGCTGGCGGCGAACGACATCGCGGGGCTGAAGAGGGTCATCGCCGGCAATGACCCGTACGTCTGCAATCGGGTGTTGAACCTGGAAACCGGCAGCCTGGCCGTGGAGGCGGCATTGAAAATGGTACTGGCGCGGTTCCTCCGGGTGGAGGGTGACGCCGCGGCCCCGGAGTACCAGGGACGGACGCCGGTGCTGCTGGTGGTGGGCAATGACGCCGGCGGCCTGCAAGCCAACTACCATGGGACGACGTTCATCACGCAGACGATGCGGGGGATGTGGCCGGAGTTCTATGCCGGATTGGAGTCACGCGGATTGCTGCGCGTGTGCCCGATTCGGCCGAACCGGCGGGAAGACTTGGATGAGGCGTTCGCGCGGTGGGAGGGCGGGGGGACAAAGATCGCGGGTTTCTTCCACGAGATCGTGATGATGAACTACGGCGGGCGACTGCTGAGCCGTGAGTTCCTGCAGCGAGCGTATGAGTTGTGCCGGGAACACGACGTGCCGACGGTGTGCGACGAGATTCAGTCGTGCCTGTGGCACCCGGATCTGTTCATGTTCCGGGAATGGGGTCTAACGCCGACGTTCGTGGCGGTGGGCAAGGGGTTTCCCGGAGGGGAATACCCGGCCTCGCGGCTGGTGTTCAGCTCGGCGCGGGATTGCCTGCCGCAGTTCGGGGCACTGGTGACCAATGGCCAGGAGGAACTGGCGTCGCTGGCGTACCTGATCACCATGGGCTGGGCTCAGGCTAACTCCCAGGCCACGCGCGCGGTGGGGGACGAGTATGAAACGCGGCTGCGCCGGCTGGCAGCTGCCCACGGTGACAAGATCAGCGCCGTGGATGGCAAGCGACACATGAGCACGCTGTGTTTCGCGGGCCTGGCGGCAGCGAAGAGTTTTGCGCGGCAATTGAACGAGCGGGGGCTGGACGCCAGCATCCAAGTGTACAAGGCCGACTGCCCGCCGGCGGTATTGACGAAGATTCCGCTGGTGAGCACGCCGGCGGTGGTGGATTTCATCGTTGCACGAATGGAAGAAGCGAGCCGAGCCACATGAGGATGTTGCGATCAAGACGGAAAGCCGCAGGGGGCAAGGGATGTACAGCATGAGTGGCGACGGCAGCGTGCACCTGATCGGACTGGATGTTGGCACCAGCGCCATCAAAGGTGTTATGACGGATGGCGGAGGCAGGGTTCTGGCGGAGGCGGGGGCGCAAACGGCGTTGCTTTACCCGCAGGACGGGTATGTGGAGATCGACGCGTCACACCTGTACGAAGGGGTGTGCGGAGTCATCAGAGTATTGGCGGCGGCCGGGGCGGGGACGGTCAAGGCCCTGGCCATGGCCGGGGCGTGGGGAAATGTGCTGTTGAGCGATAAGGCGGGCCGCCCGCTCATGAACATAATAAGCTGGATGGACCGCCGGGCCGAGCAATATCCGCCCGCAGCGCTGGCGGGCATTAAGGCGGGTGAGTTGGCGCAAATCACCGGCTGGCCATGCATAAGCAGTTTTCCTCTGGCGCAACTGGCCTGGCTGCGCCAGCATCGTGCGGAACTTTACGGCAGCGCCGGCCACATGGGGATGGACAGCGATTGGCTGATGCATTGCCTGAGCGGGCAATGGGTGCTGGACCATTCGACCGCCACGACTTCGCACCTGCAGGCACAGACGCGGGGGGCGTATCACGAGCCATTCCTGAAAATGCTGGATATTCCCCGGGAGAAGCTGGCGGAGCTGAGGCCTTGGGGCACGGCGGTCGGTCCGCTGACCGCGGCGGCGGCCGAGGCAACGGGGCTGGCGGCGACGACCACGGTGGTCACGGGGTGTTTCGATCATCCGGCGGCGGCGTTGGCGGTGGGGGTGGTGGCGCCGGGACAACTGCTGCTTTCATGCGGCACATCGTGGGTGGGCTTCGTACCGTGCAGGGAGCGTCAACGGATAATAGACGCGGGGATGTTGTGCGACACGTTCCTGTCGGGAAACGGCGGTCCGTGGGGCGGCATATTGTCGGTGCCGTACATAGGCCGCAACATCGACTGGTACATCGACAATGTCATTGCCCCCAAGGAGAGAGACCGGCTGGGCATCTTCAACGAAGCGGCGGCGGAGGCGCGGCCGGGGGCCGAGGGTCTGAAGATCGATCTGCGGCAGCCGCCGCAAGCCATGGCGGGATCGCGGAAGAACATCAGCCGGGCGGTGATGGAGGGCGCCGCGGGGCTTTTGCATGAGAAGATACGCCAATTGCAGGAGCAGGGCATGGGCTCGGGCCGGGCGGTGATGGTGGGCGGGCCGGCGCAGAGCCCGGTCTGGCCGGGGATCGTGGCGGAGATAACGGGGCTGGAGGTGAGCAACGGAGGCAAGTCGGCGGGGGCACGCGGCGCGGCGTTGCTGGCGGGCATGGGAGTGGGCATATTGCCCAGGGCATTGGCAAACGCAGGAGGAGATGCATGAGCGTGGATGTAAACGATGGCGACCGACAGGTCTATGAGCGGGAATTGCAGGGCTTCCTGCCGGCAAAGATATTTGATGCCCACGTTCATGTGTTCGACCACACATGCATGGTTGCGGACCGGCAATGCGCGCCACGCAGCGTGGCGGCCAAATTCGGCGGTTGCTTCACCATGGAGCAATGCCGGGGCTGGGCGGCGGCGCTGCTGCCGGAGCAGGAGTTTTATCTCAACAGTTTCGGCATGCCATCGTACGACTACGACCGGGATGCGTCGGCGGCATATTCGGGCGCGATCGCGGATAATCGGCATTCTTTTGCAATGGCGCTGGTTGCGCCGCGTGACGACCGCGAGGCAGTGATACGCCGTGTGGAGGCCAACCGGCTGATAGGCTACAAGCCATATCTGGATTTCGTCGAAGGCAAACCAAAGGCGGAGATCACGATTTTTGACATGCTGCCGGCGGCGCAGATGGAAGTTGCCGACGAGCGCGGGTTGGCCATTATGTTGCACATCCCACGTCGGCAACGGCTGGCGGACCGTGTGAATCAAGCGCAGATGGTGGAAATATGCCGGCGCTATCCGCGCACGCGGATCATCTTCGCCCACATAGGACGCGCGTACTACCTTCAGAATGTCATGGGGATGCTGGATGGCATAGCCGGGTGCGCCAACGCGTATGTCGATACGGCCATGGTCAACCACGAAGGCGTTCTGGAATACACTTTTAGGAACTTCCCGAGGGAACGTATTGTGTTTGGTTCTGACGCTCCGGTGGCGTGCCTGCATGGCAAATCGGTGGAGGTAAACAACCAATACGCCTATTTGATGGCGGAGGATTACGAAATCGGCACGTCGATCCATGACGAGCGGCATGCGGTCTCGTTCACCACGTTCTATTACGAACAATTGCGCGGCATCAAACTGGCGGCTGAGCGGGCCGGGTTGAGCCGCGGAGAGATCGAAGGCATCTTGTTCAATAACGCCATGGGCCTGTTCAGGGCGGTGGCCGAACACAACTATGGAAGCAGAAGGGATTGTGTATGAAGAGAGGACATGTTCCCACGGCGGGTCTGGCGCCGTTGTATCTGAAGCTCTACGACGATCTGCTGCCGCAGTTGCGGGCGGGGTTTGACGGTTTTATCCGCCAAATTGGCGAAGCATTGGAAGGGCTGGGAATCGCGGTAGTGAGGGCGCCGGTGTGTTGCGTGGCCAGTGAACTGGCGGCAGCGGTGGCAAAGATCGAGGCGGCCGGAGCGGATTGCCTGGTGACGCTGCATCTGGCCTATTCGCCATCGCTGGAAGCGATAGACGTGTTGTGCCGAACCAGGCTGGGACTGGTGCTGCTGGACACAACCATGGATACGGAGTTCGGGGTGGACGTTGCGCCGGAGCGCATAATGTACAATCACGGGGTCCACGGCGTGATGGACCTGGCGTGCATGTTGCGGCGGCGGAAGAGGGAGTTTGATATCGTGGCGGGCCACTACGCGGCGGCGGGGGTGATGGAGAGGACCGCCGATCTGGTGCGGGCGAATTATGCGGCGGGGGCGTGGCCGGGCAGCCGGGTGCTGCGCGTGGGCGAGGTTTTCGCGGGGATGGGGGATTTCGCAGTGGCGGAGGAGACACTGGCGGCGAAGTTGGGAATCCACGTCAGCGGGGTGGACATGGAGACGCTCGATGCCGCCATAGGCGAGGTTAGCGACGAAGCGGTGACGGGCGAGGTCGGGGAGGACCGCGGACGTTTTGTGTGCGAGTTGCCGGCGGAGGCCCATTGGCGTTCGGCGAAGGTCGGCCTGGGGTTGCGGCAGATGATGGAGATGGGAGGATACGACGGGCTGAGCGTGAATTTTCAAGCCTTCAACCGGAGCGACCGGCCGGCAAACACCATGCCGTTTTTGGAGATTTCCAAGGCCATGGGCCGCGGGATCGGCTACGGCGGCGAGGGCGATGTTCTCACGGCGTCGCTGGTGGGGGCGCTAGCGTGTGCTTTTGGGGCGGTGACGTTCACGGAGGTATTCTGCGCCGATTGGGCCGGGGAAAACCTGTTTCTGTCGCACATGGGCGAGATCAGCCCGGCAGTGGCCGGCGACCGTCCGCGCATCATCGCCAAGCCTCTGTTCAGCGGCGGATCGCTGGACCCGGCCATCCTGACCTGCGCGGTGAAGCCGGGGCCGGCGGCACTGGTTAATCTGGCCCCCGGCGCGGATGACAGTTTTTCACTGATCGTAGCCCCGGTCGAGGTTCTGGCAGAGGGGGCGGGGCTGGCGTCGGCGATGCGCGATACGATCCGGGCGTGGGTGCGGCCGCGGATGAAGGTGGGGCCGTTCTTGGAGGCATACGCTCAGGCAGGCGGTACGCACCACAGCGCGCTGGTCATAGGCGAGCGGGCCAAGGCGGTGGCCGTTTTCGGACGCAGGTGCGGACTGAAGGTGGTGGAGTTGCCGCAGGAATGAATTGGCCTAAGGAGCGGGTTGGGAGAGTTTAGCTTGGGGCGGGGGATTGTCGCCGGGCATGGGCTGGACGGCGGAACTGACGCGGACGTCATTGATGATGTAGAAGCAACTGGGATCCAAGGCGCGGACGCGGGCGATGAGGCGGCGTGTGGAACGGCGGGGGACCTGGATGAACAGAGAATGGACGGCTCCGTCGCGGCCGTGGCCGGAGAATTCGGTAAGGCGGTAGCCCTCCTGCCGCAGGGCGATAACAAGATTGCTACCCTGCCGGGTAAAGACGGTAAGAAGTTGCTGGCCGAAGGCCAGGGTCTGGTCGACGACTATGCCCAGGAATGTCCCGGCGGCGAAGCCAGTGGCATAGGCGACGGCATACCAGTAGTGCTTAGGGAGGTCCTGAAGCACCTTGGCGACGGCAATGATGTAGACGGCTGCTTCGAAGAAACCGAGGACGGATGCAAATAGACGCCGTCCCTGCACGATGGCCACGGTGCGAACCGTGTCCAGGGTGATGTCGGTAACGCGGGCGAGGGCGATGAAGATACAGCCGAGCAGGACACTCATGATGGGAATCGCAGCCGGAGAGGGCGGCGCCAGGAGGAAATGGTTCAGCGACGGCTGCGGTTGCCGAGGATGCGAAGGATGAAGATAAAGAGGTTGATGAAATCGAGGTAGAGAACCAGGGACCCGACCACGGAGAGGCGCGCCGCCAGTGCGGGGTTGTCGCGGGTCTGCTGAGCGATGTATTTAAGCTTCTGGGTGTCATAGGCGGTCAAGGCGACAAAAAGCAAAACGCCGACGTAGTTGATGACGACCTGGAGCGTGGTGTCGTGCCAGAAAAGACTGACGATGGTGGCGATGACCAGGCCGAAGAGGACCATGCGAAGGTACTTGCCGACGGTGGTGAGATCGGTGTGGGTGACCATGCCGTAGACGCTCATCACGCCGAAAGTCCCGGCGGAGATGAAAAAGGCGCTGGCGAGGGTGCCCTTGTCGTAGAGCAAGAGGAGGCTGGATAGGACGACGCCGTTGATGGCGGCGTAAACAATGAAGAGCAGGGTAGCCAAGGCGGCGTTGATGCGATTAATGGCGGCGGAAATAATCCAGACCAACCCGAGCTCGACGATGAACAGGAGCCAGATACCGCGGCCCATGTTCAAGACGATGTCGCGGTGGTCGGCAACCAGAAGGGCTACGACCGCGGTAACGGCCAGACCGACGGCCATCCATATGTAGACGGCGTTGAAGAACTTGATTATGGCCGGATCGGCGGTGCCGGTGGACTGCCAGGGCTGGGAACGATTAAGGCCAAATGGGCTGGGAAATTGGGACATGCTAATCCTTTTGGTATATGCCGGCTTATAAGCGGCCGGGCAAGGAATCATTATAGACGTTTAGAAGCTTGATGGGTAGTCGGAGGACAGGAATGTGACGAAGCAATGCCTGCACGTCTGAAAAAGAGAGAGCGGCATCCATAAATTCATGGGGCGAGGGAAATTTTGACGATGCGTTCGTCGAATTTCCTGCCGGTGAGGGGCAGTTGCAAGAAGCCCACGGCATCCTTGATGCCAAGGCGAAGGGTGCAATGATCGTAGGGGTTCCAGGACAAATGCGGCCAGCGGAACTGGGCGCCACCGGGGGTGTGGATGCACAGTCCGGGGATGGGCTCGAAGGAACGGATTACGGGCCATATATGGGGTTTGGCGGCGGCGCGGGAGAGATTAACTGAGTGGGGAGAGCCGTTCCAGCGGGGAAAGGCGGAGGGCGCTGGACCTGGAGTAGGACGGCGCTACGGCGCCAGGCGCGTAAGTTCCCAATGACCGTCGGGGGCCAGGGTATAGCGGAAGCGATCATGAAGTCTGCTGGCGCGGCCTTGCCAGAATTCCATGCGTTGGGGCTGGAGGCGGTAGCCGCCCCAGAAAGAGGGAAGGGGGATGTCTTGGCCGGCGTATTGGACTTCGAGGCGATGGAGGATGGCTTCAAGCTCGGCCCGGTCGGCGACGGGCGTGCTCTGAGGGCTGGCCCAGGCGGCCAGGCGACTGCCGCGGGGACGGGAAGAGAAGTATTGCGCTGATTCTTCGGGGGATACCCGCGTGACGGGCCCGGATATGCAGACCTGTCGCTCCAATTCCGACCAATAAAACACCAGGGAGGCCACGGGATTGGCGTCCAGTTCACAGCCCTTGCGGCTGGAGTAATTGGTGAAGAAGGTAAGCCCGCGTTGATCGACGCCCTTAAGAAGGACCATACGCGCCGAGGGGTTGCCCTGGGCGTCGGCGGTGGCCAGGGTCATGGCGTTGGCTTCGGAGGATTTGCCGGAAAAGAGGACGCTAAAGGCTTTGTAGAGATGAATTCCAAAGCGGCGCCAACGGCCGCCGCCGACACCGGAAGCGGCGGTGAACCAATTCTGGAATTGAACGATGGGATCGGCGGCCAGATCGGCTCGATCAAGGGTGCCACGGAGGTATTCACGCCGCATGTCGGAGAGTGCCATATTACCGTATCCAGGTTAAATCCTGCGAAGGCGGACCAAGCGGCGCAGGCGCAGAGCTGTAAGGATGGCCATGGCCGCGACGATGAAAAGAAGTTCCAGAGCCATTTTCGATGGTTTGGGCGGAGTTTTAGCGGCGTTGGTAAGGAAATCGTAAAGCTCGGTCTGGGCGAGGCAGTAGTCGGTCACGCGGGACTGGCCTAATTGACGGGGGCCGAGGTAGACGATCTGGGGTTTGGGCGTCAGGGAGGCGAGATAGTCGTTCATGCGGTTAGCGCAATCGGTGGCATAGCCATCGCCGATATCGGTGATAAGACGAACGTGCGTAGAGGCAAGAGCGACGGGTAGGCGCTTATCGGTGACCTGGCGCGGACCGAGCACCGCCAGAGAGGCGAAGAATCCCGGCATTTCAGCGGCGATTTGGAAAGCGGCGGCGCTGCCGCTCTCGCTACCAACGATGCCCAGATGGCGGGGGTCGATCGGATAGCGCCGGCATAATTCGCCAATGACGGCGGCGATGGCCTGGGTGGTTATGCGCGATTCATAAGTCTTGGCATCAGGCCATTGGGGGCAAAGGGAAATTGACGACAAATCGGCGGGCAAAACCGGCGGGGGCGGTATCAGCAGGAGAGGAGCATCGGAATCATCGGCTGCGAGAGCCGGCTTAACGTCGGCGAGGAAGACAACAGCGGCATAGCTGGAAGTGGGCTGGTAACCAGGTGGCAACGTGACGATCAAGGGAATGTTGACATGTCGCGATAGCAGATTGACTTCGCAGTTCAGGTGATGCAAACCGGCCACGCGAGGCAGACGGGGGAGCTTGACCACGGGGGGAGGCACGATGACGGGAGCGGCCGGAGAGAGCCGCTCGCCGGGGATGGGATTCTCCTGAATTCCATCGGGAAGATTCCAGGCTACGGACAGATTGTTGTCCCCCTCGCCGGCCTTGTGGCGCACTTCGATGTAATAAGCCGTGGATGATTTCAGATCAAGGGGCGCGGATGTCTGAGTGGGATCGGCAGTAAAATCGCGCGAATCTGACCACTGCGGCACGGAGGCGATAAGCTTTTTGTTGGCGGGTCCGTCATCGGTGCTGAGCCATAGTTCGCATTGGTGGTTGCCGGCGATGTAGAAGGTGTAGAGGCCGTCCTGAGGCGGATAGATGTAGCCACGAATGAGAGTGGCGAACAGGGGCGGCTGGTTCTCACGAATTTCCAGACGGTTGAGTTTCACCTGTTCATCGGGATAGTCGGGATAGGCCTTGGACGTCGTCAAATCAGCGATTGTGTCACCGGGCAATTCACGCCAATAGGCACAGAGTATGCTTCCTCTGACGGCGGTTTGGGTGGCCGGCTGCGGGGACGCGGCATCTGAAGCCTGGGTCACAGCGGCGACGACCAAGGCCATCATGGCCAAGGCCAGTGAGAAATGGCCGCAGCGCGACGAATGAGGAGTCTTGGCGAAACGTATTATTGCAGCGATTTTCCACCCTAGTGCCGGGAGTGAGAAAAGAGGGACGATGCAAGCGGCCTGGGCCACGATAGCGATGTTTGAGTTGGTGTGGGGCATCAATACTCCTTGGCCGTGGAGCCGTCAGCCGGTCGGGTCGTGGCCGTGGCGGCGCGTTTCTGGGCCAAAAGCCAGTCCCAGAACTTGGGGTCGGTGTAGATAGTTCCGTAACACCAGTGAGTGCCGCCGGGGATCTCGTGATACTTGAAGTTGGGGTGCTTGGCGGCTTGCAGGGCATCACGCATCCTGCGGCATTCCGGCAAGGCCCACTCATCGGTGCCGCAGGCAAGGAAGACAGGCACGTCTCTGAGGGCCTTACTGGTGAGGGCGGGATTGTCGGTAGCCCGGGCGGAGATGGGCACGATGGCAGCGTACTGCCGCGGAAATTGTTCGGCAATGCACCAGGTGCAGGAACCGCCGTAGCTGAAGCCGGTCAGGTAAACGCGCTGCTCGTCGGTGCGGTAGGCCTTTTGTATCTGACCGATCAGCTCGGAGATGATCTGCGGCATGGGGGCATGTTCGAAATCATAGTTGTCGGGCAATCCGGGGGCGATGCCGATGAAGCGGGCGGTTTTGCGCAAAACGATGGCATTGGGCGGGGCGGCGGTGGAGTCGCGATCGTCCTGGTCGTCATTGGCCCAGAGCGAGGCCATGCCCTCGTGGGGGATGCTATTGCCATCGTCGCCCTTGTAGCCGCGATTGTGCAGGCTAACGAGGATGGGGAAGGGATCACGGCTCTTAAAATAGAGTGGTGGCAGAAAGAGACCGACGGCCATGGGCAATCGGTGGCGACCGCAGGCCACAGTGACGTGTATGGAGTGGTATCCAGGCGACGAAGGCAGCGCTGAGTCAGGCAAAGCCACAGATATCCGCGGCAGAGTGGACGGGGGATCATTCGCCAGTAAGGCCACGGGGACCAGGCCCAGGGTGATTACAAGCAACAGATACGGGAACGGCGTTCGCATCAACGGATTCCTCGAGACTAATGGTTTATGGTTGCAGGGATGGTCACGGGCGGCATGGCCGCAAGGGTCTTGCGTTTTTGGGCAAAAAGCCAGTCCCAGAATTTCGGGTCGGTGTAGGTGGTTCCGTAACACCAGTGGGTGCCGCCGGGGATTTCGTGGTACTTGAAGTTGGGATGTTTTCCGGCTTCCAGGGCATCGTGCATCTTGCGGCATTCTGGCAGGGCCCACTCGTTGGTGCCGCAGGCAAGGTATATGGCTACATTTTTCAGTGTCTCTATGGTCCTGGCGGGGTTGTCGGTGGGCCGTCCCGACAGAGGTATGATCGCCGCCCATAGCAGTGGTGTTTGTTCAGCGATGCGCCAAGTGCAGGAACCACCGTAGCTGAAGCCAGTGAGGTAAATACGCTGCTCATCGGCGTGATAAGCCCTGGCGACAGCCCGGACCAACTCCGCGATGATCTGGGGCATGGGGGCGGCATCAAAGGAACTGTCCTGCGGCATGCCGGGGGCGATGCCGATGAAGCGGGCGGCTTTGCGCAGCACGATGGCGCCAGCGGGTTTGGTGGTGGGATCACGCTCGTCCTGGGAGTCCTTGACCCAGAGCGAGGCCATTCCCTCGAAGGGGATGCCGCCGCCGTCGGCGCCCATGAAGCCGTTGTTATGCAGGCTGACAACGACCGGAAACGGATCATGGGTCTTGAAGTAGAGCGGCGGAATGAAGAGGCCGACAGCCATACTAAATTTCCGGCCGGCGGCACTAACGGTAATGGAGATGGGATGATAGCCAGGAGAAGAGGGGAGTGTGGTAGAGGGCAGCGTAACAGTGATCAGAGACTGCGTCGCCGGTTGAGTGGCCACCAGCGTAGCGGGCGGAGGATCGGCGATGGCCATCTGAGCAAGTCCCAGAAGAAAGATGGTCAGAAGGACATTCATCAGGGCACGGCGCATAATTCATTTCCTTGGTATACAAGCTGTTGGCAAAGCCGAACATTGTGCATGGACCATGCGGCCGCGTCCATGAATAGTCCATTTACGGTCGGGGCCTTTTTAGGCGAAAAGCATCGGCCTGACGTCTGAGACAGCGGTTGCAGAGCAAATACCGCGGTCCCGCCCATGAACAGGGCGACGGCTATGGACTATGCATAGCATACAACGGAAACGCGATTTTGTGGTATAGCCAGTGAATGGTTGGGGCAGCGCCAGAAGCATGATAAAATAGTTTGCGGAGGGAGCGGTTGTGTCCGACAGACAGGCCGTCAAGTTCATAGATTGGGCACGCGCAAGATGCTACGACCGGTGCGGGCGGAAAAGTTCCAGGGAATGGTGGCTGTCTTGCCGCCCAGGCACAGCTCAACGCTGTCGATCTTCAGTTCGCCCTCGAGCAGTTCCAGTATCAGGGCGGAAGGCTCCAGGGTTACAGTGCCGTAACCGGTCGCGGTGGACAGGAAACAGCGGAAGGGGCGCTCGGTCAGCTTGGGGGCGAGGTAGAGGGTGCGGGTAACGGCGGAATAGCGCAGGCCAGCAAGGGAATTGAGGACTGCGTAACTGGACATGGCGCGGGCGTAATAGCTGCCGCATTCGTATTCGTTGAAAGGATTGCGGGTGTGACCTTCGTAGCGGGCGCGGACAGCGCGGACAATGGCGAGGCCCTCCTCGACGAGACCTTCCTCGATCAGATGGGAAGCGACCTGGTATTCGATGCCGGTCCAGACTTCGTCGCTGTAGGGAAAGGGCAGGGTGGGCTTGGAGCCATGGGGCCAGGTGCAGAGCAGGAGTCCGGATTCGTGGCCAATGGCGTAGCCGGGACGCTGGGTGCAGGCGTGGTCAAAAAGGTCCTTGCGGAAATTATGGCGGAAGATTGCCGCCAGAGTGTTTTTAACGTTGGCCTGGGTTAGCGGCGTGGCTAAGCCGTAGATCCGAGCCATCCAGGCGCCGATCACGCCGTCGGAGAGACACCCGCGGCCATACTGGTACTTGGGGCCTTCGGCGGCCAGAAGCTGCTGCATCCGGGGATTCGGATGATCCTTTTGAGCCAGATGCTCCGCCAAGCTCTTGTCATGCAGGTCCTGCCATTGGATCTTCTGCTGATAATACTCGCCATTGAATAGTTGTTCATCGAGAAAGGCGGCGCCTTTGACGGCCAAAGCGGCGCAGTGCTGTTCCGTCGGGGCATCGCCGAGGTGCCTGGCCATGGCGGCCATGGCGGCCAGAGCGGCGACGTAAATACTGGTACACATGCCGTCGGGGCCCCAGAATTCGATGTCGTATGTGTTGTGATGCGGTTCGAACAGCGCGCCGCGGAGGTCGGGATCCCAGGTGCGTGTGCAGTATGCGAGGCTGCGTTTGGCCAGGGGAAAAAGCGTGCGGAGAAAAGCATCATCACCGCATATCTGCCAGTCGCGGAAGAGCTTGAGAATGCCGCCAAGCTGGCCGTCGGCGGCGGCGTGGAACTTGTGCGCGCAGCAGTCGGAATCAGGCAGGGCCGAACGGAATTGCACGTGGCCGGCGTGGTCGAGGGACCGGAGGTATTCAGCTTGGCGCAGAGTGCGTTCCAGTTGTGGAAAGAGATGGGCCATAGCCTGGGCGTAGTTCCAGACGTGGGTGCAGGAGCCAGAGCAACACCCGGCGGTCGGAAAACACCCCTCCCATGCCCAGATGTTGCCATTCTCCTGCCGCAGCACGGTGGGGGATTTGAGAATGGCCAGGTTGGAGGCTGCCGCATCGATGACCTCGGAGGGCGCGGTTGAAGAAAAAAGGGCATTGCGGAAGACCAGCGTCCGGCGTCGAAGGGAACGGTAGTTGTCGCGGACGTGGGTGGCCACCGCGGCGGCGTCGGCGAAACGGCCGGCGTAAAACGGTCGCCATTCCGGCCGAGGGTCGTCGGCAGACGGCGGCGCGCAGCAGGTGGTACGGGGCCGGTCGCTACGTTCGGCAGTGGTGTAGACGTTGGGAAAATGCCAGGCGATGACAATGGGAAAGACCACTGATTCCCCGGGTTGCAATTGCGCGTCCAGGAGAATGGAACCGCCGTTTTCACCTTCGATAAGAGGATGGGCAGTGCCGTCGTTTTCGGCGAACGTGCCCGTGGAAACTTCCTGCCACAGGGCCGAGACGCAGTCGAACCAGCCGCCACGAAACCACATGGCCTTGATGCGAGGCTCATAGCCGACTACTCCCATGGCCGCCGTGCCGAATAGTTCGTCGGTGGGTTTGTCGGTATTGGACAGATGAATGCCAAAGCCGGGCAGGGCCGCGTTGCGCGTGCCCTGGGCGGCGGCACGCCCCTTGGCCAGGTGATTAAGGTGATAAGAGAAGTCGAATTCGACGGTAGTAGAAGTGTTGTTCTCAAAACGATATTCGAGGATGGCGCAGGGCAGGCTGGAGTTGAAGTCATCGAGAGGGATGAACGGACTCCAGCCGGTGACCGCAACGGCCAGTGGCACGTCGGGATGAGACAAATCGACCACGCCGAAGGGATAGCCGCTGGTGAAACCTGCGGCGGCCATACGGGGCAGACCTTCGTAATTGCCCTGCCGATAGCCGTTGGATTTGAGGCCCTGATCGTAGATCTTTTCCACGGGCAGGGGCCCTTCGAGGAGCCTGGTGAAGTGTCTCGGACCCTTCACGTGAAGTATTGCGAAACCTGCTTCGCGGCAGCGGTGCTCATCGGGCATGGCGCTGCTGGCGGGGCGGTTGCGGATGGACCAATCGACCAGGGCTCCGTGGCCAGCCAGGCAGACGCAACCGGCCCCAATGCCGCCCATGGGCATGGCGATCTGGAGCAGTTGTCCGCCGGAAAAAGATCTCTGGCCGGGAAGAAGAGTGGGAGCGAGCGTATCCATGGATTCTCCGCGATGATCAAATAGAGTACCCGCTCCGCAGCGCCCAACGCAAGCCGATTTGCGGCGGTCAAAGAACGCAGGTTATTGCATGTGGTGCAAGGCAAGGTAATAATACATGCACTTGTGAAGGAGGACCATGATGCGACTCCCTTTCTTTGTGGCCGTGTTGTTACTGCTGCTGGCATGTCCGTTGCAGGCACAAGATACTGCGACCAAACCCGCCAAATTCCCCATCCCCGATCAGGCCGCTCGAACCAAGGCATCGGCGGTGGCGCAGGATATCTTCGGGGCCGACATGCGCAAGGCTGCCACGGCGGAAGATAAAGCGGCTCTGATCGCCAAGGTTGTGCAGGCGGCCCGGGACTCCAAGGGCGACCTGCCCAGCCAGTACGTTCTCTATGAACTGGCACGCGCCTGGGCGGTAACGGCGGGCGATGTCGCCGGTGCCGCAAGCACCATCGATGGGCAAGCGGCGATCTTTGCAGTGGATGCCTGGGCGTTGCGGTTGGAACTGCTGGGCAAGTGGGCTGAGTCATCCGCGGGGAGCGCCGTGGCCGGGGCGCAGAACGTAGCGCAGACCTGGATCGAGCAGGCCTTGGCCGAAGACAAGTACGACA